>ENA-ORNG01002642-ORNG01002642.1-human-gut-metagenome-genome-assembly--contig:-NODE-2642-length-10646-cov-2.588424_pt1 | contig 10646 bp, 8 predicted proteins | sample MGYA00242113_ERZ509018 | MGnify/ENA primary metagenome ERZ509018 (study PRJEB26280, sample SAMEA2338711) | human gut metagenome | biome: human gut; feature: human-associated habitat; material: faeces... | reverse complement strand
CGGACCAGAAAACCCGCTGAAATCATAAGATTTCAGCGGGTTTCCTATGTAAATTGTTTGAGTTTCGCGAAACGCTATTCTTTGATTATCGCGGCGCAGGATTTGCGCTGCGGATTCGATCTTCCGTGGGGCTCCGTAATCGGTTTGTCAATCTTGGCTCGTCCCACTGCTGACGATCTGTGCGACGGTTTGACAGAACTCGTCCAAACCGGAAAAACCACCATACTGTTCCCGGATGCGAACGAGCTCTTGGCATTGCGGAAACGACAGACCGTCCAGCGCAAAGAAATCTACGTCTGTTGCGGCATTTACATTGATTTTCAGCCGGGTCGAATGCTCCGAACCCCATGGAACAGGCCGAACGGGCTTGTCTGCTTCAATCCAGATGCTCTTGTAAATTGCATCGTCCAATCGATGCGCCCCACTTTGAAGCTCCGTAAGCCAGATTTCTTTTTGCGAAGCAGCCTGCTTGCAAAGCCGCACGATTTTCTCCATATCACCCTGACGACCAACACGGTAGATTTCTCCAAACATCTGCTGTGCAGCAGGATCTACGGTAACAAAGTTCGTCACTCTTGCAAAAATGTCCATCAGAATATCCCGATCAGCTTCAAAGGCATCCAGATAATTTTGGACAAAATCCGTAAACAGGGTTTCGCGGCGCCAATCCAGCTGCATCATCGCCCAAAGAATTTTCACATACAGGTTCGCTGTGGGAGAAAGGCGATCTGCGTCACAGCCAAACCTGTGGTACACCTGCGCAGGCGCGGGACTGTGCTTCAGGTCTGCACTGCGGTACATTTGATAGAAGAAGGAAGCGATTAACCCCTCGCTGGACACGGCTTGCAGCCCGTTTTTCAAATGCTCCGGCAGAAAGGCAGAGGATGTAATGTGCGCCATGTGCAGCTGCTGATAGGATGCAAAGTCCTCCGCTTCCGGCACAGCAGTCAGGTACAGAAAGCGGTTGTTCTTCACACCATGCACCCGCAATGCGCTGTCCCTGCTGCACAGCCATGCGCCAAGATCATACCCATTGTCAAAGAAGCCTTCCTTTCGCTTGCCGAGAAGCTCCTGGCTGACGATTTCCAAATGCTCCGCGAAGCCTTCCAGGAACGCGAGGAAGGGATCGGTGATGGCTGTGCTGGTGTGGAAGCGGTTGGACTGGGAAAGCGCGGGCCGGTAGCCCATCCGGTGCATCCAAAGATGGGAAAGCTCGTGTGCAAAGATCTCCTCGATCTCTGAGTGCCGCAGATCCTCCCAGTTTGTTTCAAGCGCCAAAAAGCAAAGTTCCGGGTATTCCTGCACCTCCTGCCCATTCTCCAACCGGAGCCCAACCGCCTCGCGGGGATCCGTCCAGTCCGTGACGATCACAAGCGGAGCCTCACAGCCGAGGGCGTGATCCAGCATTTGATGAAGGGCTAAAGAAAAGGAAATTGCTTCGCATTCCATAATTTTTTGAATGGCGATGTGCTTTTCGGAGTCATTCGGCAGCACCCGGGCACAGTACAACGGTTTCCCATCCGAGGTATAGCTGGCTTCTGTCGAAAGTGCTTCAGCATAAACGATCATTCTTCTCAACCCTCTAATCCAATTTATTTTATTATTTCATTATAGCAAAATCGCGGCCAAAGCGCAATCGCAGCCATCTGGAGCATTCCGGACGGCTGTGATTTGTCCATTCGTTCAATGCCTGTCGCCTTTCTGCCGTTTCAACTCCGCCAACTCTGCTTTCATCTCCACGATCAGCACCTTCAGCTTCTCCTCACATTCCTCGCGCGTATGCGCATACACATTCCGCGCGTGCTTTTTGCCGTCGATCCATGTCGGGGAGTATCGTACATGGTCTCTCCAAAGGTCAAATACATCTCTTCGCCTTCAAGATTCGCTGCTCGCTCCTTGATCCTCAGCAGTCATCTTTGAAATGACCTGCTTTAAGGTCGTCCCGGCAGTGAATCAGATTGAAACGAATCTCTACTGCCAGCGCAGCCTAGAGCGTAGCTGGATGGACAAAAAGAGCGTGGCGCACATGGCGTATGCACCGCTTGGTCAGGGCAACCGGAATGAAATGTTCGGCGGCCCCGCCGTGCGTGCCCTCGCTGAGAAGTACGGCAAAACTCCGGCGCAAATCCTGCTCCGCTTCCTGACGCAAAAAGGTATCGCCGTCATTCCCAGAAGCACCAAACCGGAGCATATCCGGGAGAATCTCGATTTGTTCGGGTTTGAGTTGACGGAGGAAGAAATGAACCGCATCAACGCTTTGGACAGAAATGAAAAGCATGACTGGTATTGATCTGTCAAGGGCGCAGTTTGCCTGTCCCGAGTGAGAAAAAGAAAACCTGTCCGGCAGGATCCTGGCCCAAACGGCACAGGGAATGTGCACGTCACTTCCCCGTTTTGGATGCAGAAAAACCGCCGTACAGGTTTTTTCCTATACGGCGGCAGTATGGCGGCAGCCGGTTCATGGACCGGACGCGAAGGAAACTCAGCGCTGCTTTCTGCCCGTGCGGCGGATGACAAGGATGAGCAGCACGAAAACGACAAGAATCAGCAGCAACACAAGCGCGAGAATCGGAACGGGATAATGGCCCGCATAAGGGGCAGGAACGGGCGAAGCCGTCGGCGCTTCGGAGGGGAGAGCTGTTTCCTGCACGGGGGGAGCAGAAGGCGTTGGCGTCACGGCGGGCGAAACGGTGGGATTGAACGTAGGCGAAGCGGTCGGCTCAACCGTCGGTGTGGCCGTGGGGGCGGCGGTGGGCGTGTGCGTCGGCGTCGCGGTAGGAACGGCGGTGGGTGTGGCTGTGGGAACCGGTGTCGGTGCAGCGGTGGGAACCGGTGTCGGTGCAGCGGTGGGCGTCGCGGTGGGAACGGCTGTCGGTGTCGCGGTGGGGGCCACGGTAGGGGTTACCATGAATGCGGCGAGCGTATCCTCCAGCAGGGCGCACAGCGCATGAACGCTTCCTGCCTTGAGGGTTAACTGTGTGGCAGATCCCAGAGGGGAGAGCGTGATCTGTGCAGCTTCGGGATTCTGCGATGCAAGGGCCTCCAGTTCCTCCTCCTGCAGGCCATAATGGCCAAGGCGGGAGAGCATGCCGGTGATCGTTTCCAGAGCGGCGCCATCCACCTGGGAACCGGGCAGCAGCACGCACGCCCGGATCCCCTCTTCATCATAAAGAGCGAGAGCCTGGATGTCCTCCGCGAGGGACGATGCCGCCGTGGGGGAGGCAGAAGGCGTGGCCTCCGGCTCATCGGTGGAAGAAAGGCGCGACAGCAGTTCGCCGTAGGACAGCGGGGTGGGCGAAGCGGTGACCGCGAGGATTCCGGCGTCTTTCCCGGTTTGCGCCGGCTGATTCAGAGCGGCGCCGAGAAGCGGTGCGAGGTTTTCTTCGGTTATCTCGGTGCCCGCGGCTATGTAGAGCGCGGAGGCATCGGCATCCGCCTGGAGCGAAGGAAGAGGCGAAGGACCGCCCAAATCCCGGGCGGATGCGGCCGCGGTGCGCAGCAGCTGGAGGATTTCCTCGATACTCAGCCCACAATCCGGGGCAAAGCGCGCAAGGAGCGATCCATCCGCCTGCACAAGCGCTGAAAACAGCGTCTCTTCCGCACCGGAGGATGCGGCAAAGGCAGGCACACTGTCCTCCGACGTGGAGATGCGGCAGGTTTCGTGGCCCTGCAGATCATAAAGCACGATATCGCCGTTTGCATCGATGAGCATCGTTCCGGGAACAGCTTCATATGTGTACGTGGCATCGACGGAAGCCACGCCGCTGATCTCCACGGCACGCAGGCGAACCCGCCTCTGCGCGCCCGGCTCGGCCACCCGGGGGAAAGAGAGGCGCATCATCCACACGCCGCTTTCCCGCACGCGCAGAAGGCGCTGGCCGTTCAGATTGACCGTGGCATAAAGATAAAAGGCATCGTCTTCGCTGGACATGGAGGAGGCGAGCGTCAGGCGTATGCTGGATGCGCCGGGCGCGAGCGCGGGAATCCCCGTGAATGTATACGTGCCCTGCACGCCGCTGCCCACCCCCCGCGAAGCGCGGACCGACATGCCGTAAGAGGGACTCAACGCATGGAACATGCCGGCTGCGTCAAGGCCCGAGAGCGGGAGAATATCGGTCTGCGCGCCGGTGCTGTAGCGGGAAGAGGCAGAAGTTGTCACCTCCACGGATGTGAGCTGCCAATAGCAGGGCACAGCCTGCTCGCCGCTCGCCGGTGCGCAGCCTAGAAACGTAAGGAACAAAAGCAGCAGGCAAAGGAAGTTTTTCATCACGGGGAAAGCTCCTTTCGTATCGGACACGCGCATGGAGACGACGCCCATCCAGATGATAACAATTCAGTTATAGCATGTTGTGCGCTAAAAAGCAAGCTGTCCTCACAAAAAAAGGGGTGAAGAAGGCCAGGCATGTGTGTATTTCACACAAAAACCCAATTTGGGGGCTAGTCATGGAATGGGTTTTAAGCTATAATGGAGGTAATCAGAAAACGAGAAAGGGAGGGATTGACCGTGATCCAAATCATCTTCGGCAAAAAGGGTTCCGGCAAGACCAAGCGTATTTTGGATATGGCAAATGCATCTGTGAAGGAGGCCAAGGGCAACGTCCTGTTTGTGGACGATGACCGCAGCTATACGCTCAGCCTCAAACCGCAGGTGCGTTTCATTAACGCCAGCGAGTATGCCGTCAAGGGCGCGGATGCTTTTTACGGCTTTGTGGCCGGGATTCTGGCGGGGAATTACGATATCAGCGTGATCTATATGGATGCGTTCCTCAAGCTGATCAACGCGAGCGAGGAGGAGCTTGTCGCCTTCTTTGCCAAGCTGGAACGCCTTGTGGCAGGCGCTCAGTGCGACATCGTCATCAGTTACAGTGAAGATGCGGCCAATGTGCCGGAAAGCATCCGCCAGTATCAGATTTGATTTCGCGGACAAGATGCCGCTTCCGCCGGCGATCGGGGAGGCGGCTTTCTTGATTTCAGCTGGCTGCACCATGCCATAGCAGGGAGAGGAACTATGCAGATGTTATCAACGCGCGGCGCGGGAGCGGTATCCCCGTCTGCGGCCATTTTGCGCGGCCTTGCGCCGGACGGCGGGCTCTATGTTCCCGCCCGTTTTCCGCACTTTACTCCGGAGGAGATCAGCGCGCTGGCGCCTCTCTCCTATCCGCAGCGGGCGCTTGCTGTGCTCAGCAAATTCCTGCCTGATTTTTCCCGGGATGAGCTGACGCAGGCGCTTCAGGGCGCGTATGGCACGGGCTTTGACTGCAAGGCTGTCGCGCCGCTTGTGCCCGTGGGCACGCGCGCGCATGCGCTGGAGCTGTGGCATGGGCCGACGCTGGCCTTTAAGGATATGGCTCTGCAGCTGCTGCCGCGGCTTCTCACCCTCAGCGCGCGGAAGAACGGGGAAGAGCGGGAGATTTTCATCCTCGTGGCAACCAGCGGCGACACGGGCAAAGCGGCTTTGGAAGGCTTTTTGGACGTGCCGGGCACGCGCTGCTGCGTATTCTATCCGCGTGAGGGGGTCAGCCAGGCGCAGCGCCTGCAAATGATCACAACAGGCGGGAACAACACGCATGTTATCGCCGTAAACGGGAATTTTGATGATGCGCAGAGCGGCGTCAAACGGATTTTTTCCGATCCGGAGTTTGCCGCGCAACTGGATGCGCAGGGCCGCGTGCTCTCCTCGGCCAATTCCATCAACTTTGGACGCCTGGTGCCGCAGGTGGTCTACTACTTCTCCGCCTATGCCGATCTGCTGGCGGAGGGCAGGATTTCCATGGGCGGGCAGGTCAACTTCTGCGTGCCGACGGGCAACTTTGGGGATATCCTGGCGGCGGATTATGCGCGCAAGGCCGGCCTGCCCGTGGGCAGGCTGATCTGTGCGAGCAATGAAAACCACGTGCTCACCGACCTGATCAACACGGGCGTCTACGACATTGAAGGCCGGCCGTTTTATAAGACGATCACGCCGTCGATGGATATCCTGATCTCATCTAACCTGGAGCGCCTGCTTTTTGATCTGAGCGGCTGCGATGGCAGGCGCATTGCGGAATGGATGAGCAGCCTGGCAAACAGGCGGCGCTATGAAATCGGCGCAGAGATGCTCAGGGCGCTGCAGGCGCGCTATTTTGCGGATTATGTCTCCCAGGAGGACGTACTGGGAGAGATTGCGCGCACATGGCGGGAAGACGGCTATCTGATGGACACGCACACGGCCGTGGCCTCCGCTGTGCTGCGCCGGTATGAAGAGCAGACGGGCGACACGCGGCCGGGGGTGATTGTCTCCACGGCCAGTCCCTATAAATTCGGCGCATCCGTGCTGCGGGCCATCGCGGGCGAGGCGGCCTGCACGGGGCTTGACGACTTTGCGTGCTGCCGCGCCCTGTCTGAACGGACGGGAACGCCGGTGCCCGGGCAGATCGCGGCCCTGCCCTCCCTGCCTGTGCGTCACAGGGCTGTGTGCGGCAGGGATGCGATGGAGCAGGCCGTGCTGGACGCGCTCAAGGGCTAAGAAGAAGGGCGGCCTTCCCCCTGACGAAAGGATGCCCTTGAAAAAGAACTGTAAAAAAAGGACATGCGCATGCCGGAAGGGGTGCGCATGTTTGTTATGAAAATCTTTTGGAAGAGCTTCGGCCCCGGGCATAGAGCCGCAAGATTTGCAGTCCCTCGCCGGGAATACGCCCCCGGATCTCCATGGATCCCCCCTTACCGGGCGGCCGACGGCTCCATGTATTGGCTGTCAAACTGCCTGCCGCAGATAGGCCGGCTGTAATGGTATCCCTGCCCATACTGGCAGCCAAGGCGCCGCATCAGATCCGCGTCCTCCTGCGTTTCCACGCCCTCCGCAACGGTGGAAAGCCCCAGCTTCCTGGCGAGCTCCACGATCTGCTCCAAAATGAGAAACCTGCGCGCGTCCCCTTCCCGGGATGCCCGGCGAAGGAAGCCCTGATCGAGCTTAAGTTCATCGATTTTCAGCTGGCAAAGCGTGTTTAAGGAAGAATAACCGCTGCCAAAGTCGTCCATGGATACGCGGAATCCACGATCGTGCAGCTGGGCAATCCGGGCATTGATGTCCTCCAGATGCTCGGCGGCCAGTCCTTCTAAAATCTCCAGGGTGATCAGGCGGGGCGGCACGCGGTAGCGATGGACGAGCGATTCGAGCCTTTCCATGTAGTCGCCCTCGTAGAAGAGGAGCTTTGACTGGTTCACCGAAATGGGAACCGGAGGGATGCCGGCATCCAGCCAGGCGCGCAGATGCGCGCACACGCGTTCCACCATATACAGATCCAGCTTGGCGCAGAAACCGTTGGATTCAAACAGAGGGATGAAATCGCCGGGATAGAGGATGGAACCGTCTTCCGTCTGCCAGCGGACAAGGGCCTCCGCCCCGGCGAGAGCACCGGTGCGAAGATCCATTTTGGGCTGAAGGAACAACTTGAATTCTCCCGATTCCAGGGCCGCCTGCATGTGGCTTTCGATCCGGTTTTTCCTTCGTTCCTTTTCGTGGAGCGCTTCGTCATAAAAGGCGACCGCCGTGGTATAGGTGTTTTTGATGCTCTGCTGCGCCAGCAGCGCCTGCATCATGCCTCCTTTTACCGCCACCCCGCAGTACAGCGACAGCGCATAGCGGTTTCGCTCACCCAGGGCCGCCTTTTTGATCTGCTGCACCATGCAGCCGAAACGTGCGCGGATGGAGCTCTCCTTCGTATCCCGGATGAGCAGATAAAACAGATCGGCCGCTTCCCGGCAGAAGAATTCGCCCTCGCCCAGATCCGCACGGATGGCCTGGGTGATATCGCAAAGAAGCCGGTCGCCCATTTTTTTGCCGAAAATCTCGTTATAAAATTTGAAATGACGGATGTTGAGCGCCAGGATGCTGTATTCCTCCGCCTGCTGCTGGCACCCCTCGAGCTTCTGGGAAAAACGCAACGCGTTTTCCGCCCCGGTGAGGGCGTCATAATAGGCCAGGCGCACCAATTGCGTGTTGCTCTTGCGCACCTGGGAATAGCCGTAAAACAGGAGGAAAACCGCCAGCGCCAACACGAGGAAGAAAGCGATTCCTACCGCGAGCAGGATCGGATACAGGGATGCGCCCGCATCGGACACGGTGTTTGCGCAGAAGAGATACCATCCGTTCAGGCCGACCGGCTCCAGATAAAACAGGCACTCCTGCCCCTCATATCGAAAAGAGGAGAATACGCTTTCCTGCCTGGCCAGGCAGGAAAGCAGCTCTTCCTCTTCATCTTCCGGGATATAGGGGCCGTCAAAAATGGAGCTGAGGCCGCTTTCCTTGACGATGCTGCGCTCCGAGCGCACGAGAAACTTCCCCTCCGAGCCGATCATGTGGATATAGCCGTTTCCGCCCAGCACCGTGTCGCCATCCAGAATATCCGCAAAGATGTCCAGATGGTCGCTGGCCGCCAGCACGCCCACCACCTGATCCCCCTCATAGACAGGGACGCTGTAAACGTAGACCCGGCCGTCAGAAACCTCGCTTTCAAACATGCGGGAGACGGCGTCCTCCCCCTGCATGGATTGCATGACCGCCTTTTTCACATCCTCGTTGCAGGCGGCCAGCGGGTAATCCGCTTCCGTTCCGTATCCGAGCGTGTCGATGACGCCCTCGCCCTCCCGCGCAAAATAGGCGATGCTGACAAAGTCATTCGCCGCATTGATCTGATACAGGCCGTCGGCAAATGCCTGGCGGGGCATCGCGGCCACATCGCTCAGCTCCAAAAAGGCGGCCAGGGAGTGAAGAAGCTGAAAATCGCTGTCCATCTGCCTGAAAATACGCTTTTTATATTCCTGCGCTTCCGCCTGCATCTGTTCATACATGTAATCACGCAGCGAGCGAATGGAATACGCCACGATGACTCCCGTAATGAGAAGAAGAATCAGGCAGACGGCCACCACGAGAGCCGTCATCCGTGTCAACAGACGGCGCAGCTTGTTTTCATCCATCGTCTCACGTCCTTCTCAGCACGGCGGGCCGTTCTTCGATCCGTCGTTTCGCCCTTTATAAAGTAATCATAACACAGAAACACGGCGGCTTCAATTTTTTTATGCCGGTTTTCTCCCGGCATGAAAGAAAAAAGCGGCTCTTCTGAAAACCCGGCCGGGCATGCGGTGACAGGCAGGGGAAAAGCAAAAAAGAAACGCCGCGCTTTCCCGGATCGGCAAAAGCGCGGCCAGATAAAACAATCAAAGGCAAAACAGGAAAAAGCGCAGCACATCGTAATACGCGTCAGAGGAAAAGAGGACGCTGCGCGGACCGGTCTGCTTTGCGCCGGGATAAAAACCCGCCCGGCGGGCATGGGCATGCTTGACGAACTCGACTTCCACATCAAACTTGTTGGGAAGGGCGAGGGCAAAATGTTCCGGATGGGCGATGCCCTCGCGCACCGCATGCTCGGAAGCCTCTCGGATCCGGCGCACGGCCTCCGCGGGATGGATGGAGATGGAGCCGTTGCCGCAGCCGCGGCTCACCGGCACGGTGACGATGTGCGGGTTCAGCCGCCGGGCCTGCTCGCACACGCCCACATCCCCGGTGACCATCAGCACCGGCACGTCATACATCGCCGCGGCAAACGCATTGATGACCAGCTCGCTGGCCTGAATGCCGTTGATGCGCACGGATGTGTTGCCAAGGTTCATCGTATGGGAAAGCGGGTTATCGCTGGTGTTGGACGAGGCGTGATAGCCGGTGAAGATTGCGCCGGCGAAGCTGGCATCCAGGCCGGAAACCATGGAGTGAATGTCGCTCCCCCAGCCCCGGAAGATCTGCACGCCCAGCGGAAGCTCGCCGGGGAGCAGGTTGCGCGCGCTGTCATGCGCGTCCTTGATGAGGATATCCTCACTGCCGGCAGCCAGGGCGCCTTCGCACGCGGCAGCCACCTCGCGGGTCATCTGGCGGCGAAAGGGCTCGTAATCCGGCTTGTTCAGCTCGGTTTCATCCCAATGGGCGATGCCGCATGTGCCTTCAATATCGGCGGAGAGAAAAATTCGGTTGAGCATGCGTACCTTCTCCTTTCAGACCTTACGGAAATTCAAAGAAAAGCAGCGGGGCCGGAAGACGGCGCAAACACGGGAATGAGCGCGCGAAGGAGTTCCTCGCGGTTTTCCTGGGTGACGGAGAGCACGGTTACGTCGTCCCGGGCGCGAATGGCTTCGCCAAGCGGAGAATCACATCGCTGAAGGACGCCGAGAACACGCTTTTCTGTGCTTAGACAGGCAAGCGCCTGAGTGCAGAAGGCCGCCGCCTCCCGCTCAAGCCGGCCCAGCTCGTCCATCAGGATAAACGGAGCGGGTGCCTCCAGGCTGAGCCGGAGGATCTGCACGCCGTTTTCCTCAAACACGGGCAGCACCGCCACGCTCTTGCGCTGCGCCACGCGCACACAGGCCACGCAGTCATTTTCAAAAGGCGCCATGGGCACGCGCCCATGCAGGGTGAATCCCCGCCGCTCGCCGCCAAGAGAAAAAGCGCGCGTTTCAAAGCCGGAGCACTCCAGCGAGCAGGCTTCCATCAGGCGGCGCAGGAGGGTCGATTTGCCGGTCTGCCTGTCCCCCGTCAAAAAGAGATGACGGCGGATGGGCGGCAGCGCCGCGCTCATGGGCGTGCCTCCCCGGCCCAGGCGAGCACCTGCGCGCGCTGT
>ENA-ORNG01002641-ORNG01002641.1-human-gut-metagenome-genome-assembly--contig:-NODE-2641-length-10647-cov-3.296167_pt1 | contig 10647 bp, 9 predicted proteins | sample MGYA00242113_ERZ509018 | MGnify/ENA primary metagenome ERZ509018 (study PRJEB26280, sample SAMEA2338711) | human gut metagenome | biome: human gut; feature: human-associated habitat; material: faeces... | reverse complement strand
AATGTAACATTTTTAGTTTCTTAACTATATTTTAACGGAAAAATGTCTTTTCAAAAAACAGCAGGGAAAAACGATATTCAAGAACAATTTCTCCTTACTGGGGATTTTGTGGAATGTTTGGTTTTCTGGGGTTTGGCGGATTTTGGACATACTATAAATTTGGAGAAATATTTCCTTTTGCTTTTTTCATATTTTTGGAGAAGCGTTGTCCATTTGTCCTTTTTGACTTTGGATCTATTAGCTACTGTTGTGCTCTGGCTTTTTGCAGTCGCTGCTTGTAGAGGAATCGCGTTATCTGCCGCTATAAATATGCTTATAACAAAAATAATGCTTAAAAAAATGGCTAATCCGTTCAAATAACAACTGCCTTTTTTGGTATTTTCTTTCATAATACGTGCTTCCTTTCTTTTTTATTCTTATACTTAATTTAGCAAATTTATTATAACATAAAAAAAGCAATCAAAATATTTACGATTGTTTTTTTGATTGTTTTTAAATGAAAAAAAGACCTTGCAAATCTGATTTTTCACAAATCTACAAGGTCTATTTTGTTTATTTTTTTGTTGGACGCTAATCATCTCTGCCCTTTTCAGGATAACGATATTTGTCCCCCACAAATACAGCCTGCTTATTTCTTGATAAGAAGTGATTTTCCCGTCATTTCTGCTGGCTGTTCCATTCCCATCATCTCGATTAAGGTTGGAGCGATGTCTGCTAAACATCCGCCTTCTCTTAATGTGTAAGCCGGGTCGTAATTTACAAGGATAAATGGAACTGGGTTTGTTGTATGAGCTGTGTATGGTTCACCTGTTTCATAGTCAATTAACTGCTCGCAGTTTCCGTGGTCTGCACAGATAAACATCTGTCCATCTACTTCTTTTAATGCTGCTACAGCATTGCCAACGCAGGTATCTACAGTTTCTACTGCCTTAATTGCTGCTTCCTGTACTCCGGTATGGCCTACCATATCAGGGTTTGCGAAGTTGATGATGATGACATCATATTTGTCAGATTTGATTGCTTCTACAAGTTTTTCTCCAACTTCTGGAGCGCTCATCTCTGGCTGTAAGTCATAAGTTGCTACTGCTGGAGACTTAACAAGGATTCTGTCTTCGCCCTTATTAGGAACTTCTACACCACCGTTGAAGAAGAATGTTACATGAGCATATTTCTCTGTCTCTGCAAGACGAAGCTGTGTTAAGCCGTTTGCTGCAAGAAATTCTCCAAATGTGTTTGTGATTTCTTCTTTGTGGAATGCGATGATTTTCCCAGGGATTGTCTCATCATATTCTGTGAAGCAGACATAAGTTAATGGAAATACGCCATTTTTTCTCTCAAATCCTGTAAATTCAGGGTCACACATTGCACGAGTGATTTCTCTTGCACGGTCTGGACGGAAGTTGAAGAAGATAACGGAATCGTTTGCTTTTACTGTGCCTACTGGCTGTCCGTCTTTCTTGATTACTGTAGGGATAACGAACTCATCTGTCTTATCATTATCATAAGAAGCCTGAATTGCCTCTACTGCATCTGCTGCTTCATTACCTTCACCGTAAACTAAAGCAGCGTAAGCTTTTTCTACACGATCCCAACGGTTATCTCTGTCCATTGCATAGTAACGACCTTCGATAGATGCAATCTGGCCTACACCGATTTCTTTGATTTTTGCTTCTAATTCTTCGATAAATTCTTTACCAGATGTTGGAGCTGTGTCACGGCCATCTAAGAAACAGTGTACGCATACGTCTGTAAGCCCCTGTCTCTTTGCAAGCTCTAATAAAGCGTAAAGATGTGTGTTGTGGCTGTGTACACCACCATCGGATAATAATCCGTATAAATGAAGGGTAGAGTTATTCTTTTTACAATTCTCTACTGCTTCTAAAAATGCTTTATTATCAAAGAAGTCTCCATCCTGAATTGCTTTCGTGATTCTTGTAAGCTCCTGATATACGATACGTCCAGCACCCATGTTAAGGTGTCCAACTTCAGAGTTACCCATCTGTCCGTCTGGAAGTCCTACGGCAAGACCGCTGGCATTTCCTTTTACAAATGGATATTTTTCCATTAATTTATCGATATTTGGAGTGTTTGCCTCATATACAGCATTGGCTTCATGTCTGTCATTTAAACCAAAGCCATCCATAATTAATAATACTGTAGGTTTTTTACTCATTTTATAATCTCCCGTTTAAAGTGTATACTAACTCTATAAAATAATACAAAAATAATCATATATTGCTATTGATATAATCCTGCAACATTTTATAGGATTGGTATAGTTGACCCGCGGAGAAATGTCCGCGGGTTACTATTTTCGTGATTCAAATATGGAATCTATTATTTATTGTAGTTTACGATCTGACCAAAATCAGCCTTTAAGGAAGCTCCGCCAACAAGTCCGCCGTCAATATCTGCCTGAGCAAATAAGTCTGGAGCTGTCTTAGCGTTTACGCTTCCGCCGTACTGAATACGGATTGCAGCTGCTGTTGCATCATCATAGATTTCAGCGATACATTTACGAATCTCTGCACAAACTTCCTGAGCCTGCTCTGTTGTAGCAGTCTTTCCTGTTCCGATTGCCCAGATTGGCTCGTAAGCGATAACTGCTGTCTTAGCCTGATCTGCTGTTACATTTAAGAAACCAACTTTAACCTGCTGACGGATAAAGTCCATTGTAACACCCTGTTCTCTCTGCTCTAATGTTTCTCCACAGCACATGATTGGTGTGATACCATGTTCGAAAGCTTTTAACATCTTCTTGTTAACTGTTTCATTTGTCTCTGCGAAGTATTCTCTTCTTTCAGAATGTCCAAGAATAACATATTTTACTCCAAGATCTGTTAACATGTTAGGAGCGATTTCTCCTGTATAAGCTCCACTTTCTTCAAAGTACATATTCTCAGCACCGATTGCAATATTGCTTCCTGCTGCAGCTTCAATTGCTGCTGGAATATCGATTGCTGGTACACAGAATACTACATCAGAAGTTTCACTTGCTACTAATGGTTTTAATTCTTCGATTAATGCTTTTGCCTCGCTAGGAGTTTTGTTCATTTTCCAGTTTCCTGCTACGATTGTTTTACGCATAAGACTAATATCCTTCTTTCTTGACATTTTGTTTATAAAGTGTATTAAATATTAAATATTTAAGTGCAATGATTATTTGTCGTTGGCTGCTACTACACCTGGAAGGTCTTTTCCTTCTAAGAATTCAAGAGAAGCTCCACCACCTGTAGAGATGTGTGTCATCTTGTCTGCAAATCCTAACTGGTTAACAGCTGCTGCAGAGTCTCCTCCACCGATGATTGTTGTTGCATCTGTATCAGCTAAAGCCTGAGCAACGGCAATTGTTCCTTTGGCAAGGATAGGATTTTCAAATACACCCATTGGTCCATTCCATACAACTGTTTTAGCAGTTTTAACTGCTTCTGCGAATTTCTCACATGTAGCTGGTCCAATATCAAGTCCTTCTTTATCAGCTGGAATTGCATCAGCTGCTACAACAGATACTTCGATCTCAGCATCGATAGGATTTGGGAATCCGTCTGCTACTGTTGTATCGATTGGAAGATATAAATTCTTTCCTAATTTCTCTGCTTTTGCCATCATTTCTTTACAATAGTCGATTTTTTCATCGTCTACTAAAGATTTACCAACTTCTAATCCCTGTGCTTTTAAGAATGTATAAGCCATTCCTCCACCGATGATCAGTGTATCACATTTTTCAAGTAAGTTATCAATTACTTTTAATTTGTCAGCGACTTTCGCTCCACCTAAGATGGCTACCATAGGTCTTTCTGGATTATTAACCGCATTTCCTAAGAAATCGATCTCTTTCTGCATTAAATATCCTACAACGGCTGTGTCAACATATTCTGTTACACCAACGTTTGAGCAGTGTGCTCTATGAGCTGTACCAAACGCATCGTTTACAAATACATCACAAAGGCTTGCAAGATCTTTGCTGAATGCTTCACCATTTTTAGTTTCTTCTGCTCTGTAACGAGTATTCTGAAGAAGTACTACTTCTCCATCTTTCATAGCAGCTACTGCTGCTTTTGCATTATCTCCGACAACATTGTCATCTGCTGCAAATTTAACTTCCTGTCCTAACAGTTCGCTTAAGCGTACTGCTACTGGTGCTAAAGATAATTCTGGTTTTGGTTCTCCTTTAGGTTTTCCTAAGTGAGAGCAAAGGATTACTTTTCCACCGTCAGAAATCAGTTTCTTGATTGTTGGAAGTGCTGCTACCAGACGATTTTCATCTGTAATCTGTCCGTCTTTTAAAGGCACGTTGAAATCGCAACGTACTAAGACTTTCTTTCCTGCTACATTAATGTCATCTACAGATTTTTTGTTTAACATGTTTCGTTTTTCCTCCTAAGATTGTATGCCATAAGGCATATCTTAATTGATCAGGGTTTCTCAATCCTTGATTAAAAATAGGGGCCCGGTCCAAAAGACCGGACCCCTTATCTGAGTCTTATTACACTGTATAATTACAGGCCTGTCCTCATTCCAATATCAAATTAAGCTAATTCAGCAAAGTATTTGATTGTTCTTACCATCTGGCTTGTGTAAGAGTTTTCGTTGTCATACCAAGATACAACCTGAACCTCTGTTGTTCCATTATCTAATGGAAGAACCATTGTCTGTGTAGCATCGAATAAAGAACCATATCTCATTCCTACGATATCGCTAGATACGATTTCGTCTGTGTTATATCCGAAAGATTCTGTCTGAGCTGCTTTCATAGCTGCGTTTACTTCATCAACTGTTACATTTCCTTCAACAACTGCTGTTAAGATTGTTGTAGATCCTGTAGGAGTTGGAACACGCTGAGCAGATCCGATTAATTTTCCGTTTAATTCTGGAATAACAAGTCCGATTGCTTTAGCAGCACCTGTAGAGTTAGGTACGATGTTAACTGCTGCTGCACGAGATCTTCTTAAGTCACCTTTTCTCTGTGGTCCGTCAAGAGTCATCTGATCTCCTGTGTAAGCATGGATTGTGCACATGATTCCAGATTTGATTGCTGCAAGATCATTAAGAGCTTTTGCCATAGGTGCTAAGCAGTTTGTTGTACAAGATGCAGCAGAAATAACTGTATCCTCTGCTTTTAATTCATTGTGGTTTACATTGTAAACGATTGTTGGAAGATCGTTTCCTGCTGGTGCAGAAATAACAACCTTTCTTGCTCCTGCTTCGATATGAGCAGATGCTTTTTCTTTAGATGTGTAGAATCCTGTACACTCAAGTACTACGTCTACTCCAAGTTCTCCCCATGGAAGGTTTTTAGCATCAGCTTCAGCGTAGATTGTGATTTCTTTTCCATCAACTGTGATAGAGTTTTCACCAGCTTCTACTTTATCAGCTAATGCATATGTTCCCTGTGAAGAATCGTATTTTAATAAGTGTGCAAGCATCTTTGGAGATGTTAAATCGTTGATTGCTACAACTTCATATCCTTCTGCTCCGAACATCTGTCTGAATGCAAGACGTCCAATACGTCCAAATCCATTAATTGCTACTTTAACTGCCATCTCAAATTCCTCCTAAGTCTTGATTAATTAAATTTTGATGGATTTGCCAATCTGTTAATCTATTGACAAACTTCCTTTTTATTTTAAACAATACTGACAAAAAATTCAAGTGAAATTTAGTATTTTTATCATGTATACAATAAAACGATTTTGTACAATTCTACCAAATTTTATCCCGTTTCTTCGGCACAATGAATAAAAAACTTTTCCTTATTCTTCTTCATCATTCTGACTTAAAATGTATCTTGCAATTGTAAATGCATATCCTGCGATTCTTTCCATACTAGAAATGATATCAAGGAAATATACACCAATATCTGGAGAACAAGCTCCATCTTTCATTCTCTGAATATGTCTCTTTCTGATGATCTTTCTTGTACAATATACATCTTCTGCATAAGATAATGCTTCTTTTGCTTCTTTGGTATCGTCAAATTCAATCGCACGGATTGCTGACTCAAATGCAGCTCTTACAATATTATTCATATTTCTAAGCTCTTCAATCGCATCTTCTGAAATATTTTCATTCATATCCTTGATATGCTGCAGATATCCTGCCATATTCTCTACATGATCTCCTGAACGCTCAATATCTGTGATCGAATCAAACAGATTGTTGACAACTTTCATCTCTTTTTCTGTGATCGCCAAATGACTGATCTTTACAAGATATTCTGTAATCATTGGTTCTAAATGGTTGATCACCTGTTCATCATTATGAACTTTATCGATCTTACTCTGTCTTGGTTCTCCACTCATTGCTTCTTTTGTTACACGATTTAAATTCTTTAATACGATCTCACCCATACGTACCACTTCTTTCACTGCATTCTCAACTGCAAATGCAGGTGTTTCAAGAATACGTGGATCTAAGTGACGTAATGCTTTCTCTTCTGGTTCTTCTTCTTCGTCTTCTACTGGCTCTTCACGAATGATAAGTCCAGATAATTTTACCAATGCATTCGCAAATGGGAATAACAGTATCGTCACAGATATGTTAAAGATTGAGTGGAAAATGGAAATCTGTGTACTTGATATATGCTGCATTGCAAGATCTGGGAAGATTCCAAAGAAAATCGTCATGATCACCCCATAAATAGCTGCACCTAATACATTAAAACTTAAATGGATCACAGCTGCTCTTTTTGCTGTTTTATTTGCACCCGCACTAGATAAGATTGCTGTGATACAAGTACCAATATTCTGCCCTAACGTAATAAAGATCGCTGATCTCCAGTTTACGATTCCTCTCATCGCTAATGTCTGTAAAATACCGACAGATGCAGATGAACTCTGAATGATCGCTGTAACAACAGCGCCGACTAAAATACCAAGGATCGGATTTCCTCCTAATACCTGAAATGCTTTGTAGAATACCGGACTATCCTGATATACTCCAATGGATGATGACATAGATGATAATCCAATAAATAAAATACCAAATCCGACGGCAATCTCCGCTTTCTGTGTCATCTTCTGCTTATTAGAGAATGTGATGATGAAAGCTCCGATTCCTAAAATAAATGGTGCAAAAAAATCTGGTTTTAACGCTCCCGCCCATTCATTAGCTGATACCAGCCATGCCGTGATCGTTGTACCTACATTGGCTCCCATGATAACACCGGCTGCCTGTGTAAGATTCATAATCCCTGCATTTACAAAACCTACAACCATAACAGTGGTTGCTGATGAACTCTGAATAATTGCTGTAACCAGTGCTCCTACAAGTACACCTAAAATACGATTATTTGTTAAATAGCCAAGCAGGTCTTTCATCTTATTTCCTGCTGTCTTTTGAAGTCCTGATGCCATGATATCCATTCCATACAGGAACATTCCAAGTCCGCCGATAAACGCAAACAGATTACCGACATGTGTTAGTGTATTCATTTTTTACGATTCCTCCTGTGTTTTTACAGACCCTCTTATTGGATCTCCCACATATATTTCATTTGTCGTTATTCCGACATAAATAATTTTAACAAACCTACTCTTATATTTAAAGAACTTTTTACATAGATTTTATTTTTTCTTTACCTTTCTGTCATAATGTATATAATAAAAGTATTATATTAACTATTTACAAAGGAGTTTTTTATGATTCTTGCAGATTATCATTTACATACCAGTTTTTCTTCCGATTCTGAATCTCCTATGGAAGAAATGATCCGACATGCTGTTTCACTTGGTCTTAAAACTATTTGTTTTACAGAGCATCATGATATTGATTATCCTGTTAATCCTGATGGATTTGATTTCCTTCTAGATCTTCCTTCCTATAAAGAAGAAATATTTAAAATGAAAGAACACTATCAGGATCAGATTGAAATCAATTATGGAGTGGAACTTGGATTAATGCCAACAACCCTAGATCAATGTGCTGCATTCGTCAAGGATGAGCCTTTTGATTTTATCATTGGTTCTACTCATATTGTTGATTTTATGGATCCATATAATGCGATTTATTTTGAAACATATCCTGCCCGTCTGGGACTTGCTCATTATTTTGAAGATATCTTAAAAAATATTTCTTCTTTTAATCATTATTGTGTCTATGGACATCTTGATTATGCTGCACGTTATATCAAGGATCCTTCTTTTGAATTCCATTATAGAGATTATTCTGATCTTTTAGATGCCATTTTAAGGATGATCATTGAAAATGGCAAAGGTATTGAAGTGAATACTGCTGGACTTAAATACGGAATGAGTGATCCAAATCCTCATCATGAGATCATAAAAAGATATATAGAACTTGGTGGTGAAATTATTACGATCGGATCTGATGGCCATTGTCCAAAACATATGGCTTATGATTTTTATAAATTACCTGATTTTCTGTCTAATCTTGGAATTCGTTATTATACCATCTTTCGAGATAAGAAACCTGAATTCATTAAGTTATGAGTTTCTCTGCATAAAAAGGAACGAGACAATAGGCTCATAATATTCCTATTGTCTCGTTCCTTGATTCTAGCTATATTAGAATCCCCTCATCCACTCTGATTTCAAATGAACATTTCCTTTGATTGCCTCGTCTAACAGATTGATCATTACTTCCTTATCCTGATTTAATGTTCCTCTTAAATTCACATAATTAGATGCATGATTCGATCTGAAAATACAATCCGGGCAATCCATATATTTTAACATTTCTTTTGTCTCGATCAAAATATCATATGGATTTAACAGTTCAAATTCTCCGCTTCTGATCTTATCTGCTAACAGAAGATCTTCTTCTATCATTAATGTAAGCAATCCTATATAATCTGGCTTCATCTGAGATAAAACAAGTCCTGTATCTTTTGCATGTTCCTTCCATAGCCGTCTTCCACCTAACCCTGATATAGCTGTCACAGATAAACGGATCTTTGCCTGTTTTACTTTCTGTGCTGCCTCTATCATCTCTTGTGATGTTACACCTTTTTTCATATATGTAAGGACTTCATCATTTCCTGATTCCAATCCCATATAGATCATAGATATTCCAAGTTCTCTTAATTTGTCCAAATCTTCTTGTTGTTTCATCAAAATGCTTCTTGGCGATCCGTATAAAGTTACTTGTTTACATTCTGGAAATTGATCTTTGATAAAGTGAAGGATTGATTCAAGATCTGTCATCTTACAAATCAATGCATCTCCATCTGCCAAAAAAATCTTCTCTACATATCGATACTTATTTCTTGCATCTTGTAAATCTTCTAAGACTTCTTCTACTTTTCTGATCCTAAATCGTTTTTCTTTAAACATGCTGCAAAAAATACAACGATTCTGACTACATCCGATCGTTACCTGTACGATCAGACTGTATGCTTCACTTGGCGGCCGATAGATCATTCCTTCATATCTCATATCTTATCCTGCTTTCTTAATTATTTTACAATTCTTCTTACAGAAAGTACCTTTCGATAATTAGCCTTTGGCGAAATCTTAATTCCTGTTTTTCTTGAACTTGCATGAACAATCTTTCCATTGCCTATATAAATAGCAATATGCCCACTATAACAAATCAGATCTCCTGGCTGTTTATTACTGTAAGAAACCTTACGTCCTGCACTTCTTTGTGAGGATGAACTTCTTGGAAGATTATATCCAAATGACTTATAGACGCTTTTTACGAATCCTGAACAATCCGCTCCCTTATTCAAGTTTGTTCCTCCCCATACATATGGATTCCCAACAAATCGTTGTGCAAAACTTGCAACTGTTCGTCCTTTGTTATACGTACTTCCCGTAAGTTTTGGTGCATTTGTACTGATATAAACATACTTTTTTAATGCATATCCAGTTTTGTTACCAACTTTAATTTTTCTCCAGCTTCCACTTGTTGATAATACTGTAACTTTTGTTCCTACACTTAGTTTCTTGATCGTTTTAGAACGTTTAGACTTTGCTGTTCTTAATTTGCACCAGTGTTTATAAATCTTTCCACTGTACCCTGATGCTGCTTGAACGGTTGTCGACGATGCTTGATCAGCTATCGTAACTGTCGATATCATTATTACGACTGTCATTATTATAACAGCTACTTTCTTTATTGTCTTTATCATAATTCTGCCTCAATTCTACTCTTTGATATTTTGTTACATTTCTGTTACATTTATTAAATTTAACACATTATTCTTCTTTTGTAAAGTGGTTTTGTAGTATCCCGTAATATTTTTGTAATATTTCACAAAGTAATCTTGCTAAAATTCAAAGGGTAAAATCTGACATACGCTTTCTTTTTCTATAAAAGAAAAAACAGACTAAATAAAATTCAATCTGTTTTCGTAACAGGGGCAGAGAGACTCGAACTCCCAACTGCGGTTTTGGAGACCGATGTTTTACCATTGAAACTATGCCCCTTTATTAAATTGTAAAGGATATACCTTCAAAACAACATACAAGAATCTTTCTACATCTCTTACACTTCAGCCTTCTTTGGTTAAAGCCTCGACCGATTAGTAACAGTCAGCTCCATACGTTACCGTACTTCCACCTCTGCCCTATCTACCTCGTCGTCTTCAAGGGGTCTTACTACCTTATGGTATGGGAAATCTTATCTTTAGGGGGGCTTCACGCTTAGATGCCTTCAGCGTTTATCCCTTCCAGACTTGGCTAC
>ENA-ORNG01002639-ORNG01002639.1-human-gut-metagenome-genome-assembly--contig:-NODE-2639-length-10651-cov-3.049358_pt1 | contig 10651 bp, 10 predicted proteins | sample MGYA00242113_ERZ509018 | MGnify/ENA primary metagenome ERZ509018 (study PRJEB26280, sample SAMEA2338711) | human gut metagenome | biome: human gut; feature: human-associated habitat; material: faeces... | reverse complement strand
CGCCGATGGCCACGTAGGAAAGGATATCGGAAAGGTACCAGAAATTTTCAGGGTAAAGCATTTCATCGGCAATCGGCATGCCGTAAGTTTCCAGGGCGTGCATGTGCATCTTACGAATAGCGATAATACCCTGGAGCAGGTCCGGGGCTTTTTCAGGGTCCGGCTGATGAAGCATTCCTTTATAGCCTTCGCCGGTGGTTCGCGGTTTGTTTGTATATATCCGCGGAACAACGATAACCTTGTCCTGGATTTTTTCCTGGACTTTGACTAAGCGTTCAATGTATTCGCAGACAGATTCTTCGTTGTCTGCTGAACATGGACCGATAATAACAAGAAATTTATCGGATTTTCCGGCAATTACGTCAATGATCTGCTGATCAAGCGCTCTTTTTTTATCAGCCAGAGAAGGACTTACCGGATATAATTCTTTGATTTCCTTCGGGATTGGCAATTTCTTTTTGAATTCAAAGCTCATCTTGGTTCTCCTTATATATTCTCTATGGTAGAATGTTTTCTGATAGTTTATTATAATACAACCCTTTTTGAATGTCAAAATAAAAGCTTGCATTATAGTAGGAAAATAGGTACAATGAAATGAGTTTATGAAATTAAGGATATGAATTATATGGAATATATTATTGAAATCGGAGCGGTTCTGGCGGCATCGGCTTTGGCGATGATTTTGCACGAGCTGCCAAAATCCATTGTCTATGTACTGACCGGCCGCCATTGTCAGGACGGGGACCGGCGGCGGATTTTCAGGCTGTATCAGTATATAGATCCGGTGGGATTAATTCTTTTTTTGACCTGTCATGCCGGCTGCAGCCGGCCCTACGCATATCGACTGAAAGAAAAGGATACGAATGCGGCTATTGGACTGACCGGCTTTTTGACCTTAGGCGTGCTGCTTATGGCCGGTTATGCCTGTTATCATCTTGTACTTCCTTATCTTCCTATGACTTTAGGGTTGGGTGTTCAGGAACCGATGATGCTGTTTCTGATTCAGTTGAACTGGTATTTTATTTATGCGGTAATGGTTTTATTGATCGTTAATTTGTTTCCAATGATTTCTTCGGATATTTTTCTCATCATTATTGCCATATCGCCGTCAAGACTGATTCCTCTGATGAAAAATGATGCCATGATCAAGGGGATTCTTATTCTTTGTATTGTCCTGAATGTTATTTCTTCATTGGCTGTCCAGGGAATGGGACGACTGGATGTATTTTTAGGCTATATGTAGGAGGTATTATGGCGCTTGCGGTAAAGCTTCAGGTGTTTGAGGGACCTTTGGATTTACTATTACATCTGATTGATATTAATAAAATTGATATATATGATATACCGATTTCTCTGATTACGGATCAGTATCTGGAATATATTCGCCGGATGCAGGCTCAGGACATGGAAGTGATCAGTGAATTTCTTGTGATGGCGGCAACCCTTCTCCGGATTAAGTCAAAGCTGCTGCTTCCGGCAGAGCCGAAGACGGAAGAGGCGGAGGCGGAGGATCCGCGGGAAGAACTTGTGGAACGGCTTTTGGAGCATAAAATGTTTAAATATATGGCTATGGAATTGAAGGACCGTCAATTGGACGCGGAGAAGGCGATGTATAAAGGACAGACATTGCCGGAGGATATGGTTTATGAGGAACCTCCGGTGGATTTGGATGAACTTGTAGGGGATATGGATTTTCAGAAGCTGCATAAAATTTTTCTGGAAGTGCTGAAGCGCCAGGAGGATAAGATGGATCCAATCCGGAGCCGGTATGGCCGGATCGAGCAGGAAGAAGTCAGCCTGTCCGATCGAATTGAATATATTTTAGATTATGGAGCGAAATGCTCAAGGTTTTGTTTCGGGGAGCTTTTATCTAAAGGGCAGAGCAGAAATTATGTTATTGTATCTTTTCTGGCGGTTTTGGAGCTGATGAAGGGCGGCGTCATCCGGATTTCGCAGAGAGAGATTTTTGGAGATATTGAGATTGAGATGACCGGTCAGGGGGCTGTGCCGGAGGAAATAAGTTTTGAAGGAGCATAATTTATGGAAATAAAAGCTATGGAGGCGGCTGTCGAGGCTCTGCTTTTTGCCATGGGAGAGGCGATCCCAGCGGCGGATATCGCTCAGGTGCTGGAGGTGGATACAGAAGAGATACAAAAGCTGATTCGCAATATGATGGTGCGCTATGATGAGGCGGATCGGGGCGTACAGATTATTGAATTGGAAGATGCTTTTCAAATGTGTACGAAACCGTCCATGTATGAATATCTCATTAAGATGACCCACCGGCCGAAAAAACATACGCTGACGGACGTGGCTCTGGAGACTCTTTCGATTATTGCCTATAAGCAGCCAGTAACCCGGGCTGAGATTGAGAAAATCCGGGGAGTGAATTCGGATCATGCCATTAATCGTCTGGTAGAATATAATCTAGTTTGTGAGACCGGAAGGCTTGACGCCCCGGGAAAGCCGATTCTTTTCGGAACAACGGAGGAGTTTTTAAGGACCTTCGGTGTGCGTTCTGCTCAGGATTTGCCGCTGCCGGATCCGGAAAAGGTTGAGGAATTCAAGATGGAGGCTGAGGAAGAGATTGCTCTTGGAATCGAGGAGGATTCCTGACGGGAAATAAATACAAATATTTTTTATAAAAAACCTGACGGGCGTAAAGCGTCGCGTCAGGTTTTTGTTTTAAAAGGATAAATTGTCAATGGGAAAAAAGCGTTCCAGTGTTTTGAGAACACCATTATTATCCACAGTATCACAGGTAAAGCGGGCTGCATTTTTGACAGCGCAGCCGGCATTTCCCATGGCATGGCTGAAATAGGCCTGCTTCAGCATCTCGATGTCGTTGGCCTGATCCCCGAAGGCAATGGTTTCCTGAATAGTGATACCAAGACTTTCCTGAAGTCGGGCGAGGGCGCTACCTTTATTGGCATCTTTGGGAATAAAATCAATCCAATGGGTGCCGGAGATGGAACATTTACATATTTTATTCCAGTTTTTCAGCAGTTCGCTGTCGAAATTAAGAACATTGTCCGGGTGGTAAAGAGAAAGTTTGATGATGACGTCTTTTATATCGGCCATAGAGGCGCATGGCGTCATGTCATAACCATAATCTTCGTTGAGAATCCGGATAAACTCCGGATCCGGACAGGCTGTGTAGGCGGCATCTATGGATTCTGCCATATAAGGATAGGGATTTAATGCGTCAAGGTCAGAGAAAAGCTTTTGACGGACATGATCCGGCAGAGCAGAAACAGCCAGTTTTTTGTGGCAGGTGCCGGTGTAAGCGCCATTACTTGTAATATAGAAAATATCCTCTTTGACCGGAGCAAATAATTTTTCAATGCTGCATTTATGACGTCCGCTGGCGATGGCAAAGTAAATACCCTGGGCTTTTAAACGGCGGATATGCGTAAAGATTTCCGGGTTTAAATCGTTGGTTCCTTCGGGAACCAGGGTTCCGTCGACATCAGATACAATTTATTTAATCATTAGAAACTCCTTTCGGCAGAACCAGTCTGTCGTTCTACATTTTTGGTCATATTTGAAAATTATATACGAAGATTAAGGAATACGTCAAGGACAAGCATAAAACTTCCTGTAGAAAAATAAATTGAAATGAAATAAACATGGAAGTGATAGCGTGGAACGTTTTATTAAAATTTTTTTGACTCTGGCCTTATCCTGTATTATTTGTCTGGCAGGAAGTGTATGGGTATATGGTGAAGAGAGCAGTGAAGAGGGAGACGGTCTTTCGGGGCTTTATGCCCGGGCGGCGGCTTTAGCCGACGGGGAGACGGGGCGGATTCTATGGGGGGAAAATGAGGATGAACCGATGGCTATGGCCAGTACGACAAAAATTATGACCTGTCTGGTTGCTCTGGAAAACGCGGAATTGTCCGATACGGTGAATATATCTGAATACGCGGCCAGTATGCCGGATGTCCAGTTGAATGCGGTGGCCGGGGACAGCTTTCGGTTGGAAGATTTATTGTATGCGCTCATGCTGGAATCGGATAATGATGTGGCGGTGGCTATTGCCGAACATGTGGGCGGCAGTGTGGAAGGCTTTGCGGCGATGATGAATGCCCGGGCCGAAGCTCTCGGATGTATCCAGACCTGTTTTGTGACGCCAAACGGTCTGGATGCGGAAGGTCACTGTACAACAGCGGCCGAATTAGCTAAAATTGCCGCTGAGGCAATAAAAAATGAAACTTTTGTAAAGATTATTAATACGCCTTCCCATAGCTTTTCGAATATTGAGGGGACCCGGCAGTATCAGGTAAGTAATAAGGATGCTTTTCTTCAACTTATGGATGGGGCTTTCGGTGTAAAAACCGGTTTTACCGGAGATGCGGGCTATTGCTTTGTTGGAGCGCTTAACCGGGATGGACGGGTTTTCATTTCTGTCGTTCTTGGCAGCGGATGGCCGCCAAATAAGAGTTATAAATGGCAGGATACAATGAAAATTATGAATTTTGGACTTGAAAATTATGAGAAAAAGCAGATTGGAACAGAAAATATTGATGTCGGTGAGATAGAAATATACGGCGGTTGTAAAAAACAGGCGGAATTGACCGTTGATTGCCATATTATGGAAATGTTGATGGGAGAGAATGAAGAGGAAAAAATCCGTATTGTCAAAAATCTTTCAGAGACAGCTCCGGTGGCTTCGGGAACTCAGGTTGGGTGGGTTTATTATCAAATAAATGAAGCGACGATAGAACGTTTCCCGATATATACGGCAGAAACGGTAAATACAAAGACTTTTTTCTTTTGCCTGGAAACAATGCTTCGACAGTGGCTGGCCTTTTAGCTTGCAATTCTACGGAAACTAGCATATAATTGCTTATAAATTAACAAAGTATAAATGGAGGAAAACAGATGAGTATAGTGACACAACTGTCTGCCAGAGACCGAATTGTCGGATTACTTGATGGACACAGCTTTGTGGAGATCGGTGCAATGATTCATGCAAGAAATACGGATTTCAATATGGCGGAACAGAAAACGCCGGCCGATGGCGTTCTTACTGGTTATGGGACAATTGATGGGAAATTGGTTTATGTCTATAGTCAGGATGCAAGTGTTATGGGTGGTTCGGTCGGTGAAATGCACGCAAAGAAGATCGTGCGGATGTATGATATGGCGTTGAAGACGGGAGCGCCAGTCATCGGACTGATCGACTGTGCAGGGATGCGGCTTCAGGAGGCCACAGATGCCTTAGATGCCTTTGGGGCGATTTATTATAAACAGGCCATGGCTTCGGGAGTTATACCTCAGATCGCAGGGGTGTTCGGAACCTGTGGCGGAGGAATGGCTCTCGTCCCTGCTTTGGCAGACTTTACCTTTGTAGTGGAAAACAAAGGAGAAATTTTTGTGAATACTCCAAATGCTCTGGAGGGCAATCATATCGAAGTGTGTAATACAGCCTCCGGTGATTTTCGCAGTAAAGTGAGCGGCGAAGTGGACGGCCTGTGCGAAGATGATTTTAAAGCTCTTGTAAAAATACGTCGGCTTGTTTCGATGCTTCCGTCGAATAATAAGGAAGACGCTTTCTGTATGAGTGACATTTCCGATGATCTGAATCGGGAAAATGGGGCTCTTGGACAGACGAAGGATACGGCCTATATTCTTCAGGATATATCGGATAACGGCAACTATTTTGAAGTGAAAGAAAATTATGCCAGGGAAATGGTAACGGCTTTGATTCGTTTAAATGGCAATACGGTGGGAGCCGTTGCAAATCGGGAAGAGGTTCTCGGTGAGGACGGCGCTGTAACCGAGCGATTTGAACCGGTTTTGACGTCAGATGGAGCAAAAAAGGCAGAAAGCTTTATTCGTTTTTGTGACGCATTTTCCATCCCGGTGCTGACCCTCGTCAACGTGGGCGGTTTTAAGGCATCTGTGGCGGAGGAAGAAGTGATGGCTCCTCTGGCAGCAAAATTAACTTATGCCTATGCCAGCGCAACGGTTCCGAAGGTTACGGTAGTTATCGGTAAAGCCTTTGGAAGCGCCTATTTGTGTATGGGAAGCCGGCATATCGGAGCGGATCTGATGTATGCGTGGACCGATGCGAAAATCGGCATGATGGCGGCGGAGCCGGCGGTGAAGATTATTTATTCGGAAGAATTAGAAAAAACGGAAAATGCCAAAGACTTTATTCGGGAGAGAGCGGAGGCCTATGATGCTCTTCAAAACAGTCCAGAAAGCGCTGCCACCAGAGGTTACGTGGATGGGATTATCCTTCCTGCGGCCACCAGAAAACGGGTGATCGCCGCCTTTGATATGCTTGCAACGAAAAGAGAGACGGGCATTGACAAAAAGCATGGAACTCTTTAGGTGAGGTGGCTGGTATGATGAAAAAAACGACATGGATATTCTTTGTCCTACTTACAGCGGTCGCTTGTACGGCCTGCGGACAGGGGCAGGGAGATGGCATGGGTGAGGTGATGAAAAGAGCCGGCATGAATACCCTTATGGGCATGGGAACGGTCTTTCTCGTCTTGATTCTTATCTCAATTATTATCTATTTATTAGGTTTTATCGGAAAAACTCAGAATAGAAAAACAGCGGCGGCAAAAAAAACGGTTGAAGTGAAGCCGGAAGAGGAACCGGCGACAGAGGACTTGAGTGATGATTTTGAATTGGTGGCAGTCATTGCGGCGGCAATTGCAGCATCGGAAAATGTTCCCGCAGACAGTCTGGTCGTGCGCTCGATTCGCCGGAAGACATCGCCGAATCAATGGAAAAATGTTTAGCAGGAGGATTTAGGATAGAATGAAAAATTATACAATTACGGTCAATGGTAAGGTTTATGAAGTTACTGTAGAAGAAGGTTTTGGCGGGCAGGGACAGACTGTTCCGGCTTCACCGGCAGCAGCTCCGGCGAAGGATTCGGCGTCAGCGCCTGCGGCCCCGAAAGCGGCGGCCGGTGCCATTCAGATTGTAGCGCCAATGCCTGGAAAGATTTTGGATGTCAAGGTTAGTGTCGGACAGTCGGTAAAGCGGGGAGACGTTATGATGATCCTTGAAGCTATGAAGATGGAAAATGAAATTGTAGCTCCTCAGGATGGAACCGTTGCAGGTATTTTAGTGACCTCGGGAAGCGCTGTGGAAGCGGGAGATACACTGGCATCGATGAATTAATCTGGACAGCAGGAGGTTATTAAATGGATTACATTATAGAAACGATGGGAAATCTGATTCATCAGACAGCCTTTTTTAATCTGACATGGGGCAATTATGTGATGATTCTGGTGGCCTGCTTTTTTATCTATCTGGCGATAGGGAGAGGCTATGAACCGTTGCTTTTGCTGCCGATTTCTTTTGGTATGCTCCTTGTCAATCTGTATCCGGACATTATGTTGACGGTGGAAGAATCCTCCAATGGCATCGGTGGACTTTTGCATTACTTTTATTTGTTGGATGAGTGGGCGATTCTGCCTTCGTTGATTTTCCTTGGTGTGGGGGCGATGACCGACTTCGGGCCGCTGATTGCCAATCCGATCAGCTTTATTTTGGGAGCGGCAGCCCAGTTTGGTGTTTTCTTTGCCTACATTGCCGCCATATTAATGGGTTTTAGCGATAAGGCCGCGGCGGCCATTTCCATTATTGGCGGAGCGGACGGTCCGACTTCAATTTTTCTGGCGGGAAAGCTGGGACAGGGGGATCTGATGGGTCCAATTGCTGTGGCCGCTTACTCCTATATGGCTCTCGTACCAATCATTCAACCGCCGATTATGAAGCTGTTGACAACAAAGAAGGAACGGGCAATCAAAATGGAGCAGCTCCGTCCGGTATCAAAATTAGAAAAAATTCTATTTCCGATTATCGTTACCATTGTTGTTGTTTTGATTCTGCCGACGACGGCGCCGCTGGTAGGTATGCTGATGCTCGGAAATCTTTTCAGAGAATCCGGCGTGGTAAAGCAGCTGACAGAGACGGCCTCAAATGCCTTGATGTATATTGTTGTTATTATTCTCGGAACAAGCGTTGGCGCCACAACCAGTGCAGAAGCATTCATTAATCTTCAGACACTGGGTATTGTCGCTCTTGGTCTGATCGCTTTTGCTATCGGAACCGCATCGGGAGTTATTTTTGGTAAAATCCTGTGCAAGCTTACCGGAGGAAAGATTAATCCGCTCATTGGTTCAGCCGGCGTTTCCGCAGTACCTATGGCGGCGCGGGTATCTCAGAAAGTGGGTGCGGAAGAAGACCCGACCAATTTCCTTTTGATGCACGCCATGGGTCCGAATGTGGCCGGCGTTATCGGCACGGCTGTGGCCGCCGGTACTTTTATGGCGATTTTTGGCGTTATGTGATGACAAGCGGTTTATGCAGGAGGTAGAAAAATGTCAGAACAAGTGAAAAAACCGGTAAAGATTACCGAAACTGTATTGCGGGATGCGCATCAGTCTTTGCTCGCCACACGAATGACGACGGAGCAGATGCTTCCAATCATTGATAAAATGGACAAGGTGGGATATCATTCTGTCGAATGCTGGGGTGGCGCCACCTTTGATGCGTCTCTGAGGTTTTTAAAAGAAGATCCCTGGGATCGCCTCAGAAAGCTTCGCGATGGATTTAAACATACAAAACTCCAGATGTTATTCCGGGGACAGAATATTCTGGGATATCGGCACTATGCCGATGATGTTGTGGGCTATTTTGTGCGGAAGTCCATTGCCAACGGAATTGATATTATCCGTATTTTTGATGCTTTAAATGATATGCGAAATTTGGAGACATCGGTGAAAGCGACCGTGCGGGAGGGCGGACATGCCCAGGTGGCTTTATCCTATACATTGGGGGATGCCTATACTTTAGATTACTGGAAGGATATTGCAAAACGTATCGAAGATATGGGAGCCAGCTCGATCTGTATTAAGGACATGGCCGGTCTTTTAGTTCCTTATGCGGCAACAGAACTTGTTTCCGCTTTAAAAGAGTCTACGGAATTGCCCATCCAACTCCATACCCACTATACAAGCGGTGTAGCTTCGATGACGTATATGAAGGCTGTGGAAGCGGGCTGTGACGTTATCGATACGGCGATGTCACCTTTGGCTCTGGGAACAAGCCAGCCGGCAACGGAGGGTATGGTAGAAGCCTTTAAAGGGACCCCTTACGATTCAGGACTTGATCAGGGAATTCTATCCGAGATTGCCGAATATTTCCGTCCGATTCGAGAAGAGGCTCTCAACACCGGACTTTTAAATCCGAAGGTACTTGGCGTTAATATTAAAACCTTACTCTATCAGGTGCCGGGCGGCATGCTCTCAAACCTTGTATCCCAGTTAAAGGACGCCCATGCCGAAGATAAATATTACGAAGTGCTGGAAGAAATTCCGAGAGTTCGCAAAGATTTTGGCGAGCCGCCCCTGGTTACGCCGTCCAGCCAGATTGTGGGGACCCAGGCGGTGCTGAATGTACTTATGGGTGAACGGTATAAAATGATCACGAAGGAAAGTAAAGCCCTTTTAAAAGGAGAGTACGGACAGACGGTTAAACCTTTTAATCCGGAAGTACAGAAAAAGGCCATCGGGGATGAGGAACCGATTACCTGTCGTCCGGCGGACTTGATTCCAAATGAACTGGAAAGCCTTGAAAAAGAAATGGCCCGATATAAATGTCAGGAAGAGGATGTTTTGTCCTATGCACTTTTTCCTCAGGTTGCTACGGAGTTTTTCAAATACCGGGAGGCTCAGAAGACAAAGATTGATGCGACAAAGGCGGATACAGAAAATAAAGTGTATCCGGTATAAAAGCTGATTTAAACGAATATTACTCAGAAAAGAGGGCAGTCACGCCGGTGGAATGAAATTGGTGGGACTGCCCTTTTTGTTATACAATATTTATGAATCAGGCATGATTCTGAATGAATTTTTTGATATTGGATGCGTTGGCATATTTTTCGACATTGCCATCATGAAGAACAACCAGTGTCGGAGCCTGACGGATATTAAATTTTTGACTCAAATCTGCATGGGCTTCAGCATCGATTTTTTCAAAATCCACATGGGCTTTGGTCAGCATGCTGTCTGCCATTTTACAGTTTGGGCAGGTGGCCGTTGTAAAGAGGAGAATCTGATCTTTGGAAGCAGAGACTTCTTCTTTTGGCCGGGCCTCATTATAATGGATTTCCTTTGGCCGGAAAACCGAGGTTTCGATATCGTAGACTTTACGGTCCTTAAACTCTTTGGTCTTTCCTTCATTCCAGTTCTGAACCGGGCGGTAATAACCGGTAATCCGGCTGTAAACCTCTGTTTTACCGCCGCAGATCGGGCAAGTATACTTTTCGCCGCTGATATATCCGTGGTCTTTGCAGACAGAATAAGTCGGTGACAGAGTATAATATGGAAGCTTATAGTTTTCTGCGATTTTCCGTACAAGACTGGCTGCAGACTTCCAATCCGGCAGCTTTTCACCCAAAAAGGCGTGGAACACAGTGCCGGAGGTGTACAGGGTCTGCAGGTCATCCTGGATGGCCAGGGCCTCGAAGATGTCGTTGGTGTAGCCCACCGGCAGGTGGGAGGAGTTGGTGTAATAAGGCGTGTCACCGGGGTTCTTGGCAGCGGTGATGATATCGGGATACAGTGCCACGTCATGCTTGGCCAGCCGGTAGGTGGTGGACTCGGCGGGGGGGGGC
>ENA-ORNG01002636-ORNG01002636.1-human-gut-metagenome-genome-assembly--contig:-NODE-2636-length-10660-cov-3.970014_pt1 | contig 10660 bp, 6 predicted proteins | sample MGYA00242113_ERZ509018 | MGnify/ENA primary metagenome ERZ509018 (study PRJEB26280, sample SAMEA2338711) | human gut metagenome | biome: human gut; feature: human-associated habitat; material: faeces... | reverse complement strand
ACTTGCTCCCAAATGCCAACAAAAGATTGAGAGCTATGGTTCACCAGACCCGTACATGCGGCGCTGCACTGACAGCCAAACCCTGAGTGGGAAATACACCACCGATGACTGGGTTTTCAACCTGATCAGCGCCTGGCAGCAGCAGCATTATTCGCGCACCTTCCCTTCCGGTTCGTTAATCGTCAATATGCCTCAGCGCTGGAATCAGGATGTGCAGGAGCTGCGCGCCGCAACCCTGGGCGATGCGCGTACCGTTGATATGGTGTTTGGGCTGTACCGGCAGAACACCCGCGAGAAGTTAAATTCAGCCTACGACATGCCGACAATGCCTTATTTAAGCAGTACCGGCTATACCACCGCTGAAACGCTGGCCGCATACAGTGACCTGACCTGGCATTTAACCGATCGTTTTGATATCGGCGGCGGCGTGCGCTTCTCGCATGATAAATCCAGTACACAATATCACGGCAGCATGCTCGGCAACCCGTTTGGCGACCAGGGTAAGAGCAATGACGATCAGGTGCTCGGGCAGCTATCCGCAGGCTATATGCTGACCGATGACTGGAGAGTGTATACCCGTGTAGCCCAGGGATATAAACCTTCCGGGTACAACATCGTGCCTACTGCGGGTCTTGATGCCAAACCGTTCGTCGCCGAGAAATCCATCAACTATGAACTTGGCACCCGCTACGAAACCGCTGACGTCACGCTGCAAGCCGCGACGTTTTATACCCACACCAAAGACATGCAGCTTTACTCTGGCCCGGTCGGGATGCAGACATTAAGCAATGCGGGTAAAGCCGACGCCACCGGCGTTGAGCTTGAAGCGAAGTGGCGGTTTGCGCCAGGCTGGTCATGGGATATCAATGGCAACGTGATCCGTTCCGAATTCACCAATGACAGTGAGTTGTATCACGGTAACCGGGTGCCGTTCGTACCACGTTATGGCGCGGGAAGCAGCGTGAACGGCGTGATTGATACGCGCTATGGCGCACTGATGCCCCGACTGGCGGTTAATCTGGTCGGGCCGCATTATTTCGATGGCGACAACCAGTTGCGGCAAGGCACCTATGCCACCCTGGACAGCAGCCTGGGCTGGCAGGCGACTGAACGGATGAACATTTCCGTCTATGTCGATAACCTGTTCGACCGTCGTTACCGTACCTATGGCTACATGAACGGCAGCAGCGCCGTCGCACAGGTCAATATGGGTCGCACCGTCGGTATCAATACGCGAATTGATTTCTTCTGATTATTGTAAAAGGGATACCGAAAAGGTATCCCTTTTACACCACTAGTTAAAACCAGTAACTCAGCAGAGTCGCAAAAAATATTAATCCATAGTGATTATTTAAACAATGAAATTGCGATTAGGATAAATAGATTTAACTTTCTCTCCTTATACTAAAGAAATAATCATATCAAAATAAAAATTCACAACAGTGCAACATTAAAAAATACAACCAACAAACAATCCTATATACAAGGCACATCTCCAGAATATAAAAGCACAGACAAACAACCTAAAAAAACAACCCAATACATATAAATTATTTTATAGGTAAAATAGATTATATATTCTCATAGCTACCATAAACTATACTAGCCTGAACTATATTTATTCTGCTGCAATCAATGCATACATAACACAAATATCACTCAGGTACACTACTCAAACCACGCTGGGATTTTTCCTCAAGTTATAATCATCACCCCGAAAATCATTCGGCATTTACTCATTAAATAGTCACCCCATAGGCCTGTACATGTTTACTCAGAAATATACATCCTTTTCTCTGTCATAAACCCTCTGATTAATCATAAATAAATACTTGTGACACCAATCTTTTTCCTTAACGGAACGAATTGTTGTGTAGAAGGAGATAATATTATGTCAAAAAAATATCAGCCATTGCTTATAACTCATTATATGTCAACATGGGTCACTATAACGGAAGCAGTTGAGATCACTACCAAAGCCATAAAACAAAAAATTACTCCTAGCGATATTTATCGTCATGCCTTGAGTGGCAACATCCTACTATCGGTCTATTTCCAGTCTCCTGTGATACTTAAGAAGATACAAACTTTTAATGGAAAAATAAAATTCAGGCAGTTTGTGGGAGACCTACTTGATAAACTATGCATGCTTGACAGGGACGGTTTTATTTATGGTCAAAATTTAAGACTCTGTACAGAAGCCAGATATATTTGTCCTGTGCAACAAATTATAGATACCCCCCTGTTACGCAAACTCAACCAGTTTCGTACGTTTGTTCGAGGTTTTGATAATGTCCGCCCGGGTGATGAACTGGATGTCCCGGCACAAGTTAGTGAAAAAAATTTAACCCCGCCGCCGGGTAACAGCAGTGGCAACCTTGAGCAACAGATAGCCAGTACTTCACAGCTAATTGGATCTCTGCTCGCCGAAGATATGAACAGCGAGCAAGCGGCAAACATAGCACGTGGATGGGCCTCTTCTCAGGCTTCAGGGGTAATGACAGACTGGTTAAGCCGCTTCGGTACCGCAAGAATCACGCTGGGCGTGGATGAAGATTTCAGCCTGAAGAACTCCCGTGACGGCAACCCTCGAAAATGGCGATTCGATGCAACAAACAGTGAACTATGTGCCGAACGTCACGAATGCTGAAATCACGCTGGCAGCCTCGAAGGATCCGGTGATTGCCGACAATAACGATCTCACGACACTAACAGCACCGTCGCTGATACAGAGGGCAATGCGATAGCCAACACTGAGGTAACATTTACTCTACCGGAAGATGTGAAGGCGAACTTCACGCTGAGCGATGGCGACAAAGCGGTTACTGATGCCGATGGCAAAGCGAAAGTCACGCTGAAAGGTACAAAAGCAGGCGCTCATACCGTGACAGCATCGATGGTTGGCGGTAAGAGTGAGCAGTTGGTGGTGAACTTTACTGCGGATACGCTCACTGCGCAGGTTAATCTTAACGTTACCGAGGACAATTTCATCGCCAATAACATTGGAATGACCAGGCTACAGGCAACAGTGACTGATGGAAACGGCAACCCAGTAGAAGGTATAAAAGTTAATTTCCGCGGAACCTCCGTCACGCTAAGCAGCACCAGCGTTGAAACGGATGATCAGGTTTTCGCTGAAATTCTTGTGACAAGCACCGAGGTCGGACTAAAAACAGTTTCAGCCTCTCTGGCAGATAAACCTACTGAAGTCATCTCGCGATTACTGAATGCCAAGGTAGATGTTAATTCTGCGACGATTACCAGTCAGGAGATACCTGAAGGTCAGGTCATGGTCGCACAAGACATAGCAGTTAAAGCTCACGTTAACGACCAGTTTGGCAACCCGGTGACGCATCAACCCGCGACATTCAGTGCAGCGCCATCCTCGCAAATGATCATCAGCCAGAATACGGTCTCTACTAATACGCAGGGAGTAGCCGAGGTCACCATGACGCCTGAAAGAAACGGCTCGTATACTGTAAAAGCATCCCTAGCGAATGGAGCTTCACTTGAGAAACAACTGGAGGCTATTGATGAAAAACTGACACTCACGTCCAGTCCGCTTATCGGTGTCAATGCTCCTAAAGGCGCTACTCTGACGGCAACGCTAACCTCTGCAAATGGCACTCCAGTGGAGGGTCAGGTCATCAACTTTAGCGTAACGCTAGAAGGTGCGACGTTAAGTGGCGGAAAAGTGAGAACCAACTCTTCAGGTCAGGCTCCAGTCGTTCTGACCAGCAATAAAGTCGGTACATATACGGTGACTGCATCGTTCCATAACGGCGTCACAATACAGACACAGACAACCGTGAAGGTTACTGGCAACCCAAGCACCGCACATGTTGCTAGCTTTATCGCTGATCCGTCGACTATCGCCGCCACCAACAGTGATTTAAGTACCTTAAAGGCAACGGTTGAGGATGGCAGTGGTAACCTGATCGAAGGTCTCACTGTGTACTTCGCCTTAAAAAGCGGCTCCACCACATTAACGTCATTAACAGCGGTGACCGATCAAAACGGAATCGCGACAACAAGCGTGAAAGGTGAGATAACGGGGAGCGTCACTGTAAGCGCAGTCACAAGCGCAGGTGGAATGCAAACAGTAGATATATCGCTAGTGGCAGGCCCAGCAGACGCCTCGCAGTCCATCCTTAAGAACAACCAGTCATCACTGAAAGGGGACTTTACCGATAGTGCTGAGCTACATCTTGTTCTGCACGATATATCAGGCAATCCGATCAAAGTTTCTTAAGGGATAGAATTTGTGCAATCAGGTACAAACGTGCCCTATATGAAAATTAGCGCAATTGATTACAGTCAAAATATCAACGGTGATTACAAAGCTACTGTTACAGGAGGCGGAGAGGGTATCGCAACGCTGATCCCCGTATTGAATGGTGTTCATCAGGCGGGTCTGAGTACCACGATAGAATTCATTAGCGCGGAAACCAGACCAATGACGGGTACAGTGTCAGTGAATAGTGCAAACCTACCGACAGCTTCATTCCCTTCGCAGGGATTTACCGGGGCGTATTATCAGTTGAATAATGACAACTTTGCACCAGGAAAAACGGCGGCTGATTATTCGTTTTCAAGCTCGGCCTCCTGGGTAGGCGTTGATGCTACTGGTAAAGTGACATTCAAAAATGACGGTGATAGCAATACTGTAATAATCACAGCGCCCCCAAGATCCGGTGGTGCTATTTACCAAACAGTTCCTCCTGAATCGCGTTCGGTGTGACTATGATCATTTTCGGTGAGTATTGCTTTGATCCAAAGGCTGGTTTTCTGTGATGATTGACCAGCCTCAGAGTATTGATGACACCACCGTTCATAACAGATCGGCATTACTATGCATAAGTACTGCCTCAAATTCTCGCCAAAACACTTTTTAATGCCTTTGCGAATTCATCCAGACTTATATTGTCAATTTTTTGCCCAACGACGACTGACTCCGAAACATCGGCCATTGCGGGCCATCGCGTTTTGTAATCAGCATAAATTGCAACAACAGGGGTATTATAGGCACTTGCCATATGTAATATTGAGGTGTCAGGAGTTATTGCAATATAAGCATCTTTTATGATTGCTGCTGAACGTTTAATCGAGGGTGATAAGGATAAACGGTAGACATTATTATAACAATCCACTAATGCCCTGGCTTTATCTTCCCCTTTGGGTCCATAAACGATCACTATTGGAATATCTGTTTCACTTTGAATTTTTGCTATTAGATTTTCTGCAATCGATAATGAAAATGTACGTTCCTGCGAGCTACCGTCTAAATTGAGCGCAATGTAAGATCCTAACGATCGCATTTCCTCGCGTACCTCATCGAGTACATCATCGCTTAATGGCAATTCATATATTGACCTGACTGCCGGAAAACCCGCCTCACGCATCATAAATGCCCATGTCATGGGTACAGGAGTCCGGAGATTCTGATCCATCCGGGACGCGTTCTTACACAAAGGGGAATAGCACTTCATGGTTAAACCGACGACCTGGAAATTCGTTTTTGCTTTCAACTGACTGATAAATATCATCGTTTTCAGGTTCTTTTTACGCATCGCCTCTATACAAAGATCCGGCGTACCGTATTGCAGTGTTATGTTCTTCGCTAAATCTTTTATTTCTTTTAATGTTGCGTGATCCTGCATAGTCATTGTGACTAATGTTAATTTAGTCTGTTCAAGTTTGAGCGCATTAAAGACTTCTAAATTAATTGTCGACGTAACAATTAATAGATGCTTAATTTTATGCAATTCAAGCGCCCGAATAACAGGAAAGATGGCCATAGCATCGCCAATCTGATCGGGAATATGTATGACAACAAAGTCTGTTTTTTCAATATTAAAATTATAAGCTTTATAAGCGTAGTAACTAAATGCAATACGTCTCAACAATGATACTAAAAACATAACTAACCTCGCCTCCCTACTGGTTATAATGCAATGCAGTCTATCAGAATCATCAGGGTGCAATTTTGTGCATATGCGGACTTTTATGTTTCATATCTCGAACCTGTGGGCCCTCTGCTTAATCCTTAAACAACACCAGCAACTCCTGCGCTTTCATCTTCCATCGAATTTTTCATGTTGCCGCTAATCAGCCATAAAATCATTTGCAGATGCGCTCTGTCGAGGTAGTCTCATAAGGTTCGTTTATAGATCGACGGCAATGTGAGTTACCTTTTCCATACTAATTATAAAAAGACAGTACAAACAGGATCATTATGGACTCCACGCTCATCTCCACTCGTCCCGATGAAGGGACGCTTTCGTTAAGTCGCGCCCGACGAGCTGCGTTAGGCAGTTTCGCTGGTGCCGTCGTCGACTGGTATGATTTTTTACTCTATGGCATTACCGCCGCACTGGTGTTTAATCGCGAGTTTTTCCCGCAAGTAAGCCCGGCGATGGGAACGCTCGCCGCATTTGCCACCTTTGGTGTCGGCTTCCTTTTCCGACCGCTCGGCGGTGTCATTTTCGGTCACTTTGGTGACCGGCTGGGACGTAAGCGCATGTTAATGCTGACCGTCTGGATGATGGGCATCGCGACAGCCTTGATTGGTATTCTTCCTTCATTCTCGACCATTGGGTGGTGGGCACCTATTTTGCTGGTGACACTGCGTGCCATTCAGGGATTTGCCGTCGGCGGCGAATGGGGAGGCGCAGCGTTGCTTTCCGTTGAAAGTGCGCCGAAAAATAAAAAAGCCTTTTACAGTAGCGGTGTACAAGTTGGCTACGGAGTAGGTTTACTGCTTTCAACCGGACTGGTTTCATTGATCAGTATGATGACGACTGACGAACAGTTTTTAAGCTGGGGCTGGCGCATTCCTTTCCTGTTTAGCATCGTACTGGTACTGGGAGCATTGTGGGTGCGCAATGGCATGGAGGAGTCCGCGGAATTTGAACAACAGCAACATAATCAAGCGGCCGCGAAAAAACGCATCCCGGTTATCGAAGCTCTGTTACGACATCCCGGTGCTTTCCTGAAGATTATTGCACTACGACTGTGCGAGTTGCTGACGATGTACATTGTTACTGCCTTTGCACTTAATTATTCAACCCAGAATATGGGGTTACCGCGCGAACTTTTCCTTAATATTGGTTTGCTGGTCGGTGGATTAAGCTGCCTGACAATTCCCTGTTTTGCCTGGCTTGCCGATCGTTTTGGTCGGCGCAGGGTTTATATCACAGGCGCGTTGATCGGAACGTTGAGCGCATTTCCTTTCTTTATGGCGCTTGAAGCACAATCTATTTTCTGGATAGTTTTCTTCTCCATAATGCTGGCAAACATTGCGCATGACATGGTGGTGTGTGTGCAACAACCGATGTTTACCGAAATGTTTGGTGCCAGTTATCGCTACAGTGGTGCTGGAGTCGGTTATCAGGTTGCCAGTGTGGTTGGCGGTGGATTTACGCCTTTTATTGCCGCTGCACTCATCACTTACTTTGCCGGGAACTGGCATAGCGTCGCTATTTATTTGCTGGCTGGATGCCTGATTTCCGCAATGACCGCTTTGTTGATGAAAGACAATCAACGCGCTTAATAGCCTGGCGAAGATCATCCGATCTTCGCCTTACACTTTTGTTTCACATTCCTGTGACATACTATCGGATGTGCGGTAATTGTATGGAACAGGAGACACACATGAATAATAAGGGCTCCGGTCTGACCCCAGCTCAGGCACTGGATAAACTCGACGCGCTGTATGAGCAATCTGTAGTTGCTTTACGCAACGCCATTGGCAAATATATTACAAGTGGCGAATTATCTGATGAAAACGCCCGCAAACAAGGTCTTTTTGTCTATCCATCACTGACCGTAACCTGGGACGGTAGCACAACTAATCCCCCCAAAACGCGCGCATTTGGTCGTTTTACTCACGCAGGCAGTTACACCACCACGATTACTCGCCCTACTCTCTTTCGTTCGTATCTCAATGAACAACTTACGTTGCTGTATCAGGATTATGGTGCGCATATCTCTGTGCAACCCTCGCAGCATGAAATCCCTTATCCTTATGTCATCGATGGCTCTGAATTAACACTTGATCGCTCAATGAGCGCTGGTTTAACTCGCTACTTCCCGACAACAGAACTGGCGCAAATCGGCGATGAAACTGCAGACGGCATTTATCATCCAACGGAATTCTCCCCGTTATCGCATTTTGATGCTCGCCGGGTTGATTTTTCCCTCGCACGGTTGCGCCATTATACCGGTACGCCAGTAGAACATTTTCAACCGTTCGTCTTGTTTACCAACTACACACGTTATGTGGATGAATTCGTTCGTTGGGGATGCAGCCAGATCCTCGATCCTGATAGTCCCTACATTGCCCTTTCTTGTGCTGGCGGGAACTGGATCACTGCCGAAACCGAAGCGCCAGAAGAAGCCATTTCCGACCTTGCATGGAAAAAACACCAGATGCCAGCATGGCATTTAATTACCGCTGATGGTCGGGGTATTACTCTGGTGAATATTGGCGTGGGACCGTCCAATGCTAAAACCATCTGCGATCATCTGGCAGTGCTACGCCCGGATGTCTGGTTGATGATTGGTCACTGTGGCGGATTGCGTGAAAGCCAGGCCATTGGAGATTATGTCCTTGCACACGCTTATTTACGCGATGACCACGTTCTTGATGCGGTTCTGCCGCCCGATATTCCTATTCCGAGCATTGCTGAAGTGCAACGTGCGCTTTATGACGCTACCAAGTTAGTCAGCGGCAGGCCTGGTGAGGAAGTCAAACAGCGGCTGCGTACAGGTACTGTGGTAACCACAGATGACAGGAACTGGGAGTTACGTTACTCAGCTTCTGCACTTCGTTTTAACTTAAGCCGGGCCGTAGCAATTGATATGGAAAGTGCAACCATTGCCGCGCAAGGATATCGTTTCCGCGTGCCATACGGGACACTACTGTGTGTTTCAGATAAACCGTTACATGGTGAGATTAAGCTTCCCGGCCAGGCTAACCGTTTTTATGAAGGCGCTATTTCCGAACACCTGCAAATTGGCATTCGGGCGATCGATTTGCTGCGCGCAGAAGGCGACCGACTGCATTCACGACCCTTTAATGAGCCGCCGTTCCGATAATAAGTTATGAACCTTCTTATCAGAAATAGATGTGAAGGATTAAGTAAGACATCTGGCAAATAGCCTGCAATAAACGCGGGCTGTTTGCTTCCTTGGGCAGATGCGAGTTTTATTATCGTCTTAATGATTTCCACATATTAAAAGCAAGTATGCTTTCAAAACACAATTATAAAAAATCCCGCCAACAACATTAGTTTTTATAAAATTAAATATAAGATTATGGCTTTAGAATATTTTTATTTCTAATAGACGAGATTTTTCCTGTTATGATATAATATGCTGAATTAACACATGTTAACGATTTACCAGTAATGTAAATAAATTTTCGAGGAGATCATTCCAGTGGGACGTAAATGGGCCAATATTGTTGCTAAAAAAACGGCTAAAGACGGTGCAACGTCTAAAATTTATGCAAAATTCGGTGTAGAAATCTATGCTGCTGCCAAACAAGGTGAACCCGATCCAGAATTAAACACATCTTTAAAATTCGTTATTGAACGTGCAAAGCAGGCACAAGTTCCAAAGCACGTTATTGATAAAGCAATTGATAAAGCCAAAGGCGGTGGAGATGAAACGTTCGTACAGGGACGTTATGAAGGCTTTGGTCCTAATGGCTCAATGATTATTGCTGAGACATTGACTTCAAATGTTAACCGTACGATTGCTAACGTTCGCACAATTTTCAATAAAAAAGGCGGCAATATCGGAGCGGCAGGTTCTGTCAGCTATATGTTTGACAATACGGGTGTGATTGTATTTAAAGGAACAGACCCTGACCATATTTTTGAAATTTTGCTTGAAGCTGAAGTTGATGTTCGTGATGTAACTGAAGAAGAAGGTAATATTGTTATTTATACTGAACCTACTGACCTTCATAAAGGAATCGCGGCGCTAAAAGCAGCTGGAATCACTGAGTTCTCAACAACAGAATTAGAAATGATTGCTCAATCTGAAGTTGAGCTTTCCCCAGAAGATTTAGAAATCTTTGAAGGGCTTGTTGATGCCCTTGAAGATGACGACGATGTACAAAAAGTTTATCATAACGTCGCAAATCTCTAATTATATGTTAAAGAAATCTGTCTTTATGGCAGATTTCTTTAATCTCATATAATCCTTATAAAAATATAATGTTTAACTCGTCATATTGCTTATAAAAAATCCCCGTTCCCAGAGAAATAATATTTATTAAAATGGCAGGTCTTCTTTTTCTGATTACCGAAGACAAAGTGGCAATTACGTATAGTTTCCCGATAAAGACGCGACAGCTACATCCCGCATAAGGCATTTTTCTCTTTATCTTTGTACGGTACTTCATGGAACAGAATTTTTGACCTTGTGAATCGTGATGTCTGTTGGGGAGGGGCAATTTGCTCACTGAAGCGTGAGACTCGATTAAGCGCACGAAACACAGAAATCAAAAACCCGACCACTTTTTTACAAAGTGACCGGGTAAAAATAATTTTTATTTTTTAACTGTCCTGAGACTCATAGAGATGTCTCAAAACTAAAATTTGGCTCCTCTGACTGGACTCGAACCAGTGACATACGGATTAACAGTCCG
>ENA-ORNG01002635-ORNG01002635.1-human-gut-metagenome-genome-assembly--contig:-NODE-2635-length-10662-cov-3.737438_pt1 | contig 10662 bp, 10 predicted proteins | sample MGYA00242113_ERZ509018 | MGnify/ENA primary metagenome ERZ509018 (study PRJEB26280, sample SAMEA2338711) | human gut metagenome | biome: human gut; feature: human-associated habitat; material: faeces... | reverse complement strand
CGTGAAGCGCTTGCCGCAGGAGAGGCACTCGCGGCGGCGGCGTATTGTCGCCCCCTCTTCGGCGGGGCGGGAGTCAATGACCTTGCTCTCGGTGTAGGCGCAGAACGGGCACTTCATTATGTATACCTCCGTTTTCTCTTGAGACGGCGCAGCGGCGCGGCTTTTTGCCGGGCATGCGCCGCGTAATTTTCGGCGTTATGTCAAGTATAGCATAAGCCGCCGCCGCCGCCAAGAGAAAATTTGCGTCCCGGGAGCGTATTTTTCGCGCTCAGCGCCTGTTGGAGCGGCGCCAGATGCGCTGCTCCTCAGCGGCGCGGATGAGTTCGTCGCGGAAGTCGGGGGGGGCAAGGCCGATAAGCCCCTCGGCGCGCTCCCAGGTGGAGCGGCCGGCAAGGTTGAATACTCCGTTCTCCGTGGCAATATAATAGGCCTGCGCCCTCGGAGAGGTGATGATCTCGCCGTTGAAGTGCGGCACGATGTTGGAGGTGCGCCGCCCGTCCTTGCCAACGCGGGAGGATGCGACGCATATGAAGCTCTTGCCGCCCTTGGACATGGCCGCGCCGGTGAGAAAGTCCACCTGCCCGCCGGTGCCGGAGATGTGACGCAGACCCGCACTCTCGGAGTTTATCTGGCCGTAGAGGTCCACGGAGACGCAGCTGTTGAGGGAGATGAAGTTGTCCATGGAGGCTATGACCGTCGGGTCGTTTACGTAGGCGATGGGCAGGGCAATGACGCCGGGGTTTTCATCCAGCCAGTCGTAGAGCTCCTGCGAGCCTGTGGCAAGGCCGAGCACGCCCTTGCCGGGGAAGATGTTCTTGCGCTTGTTGGTGAGCTTTCCGGCCTTGTATAGGTCGAGGAAGCCGTCGGTGCACAGCTCAGTGTGCATGCCGAGGTCCTTGAGGTCGCTCTGGGCAATGATGGAGCCCAGGGCGTCGGGCGTGCCGCCGATGCCGAGCTGGAGCGTAGCCCCGTCCACGAGGAAGGGGATAATATTCTCAGCAATTTTAATGTCCTCGGCCGAGGGCTTCTTGGCAGGAACGGTGGGGACCGGTCCGTGCTCGCACTCGACGACCATGGTGACGTCGGAGATGTGTATGCTCTCGTTGTAGGCGCCGTAGATCTTGGGCAGCTTGTCATTGACCTCGATGACGATGGCGTCCGCGCGGCCTATCATGTCGAGCGCCGTGCCTGCGGAGAGGGAGAAGTTGAAGTAGCCGTGCTTGTCCATCGGCGTCGCGCAGACATAGGCGACGTTGACGTGCAGGAATTCTTTGTGGTACCAGGCGAGATTGCGGAAGATCATGGGGGAGAAGTAGGCCCGGCCCTGGTCGAGCAGCTTGCGCTCGTAGCCGGAGCAGTGCCAGGCGTTGTAGCAGAAGTGCTCGCCCGTCGGGTCGCATTCCACGACCTCAATGGGGCCGTACATTATCTGGCCGCGGAGCTTGACGTCGAACAACTCGTCCCGGCGCTTGGCGAGGGCCTTGTCGCACTCGACGGCGAAGGTGGTGCCGTTGCCGTATTCGACCCAGTCGCCGCTCTTGACCAGGTTTGCCGCATCCTCCGGGGTGCCAAGCTTGGCTCTGTACTCGCTTGTGAAGTCCATATCTCATCCTCCGTAACAGTTTTTGCTGTGCTCATATATTATCGCACGGCGCGCGCCCAAAGGCAAGGGGCGCGCGCTTCACAAACAGGAGAAGATGGGATATAATCAGCCGTGCAGAACGCGTTCGCGGGCAAAATAGTCCCGCGTCAGGCGTGCGGCCTCACTGGAGAGCAGCAGGAGCGAGCAGAGATTAGGCAGGGCCATGAGGGCGTTGAGCACGTCCGCCAGTTCCCATACCGCGGCCCGGGCGCCGTTCGCGCCCATGACGGCGCAGAGGGCGTAAATGGCCATGTATGCGCCCCTCGCGCGAGGCCCGAGCAGGAATTCGCAGCAGCGCAGGCCATACATGCCCCAGCCGAAGAGCGAGGAGAGGGAAAACAGCAGCATGCAGGCCGCGAGCACCGCCGCCGCGCCTCCCCCTCCGAGCACCCCGGCAAAAGCCGAGACGCAGACGGAGAGCCCGGCAGGGCTGCCGTAGGGTATCGCCGCGCCGGAGCAGAGAATGGCGAGCCCGGTCAGCGTGCAGACGACCATCGTGTCAGCGAAAACCTCAAAGACGCCGAAGAAGCCCTGTCTTACCGGCTCCTTTTCGCTGGTCGAGGCATGGGCGATGGGGGCGGAGCCGAGGCCGGCCTCGTTTGAAAACACGCCGCGGCGCAGGCCCCAGCCGAGGCAGGCGCGCAGGCTCAGCCCTCCGCATACCGCCTCAGGGCGGAAGGCGCAGACCAGTATTTCCCGCAGAACGCCGCCAAGCCTGCCGGCGTTTGCAGCAATGACTGCGAGACAGGCGAGAACGTAGACGAGTCCCATTGCCGGGACCAGCGCCTCGCAGACGCGCCCAAGCCTGCCCATGCCGCCCGAGAGGACGAACCAGCCCGCCGCAGCCACCAGCGCCCCCGCTGCAAGTGAGAAGACCCGCCCCTCCGCCGCGACGGATGGCAGCAGCTCCATCGAGAGGGTGCGCGCAGCGCCCGTGATCTCAGCGCCCTGTACGGCGCTGCCCATGCCGAAGGCCGCCAGCGTTCCAAAGAGGGCGAAGGCCCGTGCAAGCGGCATGAAGCGTTTTCCGAGGCCGTTTTTTATCGTGTACATCGGCCCTCCGCGCCACTGGCCGTCTTCTCCGCGCTCGCGGAAGCGCACAGCCAGCGTGACCTCGGCAAATTTCGTTCCCATGCCGAAGAGGGCGGTCAGCCATAGCCAGAAGAGCGTGCCCGGCCCGCCGAGTGAGATGGCCAGCGCGACACCGACGATGTTCCCGGTGCCTACCGTTCCTGCCAGCGCGGCGCAGACTGCCTGCAGTGGCGTTACAGAACCCTTGTCTGCCCCGGATGGACGCAGCGCGGCGCCGACAGTCCGGCGCATGACCTCCGGAAAGTGCGTGAGCTGTACAAAGCCGCAGCGGAGGCTGAGGAAAACTCCTGCCCCGGCCAGCATGAGGGCCATGGGCGCGCCCCAGAGCGCCCCCGCCGCGACGGAAATTACATTCTGCAAAAACCTCGCCTCCCGTAAAGCCTACGCCCGCGGCGCGCGCGGCATGACTGCGGGCAGGGGAGAGGAGCCTTATATGGAAAACGAATTGGAACTCACAAAAAAGCGACTCACTGAGCTCTCCCGCCGCGCGTTTGAGCGGGGCATCCAGACCTCCTCGGACTTTCTCAGCCCCGGCGAACAGGCGGAAGCCGCGCGCCTGCGCCTGCCGGAGCCGGCCGTGTTCGAGGGCGGATACCCGGAGGCCGAGCGCAGGGTCGCAGTGTTCGGCGGCGGAGAGGCGCCGGTGATCTGTCTTGAAATAGCTCCGACCGCACCTAAATTTGCGGGGGAGCTGACGCACAGGGATTATCTTGGCTCTCTCATGGCCCTTGGCCTGCGCCGGGGCCTCTTGGGCGACATCATCCTGGCAGAGGGGCGGGCCTATGCCTTCTGCCTGGAGGCCGCCGCGCGTATAATTGAGCGGGAGCTCAATCAGGTGCGCCGGGCCGCCGTGCGAGTAACACGGGCAGAGGCGCTTCCGGAGGGCCTGGCGTCCCCACCGGAGGAGAGCGTAGTCGCCGCCGCCTCGGAGCGGCTGGACGCCCTCGTGGCCGCGGCCTTCAGGCTCTCGCGTGCGGAGAGCGCGCGGCTATTTGAGGCTGAGCGCGTGTTTGTGAACGGCCTGCCCGCGCGCTCGCCTTCTGCAAAGCCGGAGCCTGGGGATATCGTCTCCGTGCGGGGAATGGGGCGTTTCCGCTTTGAGGGCGCTCTGGGCGAGACGCGCCGGGGCCGCCTGCGGGTGAGCCTCAGGATCTACGGCAGACAGGGGTGATGGACGTATGAGCTGCGATCTGCATACACACTCCACCTTTTCAGACGGCACCAGCACGCCGGAGGAGCTCGTATCCGCCGCGCAGGAGCTGGGCCTTACGGCCGTGGCGCTCTGCGACCACAACGACGTGGACGGCCTGCCGCGTTTCCTCGCGGCGGCGCGCGGCGGACGCACCGCCGCTGTGCCGGGAACGGAGATAAGCACGGTCTTCGAGGGCACGGAGCTGCATATTCTGGGCCTGTTCATACCTGAGCGCGGCTGGGAAGCCGTGCGCGAGCTCACGGCCCGGATGCGCCGGAGCAAGGAGGAGAGCAATCTGACCCTGGAGCGCCGCCTGCGAGCGGCGGGCTATGCCGTGGACTACGCAGTCATGAGGGCGGCAAACCCGGACGGCTATCTCAACCGCGCCCACTTTGCCGCGGAGCTGACCCGACTGGGTTATACTAGTTCCATAGACGACGCCTTTCGCACTCTGCTGGCCCCTGGAGCGGGCTTCTATGAGCCTCCGCGGTTGACGGACGCCCTGGAGGCCGTCTCGCTGCTGAGAGAGATAGGCTCCGTACCGGTGCTGGCGCACCCGCTGCTGAAACTGGACGCAGCCGGGCTGCGCCGCTTTCTGCCCGGCGCGGTGAAATGCGGGCTCATGGGGATGGAGACGCGCTACCCGCTGTTTAGCCGGGAGGATGAACGCACGGCGGACGAGGCAGCGGCGGAGTTCGGGCTGCTGCCGAGCGGAGGCAGCGACTACCACGGCGCGAACAAACCGGACATCGCCCTGGGGCGTGGGCGCGGCGAGCTGGAAGTGCCGGACGCCTGGTACGAGGCGCTGCTGACCGCGGCGCAAAAAGTCTGACGGGGCCTCTAAGAGGCCCCGTCTCTTTTCATATGCCCTTGTATTTTCTGCGCGTAGCCATCCCGCCGCGTATGTGCCGCTCGGCCTTGTTGAGCTCCAGCAGCGAGCGCACCTGAGAATAAAGCTCCGGGCTGACTCCCTCCAGCCGCTCGGTAATATCCTTATGTACGGTGGACTTGGAGACGCCGAATTTTTTGGCGGCGGCCCGGACTGTCGCGCGGTTTTCGGTAATGTACTCCGCGAGCCTGACGGCGCGCTCCTCGATGTCAGTCCTCATTTACACCACTCCCGAAAGGTCGTGGCATATTATATGAGCCGCGCGGCCCGCCTTATTCCAGACCGGCTGTCCCAGGGGAGCACAGAGGTTTTCGCCAAGTTTGCCAAGTTAATGGCATTTATCCAGTTGCTTTTTGTGAAAATGTATGTTATACTACAGACAACCTGTGTCATCGGTTGGGAAAAACGCCAAAAGGCGCAGTCAACCGCGGTTTATCAGCCTTTTTTCCGCGGTGCCGGAGGCATTTTTCTCCGTGACAATGGATGCCCGCGGCCTTGCAGCGCGAGGCATCACTGCAACTCTAAAAAGATGTTCAGGAAAGGATGTATTGCATGGACCAAAAGTATAATGCCCTGTTTACCCCCTGGAAAATCGGCAATGTGGAGATAAAGAACCGCATAGTCATGTGCTCCATGGGCGGCACGTCCCTCTTCGGATGGATGGAGCCCAGCCACTTCGACAAGGAAGCGGCGTACTTCCTGCTTGAGAAGGCCAGAAACGGAGTTGGCCTGGTCCTGCCCGGCATGCAGTGGGTCCGTGACGTCATGGGCAACCGCTGGCTGTATAAGAACAAGAGCATATATAAGCCCCTGGCCGAGTACATGAAGGAGTTCCACAAGACCGGCTCCAAGCTGTTCATCCAGCTGGCCGCCGGCTGCGGCCGTTCCATGGCTGTTACCGACATGATAGGCATGTGCCTTGACCATCCCATCATCGGCAAGCTGGCCAGCCCGGTCATGGACGCCGAGTACCTCTGTGCCTCCGCCTCCGACACGCCGAACCGCTGGAAGCAGGACTACAAGTCCAAGCCGCTGACCATTGAGCAGATAAAAGAGAGCGTCGAGGCCTTCGGCAAGACCGCGAAGCTCCTGCGCGAGGCGGGCGTTGACGGCGTCGAGATCCACGCCGTACACGAGGGCTATACGCTCGACCAGTTCGCCATTGCGAACTTCAACTACCGCACTGACGAGTACGGCGGCTCGCTGGAGAACCGCCTGCGCTTTGCCACCGATATCGTCAAGGCCATAAAGCGCGAGGCCGGCGCGGATTTCCCCGTCTCCCTGCGCTACTCCGTCGTCTCCAAGACGAAAGACTTCTTCCAGGGCGCCGTTCCGGGCGAGGAGTTCAAGGAATTCGGCCGCGACATGGCCGAGTCCGAGCGCGCGGTCAAGATACTGGAGGAAGCCGGCTACGACATGCTCAACTGCGACAACGGCACCTACGACGCCTGGTACTGGGCGCATCCGCCTCAGTACATGCCGAACAACTGCAACCTTGCGGAAGTTGAGCACATCAAGAACTACTGCAACATCCCCGTCGTCTGCGCCGGCAAGATGGAGCCGGAGGTCGCCGCGGCCGAGATAGAGGCCGGCAGGCTGGACGCCGTCGCCATCGCGCGCCAGAACCTTGTTGACCCCGAGTGGATAATCAAGATCCAGGAGGGCCGCGAGGAGGATATCAAGCCCTGCATCAGGTGTCATAACGGCTGCTTCAACATGGCCAAGTACAAGGGTACGAACAACCTGCAGCCTCTGTGGGATTCCATGCACCTGGCCCGCTGCGCTCTGACCCCGCCGACGATGCAGCACAACAAGTATAAGATAGTCCCGACCACCAAGCCCAAGAAGGTCGCCGTAATCGGCGGCGGCATCGGCGGCATGGAGTGCGCCCTGGTGCTGAAACGCCGCGGCCACAAGCCGGTCATCTTCGAGAAGACGGACCGCCTGGGCGGCCTGTTCATCACCGCCTCCTCCATGTCCTTCAAGGAGAACGACAAGCAGCTCATTGAGTGGTACAAGAAGGAGATCGCCCGCAACGGCATCGAGGTCCGCTTCAACACCGAGATCAACGACATCAAGACCCTGGGCGGCTTTGACGAGATAATCGTTGCCACCGGCTCCGTGCCGAGAAAGATGCCCATCCCCGGCTTCGACAAGACCATGACCCTGACGGAGCTCCTGGCGGAGAAGAAGCCCGTGGGCGACAAGGTGATCGTCTTCGGCGGCGGCCAGTCCGGCTGCGAGGCGGCGCTTGAGCTGGTCCTGCAGGGCAAGCACCCGACCGTGGTCGAGTACGCGGTGGACCTTGTCGCGGCGGCGAACGTCCCGCTGCCCAACGCCTCCTATCTGCGTGAGGCGCTGGTGTTCCACAAGGTGCCCATCTACCTTGAGTCCACTATCACGAACATTGGCGACAAGACCGTCACCATCAAGGGCAAGGACGGCACCGTCACCGAGGTCGAGTACGACAACGTCGTGAACGCCATCGGCTTCCTGCCGACGCCGGTAGCGAAGAAGGGCAAGAACGTCCACCTCGTCGGCGACTGCATCGCCATAGGCAACCTGCGTACCGTCATCTGGCGCGCGTGGGACGTCTGCATGAAGATATAAGTTTATAAGAACAAGGGCCGGCCCGGTAAAACGGGCCGGTTCTTTTTACACAGATATTTTACAATTTGATGCAGGAAAAGTTCACAATTTCGGAGTATGATTATCTTAAACATAGAAAGGAGGCAGATAATATGGCTAAGGACCTCGACGATCTCATCTTCTCCTGGGAAAGCGAAAACCAGAGCGAGAGATAAAGTAAACAGCTGTATGTGAGCTCGGCCCGGCCGGGCTTTTTGCTTATATTGACAGCGCCACCTCCGTAATGTACTATAGGTAAAAGGGGGCGCTTTTATGGTGAAAAGGCTGTTTTTGCTTCTTCTCGCGCTTGCATTTGCGCTGTGCGTTTCTGGCTGCGGGATAGATGCCAAGGAGGCGCTTATCAGGGAGATAATAGAGATGCGAGAAATACCTGAGGGCTCTTCGGGAGAGGTGATTCATCAGGAGCAGGACGGAGATTACGAAAGAATGCTCGTCCTCTTCCACGGCGGCGCCTATCTGGAGGACAGGGTGTGCATGGCTTGGGTGGGTGACGGCACTGTCGGCAATGTTACCGGCCCGTGGCTGGCGTCGGTCACCGCCTTGAGGGAGCTGGACGACGGCTTCATCGAATACTCATCAGGCAGCAGCTATCTGCTTGTCGTGACAAACCCCGAGGCGGCGCGCATGAAGCTCACCGACTCGCGTGGACACGGGACGGAGGAGGAAATCACCTCGCTGCCGTTTGTGTATGAAATTCCCGGCGCGTATTGCGGCGTCTATGTCTGCCGTGTGCTGGACGCCGAAGGCAATGTGCTGTATGAGCGATGAATTGGGCCCGGATTTTCCGGGCCTTTGCTTTTCCGTGCATAAAATCAGCACCGCAACCACTGGTTGCGGCGTTTCCACCCCGGAGTGATTGACAAAACTGCGCCGTCCCGTTATGCTTGTGCCAGAGGGGTGAAGCCAATGTCTCTTGGGGAGAATATACGCCGTTTCCGCTCACAGATGGGTATATCCCAGGACGCGCTCGCTGAAAAGCTGGGGGTGGCGAGGCAGTCAATAAGCAAGTGGGAGAGGGATGCCGCAACGCCGGAGCTTGAGAAGCTTATGGCCATGGCCGAGCTCTTCGGCGTGACGCTCGATGAGCTTGTAAAAAATGAGAATACTGCCGGTGACCCTCGGGGACATGAAGAGCCCGCGCCGCACAGAGCGGTGCCTAAGACGAGGTTCATAGTGGGCGTTGTATTGCTTTGCGCGGGAATATTTATTTCAGTGCTCCTGATGCTGCGTTACAATGTCCTCCTTTCTGCGTTGCTCCTGTGCTCTCCGCTGCTGGCCGGCGGGCTTATTTGCATGTTTGTCCGACGCAGGGCGTGGTTCTGGATACTAGTGTCAATCTATGCTCCGGTGCTGCTGTATCTGGAGTTTGGCACGGGGGTATATATTCGGGAGGCGCTCCATCTGTTCCGAGGCGCGGATTGGGTAAACCCGGCGCGGGGCGCGCTGGCCGTGTGCATGGTTTTGGCCGACTTGGGCGTCGGTACTTCGGGTGTGATAGCCTTCCGGGATGCGCGCGTCAGTCAGAGCTGGGTGCACGCGGCGGTGTTCCTGCTGTTGGGACTGCTGTTTCTCGTGCCTGCGTCCGTCATCGTGGGCCGGGATTCCGTTTATCTCTACCGCATAGTCTATGGTGCTAAACACCTGCTTTTCGCGGCAATTATAATCTACGCCTCTGTGCTCATGCGCTCGGTGCGCAGTGACAAGTGAATAACACATGGCGCCGGAGCCTTCCGGCGCCGCTTTTGCTTAAACGGAAGGGAACGCATGGTGAATTAAGAGGGACAGCTAAAGAGTGCAGCAGCCACTGTCATATGACGGCGGCTGCTGATTATATATTGCCGCTGAGTAAGCTGAGCTGCCTGACAATCAGCTGGGTCCTGCGCTTGACAAACGGAAGTTAGCGGCGTATAATTACATATTGTTAGTAATAACTAACTTATCTGTGGCAACAGGGGGTGGTGATTTGCTGGAGGATATGCTAATGTGTGCCGCCGGGCACATAGCCGAAAGCGAGTGCGCGCCCGGGGTGAAATGCTATGAGCTGGATGTGCATCCCGTGTCAGCTGAGATGAAGCTCTCCGCAGCGCCCGGCAGGCTGGAGCTGCTTTTCTGCTCTGCCGGGGAGCTTACGCTCAGGCCACCGGGGCCGAATAAGACGACCAGGCAGGGCCTGGTGGTGTCCTCACGTCAGGTGCTTCTACTTGGCGGCGGGGACTGGGACTTGGGTTTGCGCTCAAAGCGGCTTCAGGGTGTGCTTGTCTGCTCCGGGCTGGAGGATGGGCCGGGGCTTTGCGGCCTTTTCGCGGGCGGCTGTGCTGAGCCGGAGTTAATTCGCTCTCTGCTTGAGAGCCAGGGAGGGGCGATGACTTCCGGGCAGAGCGCGTGGAGCGAGGCCGCGTTTTCGGCGATGCGAGAGCTTGGAGAGGGAGAGCGCGGGCGCTACTGCGCTGTCAAGGGGGCGGAGCTGCTCTATCTGCTCAGCCGCAGATGTTCGCAGGAGAAGGATAAGCGCGTCAGGTATCGCGACCCGTACCTTATAGATACGGTCAAACGTATACACAGGCATATGCTTGACAACCTGGGGGAGAGGCTCACTATAGGCTCACTCTCCTCCGAGTTCCATATTTCCGCCACTTCGTTCAAGGAGTGCTTCCGCGAACTGTATGGACAGAGCGTACACGCATATCTGCTCGGGCGCAGGATGGAGCTCGCCGGGGAGCTGCTTCGCACGACGGACATGCCGGTGTTCAAAGTCGCAGAAAGGGCGGGCTATGGCTCGGCCAGCCAGTTCGGGGTTGAGTTCAAGCGGCGCTATTCCATGTCGCCGCAGACATACAGGAAGGCGATGCGGGAAAAAATGTCCGATTCAAACACGGCGCCGTCCGAATGAGGCAGCCGGAAGCGCGGGTATATGGTACTATACGTTCCTGCGCATGAGAATTAAAGACACACCCCGGGAGGTGACAAGATGAAACAGCACCGCTTTTGGGCGTGGGGCGCCGTTATTTGCATGGCTATGGTAATGATAACCGGCTACAAACACAAGTGAGCGGCGTCGGCGCAAATATTCAGGAGGGATAGTATATGAATACAAACAGCAAATGTGCGGCGCTGTTCGCCGGCGGTGGGCTCTTCGGCTCCGTCGGCATAAAGCTGCTGACCAGCAAGGACGCGAAGAAGGCCTACACCCACATCACT
>ENA-ORNG01002624-ORNG01002624.1-human-gut-metagenome-genome-assembly--contig:-NODE-2624-length-10711-cov-2.105105_pt1 | contig 10711 bp, 3 predicted proteins | sample MGYA00242113_ERZ509018 | MGnify/ENA primary metagenome ERZ509018 (study PRJEB26280, sample SAMEA2338711) | human gut metagenome | biome: human gut; feature: human-associated habitat; material: faeces... | reverse complement strand
AAAACTACGTACCGCCTCCTCTGAGGACCAATTCATAAGAATAGTGCCATAGTTTCCGTTTATATTATTATTGCTATAATCATTAATTTCTGCACCCTTTGGAACATACCATTCGCCGCTGTCAAAATCAGCATCATAAAATGGTACAGCGCCTTCTTTTACCTCAACGTCACTCACACCGTTTAAAGTTAGTCTGCTGAACTTTGCCATTGAAAAATATTCCTTTACAGATACCCCCGACGCAGTATCTGTTGCCAAACCGACATATAATGTATCAGGAAGCGAATCGAATATAACAGTTTGCGGAAGTCTTCCATTATCTGTCCAATCTTTACCTGAATTTGAAACACTGAATATTAAACTGTTGCCGCTCCTTTGAATACGCATATATTTAGGAGCAGAATAACCGGCTTTTTCATTATCACAATCCTGACCGCTTTCATTCTTGAAGTATTCAAAACTCTTTGCAGCATTTTTAAATTTGCGCGTTATAATCTTAACGTTTTCACCATATTTTGCCCAGCCGTCGCCAATCATTGCAAACATATCATTAGAATCAAGTGACGCCCGAACCATTAAGCCATTTAGCTGAAGATTTTCAAACTTTGGAATCTGTTCAGCGCGAACTGTTATATCAAAGTCTCCGCTAACTTTCTTATACATAAATTCACATGAATCAGCTGCACTGGTACTTGAATCCGACTCCTTTTCTGTCATTATTTTACCGCTGCCGAAAATGGTATAAACACCATTTTTGTCCATTGAAGCTCCGCCTTTGCCCTTATATGTACATGAACCGATTTCGGCTGTCTTATAACTTCCCGGTTCCTCAGTTGGCGTCACATACACAATTGAAGTTGTGCTCTGGGTTGCCTCATCTTTATTGTTATATGCTCTTGAAGTAAGATAATGTGTACCTGCGTCAAGAGATAACTCTGTATCTATTCTATCAGAATCAAACTGAGATATAAGTATATTTCCATCATAAATCTCACACTTGACAATTTGAGTATCTCCAACAGGAAATGCTGACGCTTTATAACTTACTGTTTCTCCTTCTTTAACAACTGTCCATTTACTGTTGTCTACGCTAAGCCCCTTGATACTATTTTCAAGAGAAGCAATAGCCGGTGACTGAACAACAATTTCGGGATTTGTTGGATGTATTTTAAGATGTTCAGCTGTAAATTCATCCACATAAGCCTCAATAACAGTGTACCCTGCATATTTACCGCTTTCAATTATATCATTGTCTTTTTTATCAGAAAGACCATTTTCTATCAGCCATTCCTCTGGTATCATAAATTGACGGAATGTTTTCTGAGGTTTTATAAGTCCGCCAACTTCTGAAGCATTATTAATTACACGCCCCGTGCCATATTTAACATCATTTATTATTCTTGCATCAATCGCGTCACGCTTAGGTAAAACGGCGCCAACATTGTCTAGAATTCGTTCATAAGCTTCTGTTGCTGAAACAGGCTCATATGAATATTCACCCATATTAACCGGTTCATTAAGAAGATCTGCTCCTGCCGCATTATTAAGCCCTAACTTATTGTCATTTGTTATTGTTGTACTTCCGCTTACATAATTTCCTGACAAATAAAACTGAGATTTAGGGTCTCCGTCTGCTCTTGGACTTTGAACATCAAAAATTCTGTATTTCAAACTTTCACGTGTTGAAGGACCGAATTTATAATAATTTCCTATCCAGTTAATACTGCATGGAATTTTGGAAGTTAATATATTTGCATCATACGGCTCTGCACCATATGCTGAGTTTGTCTGTCCCCAGTTATAAATTATATTATTGCTGACCTCCGTCCCCTCAAGCTGTCTGTCAAGTCTCGGACTGCGGCTGTCGTGATGCGCAAATAAATTATTTATATAAGTAGCTTTTGTGCCTCCTATAATAGCTCCATAACCATGAGCTCCCTTAATATGATTGCTCATACGCAGGCTTTCTGAAGCAAGAGTGTATTGTGCTGTTAAATGATTGCCCTCGCCGCCAGGATTTTCATAATCACGATTACCGGCATAGAGAGTTAAAAGTTCGTCAATACACCAAGATGTACTTATATGGTCAAAAATAATATTCTTATTATTCCGTCCGCCAATTCCATCAAATTCACCGCCATTTTTATCGGTAGGGCTGACCTTAATAAATCTTATAATAACATCATGTACACCGGCGTCTAAAGTCACACTGCCGCCGACAATTATTATACCGTCACCCGGAGCTGTTTGCCCAAGTATGGTTAAATTGCTGCTCTTAATCCGTATATCGCCTGATACCTCAATAACTCCGCCGACATCAAAAACAATTATTCTGCCCGGCTTTGAAACTGCGTCAACAAATGACCCTTCACCTGAAGCGTCAAGATTTGTAACATGATACACTTCAATACTGTCGTTTCCGCGTGCTCCAAGTGAATACTTCCCGCCGCCTTCTGCCCCCGGGAAAGCAAGTGTATCTCCTGCTGCCGACACATTAAGAATTGCAAAGGACATTAATGCAAATACAAATGTTAAACATAAGACCTTATTAAATCTTTGTTTCATTCCGATACCTCCAACAATAATAGTTTTAAATTATACCACATAGTCAGATTATACTATAAATTCTAATCCTTTACAATATAAAATTTATATTATTTTTTATAATTAAGCAATATATCAGTAAACACTATTCTTATTTTGTTTCAATTATCAGAATAATTTAGATATTTTCTTATAAAATATGTTGGCGTGCAGCTCCAAGCATGACAATAACTATTTATACTTCGTGAGCCATATGGTGACACATCTTTATTTTCAGGGTCATATAATTCGTAAAAGCAATCCGCACCGTCCTTTACCATTCCTCCCCAATAACTTTTTAAATATTCTTCTGCCTCGTCTTGCATTCCACATTGAATTAAAGCCTCTATAAAATAATGATACATATATGGAGTAACCATTTTTACGTTCGGATTTTTAGAAATAAGATGTTCTATTAATTCTTTATTTTTTTCTTTATCAAACACTTCAGCCAAAATAAACCATACCTGTGACGCCCATGAAATTTGTTTATCCTTTCCGCTCGCAAAAAAACCTAATTCTTCATCCCAAAGATTTTCCACCGCACCGATAATAAGTCTATTGAGAAGAGAATCTATCACTGCAAATCTTTCTTTGTCTTTTAATTCTTTTGCAATTCTTTTTGCCTGCTTTAAAGTATATATAAAAACCGCCTGAGCTCCAGCCTGCTTATTCAGTTCATCAGGCCAATCTATAAAGCACCACCAAGCGTCGCTGTCACGAACAATGTCCCTACTATCTAACCGCTCCAGTGAAAGTTCAATCTGCCTGTATGCAGTATCCCATAACTCTTCGAGAGTTTGGATATCCAATGCGGCAAAATAGTAGTCATGCAAACATGATATAAAAAATAAAGAATAGTCAAAAAGAACCGTATCGTCAACATGCGGCTCAGGTTCTAAATATAAACATGAACCAACTCTGCCTCTGTTTTGTTTTAATCCCGCAAATAAATATAAGCATCTTTTCACTAAATCATAATTATTAAATGTTTCATAATTTGCAAGCGCCTGAAGACGCAAGTCGCCTATCCACAAACGCCGGTCACGCTTCGGTCCGTCTTCAAATACGCTCTGCATACAGTCAGCTAAAGTCTTAACCGCAATACTATCAATCTGATTTAATTCAGTATCTTCTCCTTTTAACGGCTTTACAGTTCCTAAATCTACTGAGGAAACAGCTTTGCATTCAATGCTGTCAATCACAATTTTAAACTTCGGAGAAGTATCTTTAACCAATATCTCTAAATATCTGAAAGCGTACCTCCTCGGCATACGAATATCCGCAGGCAAAATATCAATGTGGAGAAACTCCTCCTGAAGCCAGCTTGAACTGATTATTCCATTATAATCCGAAGTCTCTTCACCAATTTCACACAAATGCTCACCAAGTTTAACACGAATATAGGCAGGAGCGTCAGGCGGACTTCCGACATATGACAGTTTAATTCGGACATAGCCTACTCTATGTCCGCCGAAATCTACACATACCTTATCACTCTTTCCAAGATGAAATCCGGACAGCTCGTCTATTTCTCCTATCTTATTACACTCCCAATCATTTTTTCCTTTATATATTTCAACTATAGAGATAGGTCTCGTCTTAGTTTTTATAAGTTTTGGTCTAAGACTTTCTGCCTTTTCAACAAAAACAGCATTTGTCTCAGGATTAAAATTTCTAAAATATTTACAATAGCCATTTGTCCCATCCTTTTTGAATTATATTTTAACATCTTTAGAATTTTCTTTTTTACAAGATTTTATTTCTATAAATAATCAAAACGGTAAGCAATTTATACTTACCGCTTTAATTTTTTAATTTTAACTGTTATTGCTTAAATATAAGCATATCAATCTGTTCGTTATCATATTTTGTTCTTATAAATACATCATCTCCGGCTTCTACATCATATGATTCGCCAATAGTAATTTCATCTTTTTTAACATCATACACATAAAGATTTATATTTGTCGTCGGATACGATCTGTACCACTGTTTTTCATCTGGTTTAGTTGTTTCAACCATAAAGAAATCATATGAGCGTTGAACATGACCAAATAATGTGTCAAGAGCATCATTTGAAGTTACTGCGTTTTCCTCGCCGTCCTGATTTACCTCAAAGTAGTCCTTATTGTAATATCTCTTATCAAAATTAAACAGCATCCTGTATGTATACACATAACCGTTAGAACCTTTATTATATTGTATAACATCACCTCTTACCAGGTCTTTAACAGATTTATTCTCGTAATATTCCTCAGTATATGAATCAGCCTGTGAACAATCTTCGTCAACTTTCAAAGAAATCATTTCTCCTTTTGACCATCCCGATACTTCTAAAACAGATTGTTGTTTCTCTTCATCCCACGCTTGTGAAAGCTTATCAACAATTAGAGTATCTGCTGTATTTGAAAGACTGTTAGGCTGTTTATCCTTAATTACAACAACATTAGCAATACCTTTTCTGATATCATAAATATCAGCATCATATACGCCTTCGCTTAAATCATCTTTTGTCTTTACCTGATAATCTTCATTTCTGTCACGGTCTATAAGAGGAACTCTAAAAATTATTGTTGCATCAGTAATAGCACAATTCGACATCAGATTGTTTATATATCTTGTAGAACCGGTAAAATATTTGCCAAAATCCAAATCATCCGGATCCGATAAACTATTTGTAAAATCCTCAGCTTTATATAATGTTCTTATTTCACCGGCTGAATTTGTTTCATATACAACAAGCTGTGCATCTGCAAAATACTCTGAGTAGTTCTTAACAATTTCAGAAGCGGTTCTTTGCTTTGTCTCACCATCAACATTTGTATTAATTTTAGCAGCTGATGTGTACTCCGAAACTTTACCGCTCTTTTCCAAAATTTTCACTCTAAATGAACTATCAAAAGCGTTTCCAAAATCTCCAAATTTTATAAGATAACCATAATTGCCCCCATTAGAAACTGAAGAATTTGTCCCTATAATCCTCCCGTCGTATGTAATCTGAAAATCACTTGTAAATCCAGCTGATATTATTTTATCAAAATACATTGACACCGGATAGTCTTTGTCTCCAATTGTTACAATATTTCTTTCTGTTCCGGAAGCGCTTTTTTCAGTAACATATTTTGAAACTGTATCAGAGAGCACATCCCTTGAAACACATCCTCTAATATATTTTCCGTCTTCACTCTTTGTAAATGTTACCGCATCATTTTTTAGCAACTCTTCAGGTTTAATTATATTTCCATTTAAAGTGAACTTAATATGAGAATCAGATTTTAATTCAATTTTCTTATCACTGTTATCAAGTTTTGTTGATGACTGAAAAACTATGGTTTCCATATTTTCACTATATCTGTCAACCAAAGCGTCCTTTACATCTTCAACTATAACAGCTTTAACATTTGAATTGCTGTTATGAGTTACAATACTGACGCTTCCTTCTTTAGGAGGATTAACAGAATTAACCGGAGCACCATTCTTAGATACTAAAGTATAACCGTCTTTAAAATTAAATGTCCGCTCCTTATCATTTTTATCAGTATACACTATTTTTTCATTGGTAAACTCAATAATATTGTCTGCCGGAATAATATGTTTCTCATTAACACTCTTACGAGGTTCACAATATGAAATATAATTTCTTCTATAACCTGAGACATCCTCCATAAAATAAATATTAACCTCATAACCTAAAATAGATTCCATATCAATTCCGTCTGCTGTTTGATAAATCATATTTTCAAAATGTTCGCTATTGCTGCCTTTCGTAACATACACATCGCTTATTACAACTTCATTTTCCAAATCTACTGATGTATCACCAAGCTGTGAAAAATATGTCCCTGTAACATAACCGGTTGCAGTATATATTTTATATATTTCTGATAGCAGTGTTTTTGTTTCACTGATTGATAAACTTAAAGAACCATCTGTATTATAAACAATGTTTTCCATGAGATACGCTTCCATTGCGTTTCTTACCATTCTTGACATCTGCATAGCAGACAATGTGCTTGTATAATTTACATCTATTCCATTATAAATTCCCTGCTGCAGCGCAAATGTTGTATATCCGTCAGGAAATCCGCCTTTTGTTTCCTCGCAAGCAGTTCCGTAACCCAATGCACACATAATCATTTTTGAAGCTTCATTCACTAATATTGAATCATTAGGTCTAAATTCTGAGTTTCCGTCTCCGCTTAATATTCCTACTTCTGTAAGGTAACAGATTGCCGGATATGCATAGTTAGTATTATCAATGTCTGAATACGGTGTTCTATTATATTTAGGATATCCGTCTGTATTTGTTTTCAGCATTTTTGCCACAATCACAGCAAAATCGCCTCTTGTCACCTGTTCTGTCTTCCAAAAGTCATCATCTAAAAGTTCAAACAGCCCCAAAGAATAATCAAATTTATAATCCTCTGAATATTGAACATTGTCGTCCGGCATAGATGCCATTAATGAGGCGGCCGCAGAACTCACAACCGACTCGGCAGCATCTTGTTTTGCTGCCGAGCTGTTTTCGCCGAACACTGTTAACGAAGCCGTTCCAAAAATGATTGTAAGCACTAATAATATTGATAAATTTCTACAAAAATTATTCATTTAAAGTTCCCTCCATACACAGCAATCCATATAATACTTTTGCAGCTTGAGCACGTTCAGCCACACCTTTTGGATTAAGCATATTGTCTCCAATTCCGTTAATTATTTCTGCGCAATACATTTTTTGTACCGCTTCCTTAGCATAGTCACTTATATTTAATTCATCACTGAACTTTTTATACACTCTATTTTCAGGTATAATTATACCAAATGAATTCATAAGCCTATAAGACATCACCATCATATCTTCTCTTGTTATCAAATCATTTACCCCAAACATGCCGGTATCATATCCGTTTAACAGCCTTACAAATTGAATCATAGTACCACTCACCTGGAATTACATCATTAAACTGAACATCCGCTCTTTCAGCCTCGCTTCCAAAAGCACGCATAAGCATGGTTACAAACTCAGCTCTAGTAACATTCATATTAGGAGAAAACATTCTGTCTTCAGTTCCATTTATTATATCCATTTCGGCTAACGCGTTTATTGCTAATATTGCCCATTCTGAATTCGTCAAATCATCAAAATATCTGTTTGATTCATTAACAGATGGAGTTGGATATACTGTCGGTTCAGGAGAAGCGGATGATACTGCATTTGGAGTTGATGTCGGTGAATAATCTGAGCCACTGCCTCCGCCTCCTCCTGTACTACTTACCGTACCAGATGGTACCTTATCTATAATAATGTCTGTATTTCCATCTCCGCTGAATGCTTTAATCCTAGCAACATTTACCCATGAATAGCCGTCATTACGTGACTTGAGCTGAACCCTTCCTATATTTGATAATTTTTGCATATCTTCTATATCTGTACTATCAGAGCTATAAATCGGCTTTCCGTCAACATAAACTTTTACTTGCTGAGCCGGCGGGTCTACAACTATTCGATATGTCACAAACTCTGCTGAACCGAGTTCATAATACCATTTTCCATGAAGGGTCTTTGCCGTAGTGCTTGAATAATAGGCGTCGCCATATGGAGTGAGATATTTAAAGTCAACTAGCGTACTATCAATTTTTACTCCTGTTGAATCAGGAAGAACACACTTTTTGTTGTCATTTTCTGATGGCGTTCGCCCTATATTATATGAGCCTATTGTTGCCGACCCGAAAGTTAAATTACCTTTTTGATCCGAACCATCAATTCTTCCATCCTCATTTTTAGATTTCGGAATAGTTTCTGATTCAAAAAGAATTGAAAACGCTGAATCCCACCATGCCGAATTGGATGAATCTCTATCCTCAGTCATTGAAGCATCCTTAAAGAAATTAATTTGGAATGTATTCATCTCATCTATATTAATCGCTTGATTTGGCTGCATAAAATTAAGAATATTAGACGGCTTTTGGTAAAGCAATTTTAATGTTACTTCATAACTAAACTTTTCAGTCTGCGTCACCGGGAATTTAACATCGCTGTTAACACCGTGAGAACCTGTAGAATCTAAGAACTGCATAACATATTCGTTTGTATCCGGGTCCTTCTGCATTGTTACATTACCGCCCAAAGTATAAATATATTGGCTGTTCATATAATTCTTTCTCTCTTCATCCGTCATTTTCCCAAACTGATAGTCAAACAGAACACCTGACGGCGTTGCTGAAACAACTTTGGACGGAGTTTTTCCGGCTGAGTTTGATGCAACTACAACAAAATAATACTTCTTGCCATTTTCAAGATTTGTAATAATCTGTTTATTTGTCCTGGCGTCTAACCCTGTAACCTTATTTAAATATGCCATATAATCTGTGCCATGATCGTTTGTATCATAATAAATCTCATAGCTCTCATCAGTCTTCACATCGCCGGTCCAGTTAAGCCTTACCTGATTCAAATAAGGAACAGTTTTTGTTACATTTGGCTCAGACGGCGCTATTGAACCTCCGGTGGGTGATTTTTCAGTAGTAAAAGTCATATTTTTCTTATGTTCATCATTTGGATCGTATTCTGCAACTGTAACATTACTATTTTCATCAGTAGCGGTTACTTTGTAATAATATCTAGTATCCGGTTTCAAATCAACAATAGTTTTTGCATGATAAGTATGATAATAATCCGATATAATATCATATGTCAAAATCTCGCTGTTTGTATAAACACCCGGTTCCGTTCCGTATTCAAGCACACAAGTTGTTCGATACGTAGTGTTCCAAAAAAGCTGAACTGTAGAATAACCTAAATTATTATACTTAAAATTCTCAATTGAGGCCGGCATACTATCCGATTCATTAGGTTCATCTCCAGCCATAAACTGCAGATATTCCTCAAGATATGTATATCCAGTATCTGAATTCACTTCACTGGACATATAACGGTTTTTGCTCCAACCCCTGTATTCTTTATACCAGTTAGGAATTCCGTCACCCATACCATCCCATGCAATTTTTTTAGATGTATATTTAGTATCTTTTTCCGCTTCATTACTATTTCCGCTGTAAGGATAATTACGGTTTCTGTAGCTGTTCATAGCTTCAGCCGCTTCAGGCGCCTGCTCATACATCCAATCAGCCGGGAATAAATCTGCAACAGTTCTATTTACCGCAATATAACCTTCATCTTGATTTATTAACGAATATCTTATTGGGTCATAGTTCGGATCTGATGTTTGAACAACGCGTCCCAGTTTTTCATCATATAGAGTGTATACAGTAGTCATGCCGGGAGCTCCGCAATATTCTCCCCACCAGTTTCCTACCTCAAAATCATAAATATAATGTTCATCATATTTATCTTTTGCATCAGGGTTTGTATTTATATTTACATCAGTATAATCATCCCAGTGTACAGGCTTAGTTTTACCGGCTGCTTTATTCGCACCTTTTAAAGTTGGCCCGTCACCTTGTTTCACATACCATGTTCTTGCCGTCTTATATGGTGAGTAATCTATATTTGTCCTTGCCTGCAACTTATCAAAATATGAAGATATTGTTTCTTCACTAAGATCCGCTTTAAGTGAATAAAGATTTTTACTGTTATAACTTCCTCCAAGTTCCATCTCACGTAAAAGCATTGTGTCGTAAAGATCACGGGTTGGTCTCGTTACTCCCATACCGTTGTCTTCAAGCGCATATTCAACCAGGTTAAGAGTACCGTCTTCGCCTACAGCGCTGAGCACATCTCCGCGCGGAGCCGGAAACGGATAATCCATATGAGTAAGAGTTGCAGCGTGCGCTGATTTATCTTTATTATCATATGAGGCGGGATTGCTGTTCCATTCGTCAAGAGTAACATTGCTTAAATCATAATTTGTACCTTGTTTTCCATTATCCTGTCCGAATTTTAATACATATTCAAAAGGATCAGAGGTGCCGCCTTTGTCTTGATAATTGCTTACATGGCTAACAGCAGTTGGTTTATTAGAAGCGTTTTCTGTATAATTTCCGGTGAAATATACCATAACCCCGCCTGCATAATTTGAACGGTTCCCTCTATATGGATACTTGTTATTATTAGTCGGTCCCATACGTGCGTAGTTATTATATATATTCATTTTTGAATTCTTATCCT
>ENA-ORNG01002622-ORNG01002622.1-human-gut-metagenome-genome-assembly--contig:-NODE-2622-length-10715-cov-3.232458_pt1 | contig 10715 bp, 7 predicted proteins | sample MGYA00242113_ERZ509018 | MGnify/ENA primary metagenome ERZ509018 (study PRJEB26280, sample SAMEA2338711) | human gut metagenome | biome: human gut; feature: human-associated habitat; material: faeces... | reverse complement strand
GGGTGCGCCGGCGGTCTTCCCCACGAAGAAGAACGGTATACGCGGGGCGGGGCGCTACGACAAGGCCACCGGGCACTTCACCGTGCTTGCCGGCTCGAAGGTGAACCTCTCGAGACCCGTGCTGAAAAACGCGGCCGTCGCGGCCGCGCGCAGGGAGATCTTCGGCGATTCGGGCGGTATCGCAGAGCTCGCCGAAGATCTTGAGTTCCCGACGCCCAGCGCCGCGGCGGTGTTCGTGCTCGGCGGCAGCCAGAACGGCTGGACCGAATGGGTAAGCGACGACGGAGAAACACTCAACCAAGTCTATAGAAGCGAGGAAAACTAGATGAACAAGCAGCAATTGGCATCAAAGATATGGGAATCCGCCAACAAGATGCGCTCGAAAATCGAGGCGAACGAATACAAGGACTACATCCTGGGCTTCATCTTCTATAAGTTCCTTTCCGAGACCGAAGTTGCCCGCCTGAAGGCGCGTGATTTCGCCGAAGAGGATTTGCCGAGCCTCGTGGAGGACGACGAGGAGACGGTCGAGTTCGTCAAGGGCGAGTGCGGCTACTTCATCGCCTACGAAAACCTCTTCTCCACCTGGGTCTCCAAGGGCGGCGACTTCGAGATTTCGAACGTTCGCGACGCCCTCTCTGCCTTTAGCCGCAACATCGACCCTGCCCGCAAGCGCGTCTTCGACGGCATCTTCGACACGCTGCAGACCGGCCTCTCCAAGCTCGGCACCGACGCACGTAGCCAGTCCAAGGCCGCTCGCGACCTCATCTACCTCATCAAGGACATCCCGATGGACGGTCGCCAGGACTACGACGTGCTTGGCTTCATCTATGAGTACTTGATCAGCAATTTCGCCGCCAACGCCGGCAAGAAGGCGGGCGAGTTCTATACGCCGCACGAAGTCTCCATGCTCATGAGCGAGATCGTCTCGTGGCACCTGGCCGGGCGCGAGAACATCACCATCTACGACCCCACAAGCGGATCGGGCTCGCTGCTCATCAACATCGGCAAGGCTGTGGCACGCCGCAACGGCGACCCGGACTCCATCAAGTACTACGCTCAGGAGCTCAAGGAGAACACGTACAACCTCACGCGTATGAACCTGGTGATGCGCGGCATCCTTCCCGACAACATCGTGGCACGCAATGGCGACACGCTCGAAGACGACTGGCCCTGGTTCGACACTGTCGAGAACAAGGACGAGACCTACGACCCACTGTTCGTCGATGCCGTGGTGTCGAACCCGCCGTACTCCCAGAACTGGGACCCGGAAGACAAGGAGCTCGATCCGCGCTTCAAGTTCGGCGTGGCGCCGAAGTCCAAAGCCGACTACGCCTTTTTGCTGCACGACCTATACCACCTGCGCCCCGACGGCATCATGTGCATCGTTCTGCCCCATGGCGTGCTGTTCCGCGGCGGTGAGGAGGGCGCCATTCGCAAGAACTTGGTGGAGAACCGCCATATTCAGGCAATCATTGGACTTCCTGCCAATATCTTCTTCGGCACCGGTATCCCTACCATTGTCATGGTGCTCCGCAAGCAGCGCGAGACGAGCGACGTCTTGGTGGTGGACGCCTCCAAGCACTTCGTGAAAGAAGGCAAGAACAACAAGCTGCGGGCAAGTGACATCAAGCGTATCGTTGACGCCGTGACAACGAACGCGACCGTCGACAAGTTCAGCCGCCTGGTTCCCATCGACGAGATCCGTGCCAACGACTATAACCTCAACATCCCGCGCTATGTGGACTCGAGCGCGGCCGCCGAAAGCTGGGACGTGTACGCCACCATGTTCGGCGGCGTGCCGAAGGCCGAGGTCGACGCGCTCGAACGCTACTGGAAGGTATGGCCGAGCCTCAAAGGGCAACTCTACCGTGACGCAGGTGGATCGTGTCTTGCGCCCGCGACCGACGACGTTGCGCAAGTGGCGAAGGAGAATGCCGACGTTCGCGCCTTCTTGGGCGGCTATTGTGATGCGATAAGCCATTTACCGGCCACGCTGCGAAGCCGTTTGGTAGACGCTGCCGATGAAGTCGATACCGTGGCGGAGGAAGAGGCCATCGCGGCGCTTTTGAAAGACGCGTTGGCGGGTACAGCCCTGGTCGACGGCTACGACGCCTACCAGGCGCTCGACGATGCCTGGGTGGGGATTTCCGGCGATCTGGAGGTCATCCAGACCGAGGGGAAAGGCGCTGTGCGCAAGGTGGACCCGAATATGGTGCTCAAGAAGAAGAACGGCAAAGACGTCGAGGTGCAGGACGGCTGGGCTGGCCGCATCCTGCCGTTTGCGCTTGTGCAAGAGCGCCTGCTTGCCGAAGACGTCAAGAAGATTGCTTCCCGTGATTCCCGCCTAAGCGAGATATCGCAGGAAGTAGACGAGATTCTCGAAAGCTTCGACGAGGAGGACAAGGGATCCTCTGCTGCTGTCAACGACGAAGGTTCGTTTGTGGCGGCTGAGCTCAAGAAGGCTGTGAAGGCTATCGGAAAGCACCCTGAAAACGATTTCGAACAAGGTCTGGTTCGTGCGCAGAAGCTGCTCGATGAGGAGAAAAGCCTCAAGAAGGAGAACAAGGAAGCGAGAGTGGCCCTTGAGGAGACGACCAAGGAGGTCATCGAGGGCCTAACCGACGACCAGTGCGACGATCTGCTGGCCGCCAAGTGGATAGAGCCGCTGGAGGTTGAGCTTCTGGCCCTTCCCGAAACCGTTGTGGGCGACTTCATCGCGAAGGTAGCTGCGCTCAACGCCAAATACGCGACAACTTACTCGGACGTGTGCAACCAGATAGATGATGCAGAAAGCCAGTTGGCAGACATGTTGGGGCAGCTTACGGGCAACGAGTACGACATGGCGGGCATTGCCGAGCTGCGCAAGCTGTTGGGCGGTGAGTAGCATGGCAGAGAAACAAAATACCCCGGAAATCCGCTTCGAGGGATTCACTGACCCTTGGGAACAGCGTAAGTTGGGGGAGCTTTGCGCCTTTGACAAAGGACGCGGCTACTCTAAGGCAGACATCCGGGAGTCAGGTACCCCACTCGTGCTCTACGGTCGCCTCTACACGCATTACGAATCGGTGATTCAAAACGTTGACACGTTTGCCGAGCCCAAGGACGGGTCACTCTACAGCCACGGCGGAGAGGTGGTCGTACCAGGCTCTGGGGAGACCGCAGAGGACATCGCCGTAGCGTCGCATATTGCCAGCTCAGGAATACTTTTGGGTGGAGACCTCAACGTAATCACGCCTTCTCCGGCAATCGATTCGACCTTTCTGGCCATAGAGATTACGAGCGGCTCTCTGCACTACCAGCTAGCTACGAAGGCCCAGGGGAAGTCAGTAGTACACATTCACAACGAGGACATCGCCGAAGTGGATTTCAGCTACCCAACCCCTCCTGAACAGCGCCAAATTGGCACGCTCTTCTCTTGTTTCGATAGCCTCATCACCCTTCATCAGTGACAGTCTAATGGCGAGACGCACAACATTATTATCCTCAGTAGAACGAAAAACCGCCAACTCGACATAGCGAAATTGGCGGTTCTGGGGCTCGAAACTAGAGGCAACTCACGAAAGTTATTAAACGAACATCCTATCCAACAGCGATTTCTTGATATTCCTCAACAGCTCAAGCTTACGCTGATGAAGGGTAATGAGGGCGTCGATCTCACTCAACGCCGCGCCTATGGCAGTTTGCTCCGACAAGCCAGGAAATCTTACTTGTGTATCTTGCAGTGAGGCCTTTGAAACGGAAATCACCTTGATCCCCTGCATTAAGGGAAGAAGCTGTCTGTGGTATGCATCGGAGTTAAGGTAGTGCCCCAGGTAGCCCGTCCCAAAGGGGAACCGAGGTCGCGCCGGTATCGTATGCAACCCCGAGATAGTTGGCTCTTTGGGTAGTTTCCGCAGTTCAACACACTTGCCAGCCGCTTCGTCTTCTGCTGTGTCGGCGAAAATGACATCACCTTCGCGAAGTATCGACCCAGTGAATTTGGGAAGCACTGTATCGTCGGTAATGAACGGTAAATCGCTTCGTTCGCCATCGAGGCAATCACCGAACTTAATAAGAATATCTCCGTAATGAACATTGCGAGCAGTGCCATTCTCGCCATTCAAACCAGCGCGTGAAAGAGTGTTGTTCTTCAAGAACTCGAAACAGTCTCCCAACTTACGCTGTTCCCAAGGGTCAGTGAAACCCTCGAAGCGGATTTCCGGCTCGGTCTCACCGGGTTTCGGAAACATCTTGTCGAGCATCGATTTCTTCACCGTGCACAGCTTGTCGTACTTACGCTGATGAAGGGTGATGAGGTGGTCGAGCTGAGAAAAATAAGATGCAATTACTTCTTGCTCCTCGATTTCAGGGAATATAACTGCACCTTTTAGTGCATTCTCGGCTGATACCTTCATGTCATTTTTGGCACCTTTACTGACCAACGGCGCCATATAATTATTCATGCGCGCATTCTGCTCAAAATACACCTCCACGAAATCGGGATGAGTTCTCTCTGCCGGATGGTAAACAGCATAAAGAGTCGAGACAATACCGTCGTTTCCCCTGTTGGTTTTAATAATTCCGTACGGATTGCTCCTCAATGGCGATTTGGTATATACGACATCGCCTTTATGGACGACGCCATAATTTGCAACGGATGCACCAGCGTACGATCTGCCCTGAAATTCAATCTGGTTAACGATCCCATAGTCGCCCGAGACCGAAAGAACATCATCCTTATCAAAACGACAAGATTCATTCTTCTCTCTAGAGGTTTCAAGATATTCATTTAACTTACGCTGTTCCCAGGTAGATGTATCTATGTCTTATAATGATTGCCAATAGTTAAGTGCATAACTTTTTGCAGTTCGTAGATAGGTTTCGCCATGGTTTTCGATAAAGAGGCCGCGTTCGAGGAAGCGGTCATCACCGTGCTGAAGCAGCACGGCTGGGACGACGCGGGGGGCGTGCTTCGCTATCCCACCGAGCAGGACCTCATCAACAACTGGGCGAAGATTCTATTCCAGAACAACGCCGACATAGACCGCCTGAACGGCTGCCCTCTCACCCAGGGCGAGATGGCGCAGGTCATCGAACAAATCGAAACGCTCAAGACCCCGCTCGCGCTCAACGGGTTCATCAACGGAAAGACTGTCGCCATCACGCGCGACAACCCCGACGATGCGCTTCATCTGGGCAAGGAGGTGAGCCTGAAAATCTATGATCGTCAGGAGATTGCAGCCGGCCAGAGCCGCTACCAGATCGCTCAGCAGCCTGTCTATCCTGCGAAGAGCAAGATCTTGAACGACCGTCGCGGAGACTTGTGCCTGCTCATCAACGGCATGCCGGTCATCCATATCGAACTCAAGCGCAGCGGCATCCCCGTCAGCCAGGCCACCGGTCAGATCGAGAAGTATGCCCACGAGGGCGTGTTCACCGGGCTCTTCCGCCTGACGCAGATCTTCGTGGGGATGACCCCCGACGAGGCGCGCTATTTCGCCAACCCCGGCACGGGCGCGTTCAACCCGAACTTCTTCTTCCACTGGGAGGACTTCAACAACGAGCCCGTCTGCGCGGGCGACAAACCCGGAACAGACGAATGGAAGCGCTTCACCTCCACGCTGCTCTCCATCCCTATGGCACACCAGCTCATCGGCTTCTATACCGTGGCGGATAGCTCGGACGGCTGTTTGAAGGTCATGCGCAGCTACCAGTACTACGCGGCTGCTGCCATATCCGACAAGGTGCGCAGATGCAAGTGGGACGAGAGGCCCAAGAGCAGCGCCCCGGGGCGTCCTGGCGGCTATATATGGCATACCACCGGCTCCGGCAAGACCATGACGAGCTTCAAGTCGGCCCAGCTCATAGCTGACTCACACGACGCCGACAAGGTGGTCTTCCTCATGGACCGCATCGAGCTGGGCACGCAGTCGCTCTCCGAGTACCGCGCATTCGCCGATGACGCCGATGACGTGCAGGGGACCGAGAACACGCAGGTGCTGAAGTCGAAGCTCGCGAGCGACGACCCCAAGAACCGCCTCATCGTGACCTCTATCCAGAAGATGAGCAACGTGAAGGCCGGCGAGGGCAGGATCACCCAGGCGGAACTCGACCGCCTGGCTGCCAAGCGGATTGTGTTCGTTATAGACGAGTGCCACCGCTCAACCTTCGGCGACATGCTCCAGGACATACGCCGGGCTTTCCCAAACGCGCTGTTCTTCGGTTTCACGGGCACGCCGATCCTCGACGAGAACCAGAAGAAAGGCTCCACCACCGCCATGGTGTTCGGCGAGTGCCTGCACCGCTACAGCATCGCCGACGGCATCCGTGACGGCAATGTGCTGGGCTTCGACCCGTACATGGTGACGACCTTCGACGACCACGACGTACGCGAGGCCGTGGCCCTCGAGCAGGCTAAGGCCTCGAGCGTCGGCGAGGCCATCTCCGACGAGCGTAAGAGCAAGGTCTTCTATCACTACATGGACCAGGCGAAGGTCCCCATGGGTCCCATGGTTGACGGCGCTGGCAACCACATCAAGGGCATTGAGGACTTCCTGACCCGCGCTCAGTACTGGCCCGATACGCCGCACCACGGCAAGGTCGTCGAGGACGTGCTGCGGCGCTTCCCTGTGCTTTCCCACGGCAACAAGTTCCACGCAATTCTGGCGACGAGTTCCATCCCCGAGGCTATTGATTACTACCGCGCCTTCAAGAGGGAGGCACCGCAGATGAAGGTGACGGCGCTCTTCGACCCAAGCATCGACAACGATGCCGGCTCCACTGTGAAGGAGGACGCTCTGGTCGAACTTATCGAGGACTACAACAAAGCATATGGCCAGGAGTTTACCATTCCCACCTGGCCCGCCATGAAGAAGGACATCTCAGCGCGCCTTTCCCATAAGAAGCCCTACGTCAACGTCGACGCCAACCGCGAGAACCGCATCGACCTTCTCATCGTGGTGGACCAGATGCTCACGGGCTTCGACTCCAAGTGGCTCAACACGCTCTATCTCGACAAGGTCATCGACTACGAGAGCATCATCCAGGCCTTCAGCCGCACCAACCGCCTGTTCGGCCCTGACAAACCCTTCGGCACCATCCGCTATTACCGCCGTCCCCATACTATGAAGGGCTACATCGAGGCCGCGGTGAAGCTGTACTCGGGCGACCGCCCGCTCGACATGTTCGTGCAGAAGCTCCCGGACAATATCGCGCTGATGGACGCGCGCCTTCAGGAGATACTCATGGTCTTCGAGGCAGCTGGCGTAGGAGACCTCTCCAAGCTCCCCGCATCGCAGGAAGCCAGGCGTAAGTTCGCCAAGGAGTTCGTCGAGCTCAACGAGTTCCTCGAGGCCGCGAAGGTGCAGGGCTTCACATGGGAGCAGGACACCTATGAATTCGAGGAGGAGCCGGAAGAAGGCGAGCTGAGCGGCAAGTCCTTCTTCGTGCAGCCGGTCATCGACGAGCGGACCTACCTCATCCTCGTGCAGCGCTACAAGGAGCTGTTCGCAGGAGGGGGCGGCCCTGGCGACGCGCCTGAAGCGCCCTACGAGCTTGATGGTCATATAACTGAGATCGACACGGGGCTCATAGACAGCGACTACATGAACGCGAACTTCGAGAAGTGGCTGAAATGCCTTGAGCAGGACGACGAGGGGCTCGCCGCCGCGCGCGAGGAGCTCCACCGATCGTTCGCGTCCCTAAGCCAGGATGACCAGCGCTTCGCCGAGCTGTTCCTTCACGATGTGGAGCGAGGGGACGCCGCCCTGGAAGACGGCAAGACGCTGAGGGATTACATCACGTCCTATGCCCGCAAGGCGAAAAACGCTCAAGTCGAGCGAGTCGTTGAGGCGCTCGGCATAGACGGCGAGCTTCTTACCACCATGGCTGCGCTTGACCTGACGGAATCGAACATTAACGAGTTCGGGCGCTTCGATGATTTGAAGGACTCGGTGGACAAGGTACGCGCCAAGGCCTTCTTTGAGCAGAAGGAAGGCAAAACGCTCCCCCTGTTCAAGGTGAACACCCGTGCGGCGGCGCTGTTGAAGAAGTTCATCCTCGAAGGCGGCTTCGATATCGACGAATGAGCAGTGATTTTGAACAGGCGAAATCGAGAGTTTGTCAATCCGAGGGGGCGTATGTGACCATGCGCCCCCTCGTTTCATCTTGGGAACAGCGTAAGTTGGGAGATTTGATTTCTGTTTACATTGCGCATGCCGGACCAGAAGAAGATGTCACCGTTTTGACTTCTTCGCGTGATGGCATTCAAAAACAAGAGGACCACTTTGGCCGACTACAGCAGCATGACACATCAGATTGGAACCTTATTCCTTATGGTTATTGCACGTATCGAAATCGAAGCGACGATGGACTCTTTACTTTCAATGTGAACAAAGTCGCTGATAGAGGAATAGTTAGTAAGTTTTATCCAGTTTTTGAGACACCTGAATGCGATGCCGATTTCCTTGTTGCTTACCTTAATTCCAGTCAAGAAATACGAAAGAAACTATTCGTTCTAGCTGTTGGTACTAGCCAGGTTGTTTTGTCTTACGGTGCGCTAAAAGAACTCAGTTTGCTACTTCCCCAAAATCGAGAGCAGAGCGCAATCGCTAATGTCCTCAACCATATCGACAACCTCATCACCCTTCATCAGCGTGAGCCACCTCACACGATGAAAGAGGGTAAAAATGCCAATCGGCATCAATGGAGAATCACTTTTCTGCGATTACTACTCGCAATGGATTAACGTCTACAAAGAAGGGGCCATCCGTGAGGTCACCATGGGAAAGTATCGGCTCACGCAGTCTTGGCTCGCCAAGCTGATTCCAGACCTCAAGATAAAAGATCTCGACCGGACCTCGTACCAGCAGCTCATTAATGCTTACGCAGAGCATCATGAGCGGCAGACAACCATGGACTTTCACCATCAGCTTAAAGGGGCAATCCTTGACGCAGTTGACGAAGGACTCATCCCCCGCGATCCTACGCGCAAGGCTATCATCAAAGGAAAACAGCCGCGTGCGAAAAAGATCAAGTATCTCAACCAGTTTGAGCTTCACGCCATGCTCGGCGACCTTGACTTATCAGGCGGGCCGAGTTGGGATTGGCTTATTCTCATAGTCGCTAAAACGGGCCTGCGTTTTTCCGAGGCCCTTGGGCTTACTCCCGAAGACTTTGACTTTGCTCATCAAACGCTCTCGGTGAACAAGACCTGGGATTACAAGAGCGGTGGTGGATTCGTTCCCACGAAAAACGCCTCGTCAGTGCGGAAGGTTCAACTTGACTGGCAACTCATCATGCAACTTTCTGGGCTGCTCAAAGACCTTCCGCCGACCGAGCCCATATTTGCGAAGGGAAAGGTCTATAACTCGACAGCTAACAGCGTTTTGGCACGCCACTGCAAGAATGTTGGCGTGCCTGTCATATCTGTCCACGGGCTGCGGCATACGCATGCATCACTTTTGCTGTTCGCCGGTGTCTCTATCGCCAGCGTATCCCGAAGGCTCGGCCATGCAAGCATGACCACCACTCAGGAAACCTATCTGCACGTCATTCAAGAGCTCGAGAACAAGGACATTGACATCGTCATGAGGGCTCTTTCGACTCTAATTTAACCTGTATCAGCAAACCGTGGCTCACGCTGATGAAGGGTGATGAGGTGATCTAACTGCGAGAGGCTGTTCCCAATAACCTCTTGCTCGGCTAGACACGGAACCAAAATAGATTCGCGCATGAGATCGTCAGGAACCAATTCGTTCATCATGGTTCCGCTTTTTGTAGCGTTGACAAGGATTGGTCTCATCGACTCTTCGCGCGGAATATAGTATTTCCAGAAGCTATAACGCTGCTCGACGATGGGCCTCAAACATGAAAATCGCGGCGACATAAGCCCGTCACCTGCGTCGTTGAGAACAAAGCGTCCATAGGCGTGCACTTTGTTGGTATGGCCCTCAAAGGCGATATCTCCAATTCGAATGACTTTGTAGTTGCTTAGCGAATCGTCGGCTGCGCCGTTTCCGCCATTGAAAGTCATCGTTGCAATGGAAAGTGTCCTATCGTATCCAAGCTCACAATTGGCGTTTCGCTCATTGTTGACCACATACATATCCGAGAACTTACGCTGTTCCCAAGATAGAGTCGTTCAATCTGGATAACCGCTTGGGAACAGCGTAAGTTGGGAGAGCTGTTTGTCGAAAGCGATGAGCGCTCCTCAACCGAAGAAATCCTGTCGGTTAGCGTAGCCAACGGTATCTATCCGGCATCCGAATCCGAAAGAGACACCAATCCTGGCGCAAGCATCGCCAATTATAAGATTGTTCGCGTTGGGGACATCGTGTACAACAGCATGCGCATGTGGCAGGGCGCGGTCGGTTCAAGCAGGTACAACGGTATCGTAAGCCCAGCTTATGTGGTTGCAAAGCCCGTAGTCGAGCTTGACTCGACTTGCTTTGGCTACCTGTTGAAGAGGCCTGAATTGCTTTACAAATACCTCTGCAACTCTCAGGGCAATTCCAAAGATACGCAAACTCTGAGGTACGAACGCTTCGCTGAAATTACGGCTGAAGTACCATCGACCATCGAAGAACAACGAGCAATATCTGATTGTCTAGAGGGTCTCGACAGCCTCATCACCCTTCATCAGCGTAAGCGCAAATACCGTGGCTTATACGGATATCTTTCTTGGGAACAGCGTAAGTTGGGAGATTTGATTTCTGTTTACATTGCGCATGCCG
>ENA-ORNG01002621-ORNG01002621.1-human-gut-metagenome-genome-assembly--contig:-NODE-2621-length-10721-cov-3.042003_pt1 | contig 10721 bp, 8 predicted proteins | sample MGYA00242113_ERZ509018 | MGnify/ENA primary metagenome ERZ509018 (study PRJEB26280, sample SAMEA2338711) | human gut metagenome | biome: human gut; feature: human-associated habitat; material: faeces... | reverse complement strand
ATATTTTTCTGCCAGCCGAGCAGAAGTCCGGATACGGCCATCAGTTTTATATCCCCGCCGCCAATCCCCCTGCCCCCGGTCAATAAATAAATGAAACAAAGAGGAATACTCACGAAAAAAAATCCGATCAGGCCGTCGATCCGTCGGTCCGGATTAAAAATCAAATAAACCGTTCCGACAATACCTATAGCCACGATTGTCCACGGAGGAATCTTATAGGTACGATAGTCCATTACACTTATAACAATCAGAAGTATCGTCAGCAATATATACAAAAAACCGTTTAAACCCGCTGGAATATACAAATCACTGCCTTTAATTTTTAATCCGGCTTAAAACCGTACGGAGAAGACGATAGGTCCGTTCCACTGAGGAAATGCTAAGATGCTCATCCGGTGTATGGATATCGAAAATATCCGGTCCGAGGGCAACAATGTCCAGCTTCGGCATCTTTTCAGAAATCAAACCACATTCCAGTCCGGCATGAATGGCTTCGATGCTAGCATCCTTCCCTGTCACTTCTTTATAGACTGAAGCCACCAGCTCCCGAAACGGTGAATGGCTGCGATAGGACCAATGCGGATACTCGCCGTCATACCAGTAGGTGCCTCCGAGGAACTCTGTCAAATATTCCAGCTGATCACTAATATAATATTTCAGACTTTTTTTACTGCTTCGTACTGCCCAGGAAAAGCAGACAGAAGCTTCCTCTGTACGCATAACTCCCAAATTTAGAGAACTTTCCACCAGTCCTGGCAGTTCCATACTCATCGTCTGAATTCCGTTTGGCGACTGTATGATTATGAATAAAACACGTTCCATATCCGAAGGATGGAAGATATCGAACTTCTTTTCTTTATTACAATCTATCTTTAAATCAATTTTAATTTGTGCATCCGAAGCATAAAACTCATCCCGGATATCTGCAATGAACTTTTCCTTAATTTTCTCTGCCCGGGTCAAGTCTTCCGGACGGATGACAATTTTCGCCTGAGCTTCCCTCGGAATGGCGTTATCCTTCATGCCACCGCTCATTTCACAGATTCCTATATTCAATTCCTTGTTTAATTCAAAAAGCAGGCGTCCAAGCAGTCGATTGGCATTCGCTCTTCCGCAGTGAATCTCTGCACCGGAATGTCCGCCCTTTAAGCCGCTGATTTTAAGCTCTGCGCCAAGGCCTTCCCACGGAATAAAACGTACCGGCAAGGAGGCTCGACTCTTCATTCCTCCGGCACAGGACGTCAAAATCTGTCCTTCACTTTCATTATCCAGATTCAGAAGATAGCTTGCTTTCAAATCACTGACATCCAGCACATGGGCACCCTTCATTCCCACTTCTTCATCGGTGGTAATGACCACTTCCAGTTCCGGATGTTCCAGACTGTCATCCTCAAGAATCGCCATGGCAAAGGCTACGGCAATACCATCATCACCGCCCAGAGTTGTTCCTTCAGCTGATACAAAGTCTCCTTCGACCTTTAATTTTAATCCTTCTTTTTCAAAATCAAAATCCACATCGCTGTTTTTCTCACACACCATATCCATATGGCCCTGGAGCATAACGACCGGCGCATTCTCATAGCCGACCGATGCGCCTTTTCGTATAATAACGTTATTCGCCTCATCCTGACGTACCCACAAATCATGGGATTTGGCAAAGGTCACGCAGTAATCACTGATGGCCTTTTCATTTCCCGATCCGTGGGGAATCGCACAGATTTCTTCAAAATAGTGAAATACCCTTTCAGGTTCCAATCCTTTTAAAATATCAGACATTTTGATTCCCCCATCTCTCTATGATACTAATTTTTGAAGCTGTGAATCGGCGCCGGAATACGACCGCCCCGGTTCACAAAGGCATCGCATCCAAATTGATTCACCGGCATAATCGGCGCATAACCCAAAAGGCCACCGAACTCTACCATTTCCCCGACGCCCTTGCCGATGACCGGAATCAAACGAACCGCCGTCGTTTTTTGATTAATCATACCGATAGCCATTTCATCGGCAATAATTCCCGAAATCGTTGACGCCTTTGTATCTCCCGGAATAGCAATCATATCCAAGCCGACAGAGCAAACGCAAGTCATAGCCTCCAGCTTCTCTAAAGACAGGGCTCCGGCCTGGACCGCATCAATCATCCCCTGATCTTCAGAAACAGGGATAAAAGCGCCGGAAAGACCTCCCACATAGGAAGACGCCATAACGCCGCCCTTCTTTACCTGATCATTTAAAAGAGCCAAAGCCGCCGTAGTTCCCGGCGCGCCGACGGACTCAAGACCGATTTCTTCCAGAATTTCTGCAACACTGTCACCAACAGCCGGCGTTGGAGCAAGAGACAAATCAATGATTCCGAAAGGAACGTTCAGACGTTTTGAAGCCTCCTGGGCAACCAACTGGCCTACACGGGTCACTTTGAAAGCTGTCTTTTTAATCGTTTCACAGAGAGTTCCAAAATCCTCGCCCCGAACTTTTTCCAACGCCCGCTTCACAACCCCCGGTCCGCTGACACCCACGTTGATAACCACATCGCCCTCCGTTACGCCATGGAAAGCGCCGGCCATAAATGGATTGTCATCCGGTGCGTTGCAGAATACAACTAATTTGGCGCAGCCGAGAGAATCCGCTTCCTTTGTCAATTCCGCCGTCTCCAGAATCTTTTCACCGAGAAGCTTCACCGCATCCATATCAATCCCCGTCTTTGTGGAACCCACATTGACAGAACTGCACACTCTCTCTGTAGATGCCAGAGCTTTCGGAATAGACTCAATCAAAAGCCGGTCGCTGGCCGTCATACCTTTTGAAACAAGCGCTGAATAACCGCCGAGGAAATTAACGCCAACCTCCAGGGCTGCTCTGTCCAGCGCCCTAGCAATTTCCACGTAATCATCAACCGTCTTACAGCAGGAACCACCGATCAGGCTGATTGGTGTCACTGAAATCCGTTTATTAACAATTGGAATACCGTATTCATTTTCAATATCACATCCAGTGGACACAAGATTTTTCGCCTTTGTTGTAATCTTATGATAAATATTTTCGCAAACTTTATGCACATCCGTGTCACAGCAGTCCAAAAGACTGATACCCATCGTAATCGTCCGCACATCCAGATTGGACTCTTCAATCATTTTGTTGGTTTCCTGTACCTCATACAAATTAATCATGACGTCCACCTCTTAAATTCTGTGCATACAATTAAAAATGTCTTCATGCTGCATTTTAATTTTTACGCCAATCTGCTCGCCAACTTCTTTAAGCTCAGTTGAAAGCACCTCAAACTCTTTTGTGGCGGCATTCGTATCCACAATCATCATCATATTAAAATAATCCTGAACAATCGTCTGAGAAATATCCAGGATATTTACATTATTTTCTGCCAGATAAGTACATACCTTGGCAATAATTCCTACGGTGTCTTTTCCAATCACGGTGATAATTGTTTTTTTCATAGTTTTTCCTCCTATATTCCTATAACGCCAGGTCAAACAAAGGACCTGCATGATCCCTCGGGGCTACCTCTACCTTTACCGAACTTTCAACCTCATTTTTCACAGTTGCTAAGGCCAACTCCGGATAGTTATTTTCTTTACTCAAATGGCCCAGAACCACCTGACCAAGCCGGTCATTCATCAACTCTGTAACCAGCTGAGCAGCTTTTTCATTGCAAAGATGGCCGCGCTCCCCCGATATTCGACGCTTCAGATAATAGGGATAAGGCCCCGCCTGAAGCATATGGATATCATGGTTTGCTTCCACATAAAGCAGATCGGAATTCTTCAAATGTTCAACAATAGCCTCATCATAATATCCCAAATCAGTAACCATCCCAAGCTTCCTTTCACCCTCCCGGATGACAAAGCTCACCGGATCCGCCGCATCATGAGAAATTGAAAAAGGCTCCACAGAAAAGCTTCCAATTGAAAATTCCCTGTCGACTTCTACCGACTGGAACAGTTCTCTGTCGATTTTTCCCAGGTTTCCCATATCAGCAATCTGACGCAGCGTCTTTTCCGTTCCATAAATCGGTATATGGAACTTTCGTGAAAGTACGCCAAGTCCTGAAATATGGTCTATATGCTCATGGGTAATTAAAATTCCCTGAATATCCTTACCTTCCAATTCAATTTTTTTTAATCCTTCACAAATGCGTTTACAGCTTACTCCGGCATCAATAAGGATATGCGTGTTTTCATTTCCAGCATAAAGGCAATTACCACTGCTGCCACTGGCAATGGTGCCAAATTTCATGGTCATCTTCCTCTCTTGTAGTCCATTGTTTATTATAATACGAAACCTTGAAAACGGCAATATAAAAAAGGGTCTTAAATGTAAATCCATTTACACTTAAGACTCTTTTCCATTCATACTCAGCTTGTTTATTTTTTTAATAGTTATAGAAAGTATGCCCGCCGATGACCAGATACTCACTGACGGTAGACGTATCTACATATCCATTAAAGTAATAATAACCACCAATATTGTTGACGCCGGCCAAAGCTTCCGAAGCTGCCTGTATACAGGAGTCGCTCGGCCCGCTGGCTAAAACATTATCCAGAACACCGTTATGCGCTCCCGGAAACTGCCCCGGTGCATAAATAACTCCGGCAATAGTATTATCAAAACGAGGATCCCGTACCCGGTTTAAAATAACATTGGCCACGGCCAGCTGTCCTTCATAGGGTTCGGCGCCGGATTCCACATAGACCATGCAGGCCAAAAGATACAGCTCGTCTGACGTCACCGACATTGCCGGAGATGCCTCTACACTGACGCCGGCCGATTCGCCGGTATCATAAGAAAATGCAGCTTCTGCATCATCCGCTATCTGTTCTGCCGATGTCGTGCCCGTCGAATTTTGGCTGCCGTGGAGTTTCGCCTCTTCTTCAGCTATGGATATAGCTTCGTCCAATTGAATGCTTTCATCCACATATTCACTGGCAACAAAGCCCTCCCCATCACCATAGTTTATCAGAGTCCATTCTTCTCCGCTCTCGAGCACCGGAAAAACTTCACTCTGAATCGCCGTTGACACAATATAGCTGTTCACATCCGCCTCCTGGCGAATATTCAAGGACTCAACGTTCACCGTAACCTCCCGGCTCCCGATTTTGTTTGCCAACTGATCTGCATCATAACCGATCGCAATATCTTTCGTGGAGATATATCCTGAGACATTACCCGAAGTAACCTTCGTCCACTCCGGCCCCCACTCTTCAACCGCACCTGTCGAAGCCGGATAAATTTTACCGACAACTTCGCTTTCGGCGTTGTCTTCAGAGTAAATTTCCAAATAAGGTTCTGTGTTCACCACAAACTTTCCTGAAAATTCTCCATGATAGAACAGACGTGTAACCCCCATTAAGCTGTTCAATACATCCGTCTTATTCAGTGTAACTTCATTTAGCTCAACTTCAGGTGCCTTTTGGGAAACAAGCTTTTCTGAATTCGGTGTCATTTCCGCATCCGATACAACAGCATCCGTTTCCTGCCTTTCTGTCTCTTCAGCAAATACATAAAGTGCACTGCCAAAAATCAGCGAGGTCGTCATCACTGTTCCTATCATATGTAGCATGACATTTCGTAATTTCCTACCCATATTTCACCTCTTTACTTTCCATGTGCCCGCCGGGCGAACACATTCGGTATAAGTGTTCCATACAGCCGTATTCTACCAAAATATCAATGCCTTGTCAAACCATCAGATTCTACACAAGATTTCGATTCTTCCCATTTCGGAATCCCCACATCTTGTATTTTTACTCCAAAAATCGCTTATTTTCTTGATTTTTTCCTTCATAATTTCGTGGTTTTTTATAATTTTTTGTTAATATTTTTGTAAAAAATTATCAATATTTTTTAATCATCCCCCACTTTAGTACTATTTGCACAGCGATTTCAGCTGTTTTTCTATATTTTCGATGTCGGAATTGTTGTCAATCACCACATCGCACCCATTTAAAAACACCGACTCAGGGAGCTGTGAAGCAAATATTGCATCCATTTTTTCCTCACTATAGCCCCGTGAAATACGCAGGCGTTCCCGACGTATTTCCGGCTTTACATGGACGTACCAACAGCTTTCGCAGACGCCGATTTCCTTCAATTCATCCATCAGGGCAGCCTCTACAGCAATCATTGAAAAGCAATTTTCTGTCCGCCATTCACGGACTTTATTGCGAACCCATTCATAGACTTGGGGATGGGTACACTGATTTAATATGTGCCGCTTTGTCTCGTCCTCGAAAATAATGGCTGCAATTTTCGACCTATCCAGACGTCTTTCATTGTCAAGAATCTCTTCTCCAAAGGCTTCCACAATCATCTCATAGCTTTTTTCGCCGGGTTCACACAAATCTCTAGCCACATCGTCGGTACGAATGACACCGCAATTATATTTCTCTTCCAGAAGACGCAGCACTTCGGATTTTCCACTGCCGACGCCTCCCGTAATACCAACAACCTTCATCCTTTTTCATCCTTTTCTTCTATTATAATATATCTGTATATAGTGTAATACTCCGCCATTTATTTAGCTTCATACCAGTCCGTGCCGGTGTTTACATCAATTTCCAGCGGAACCTTCAATTCTGCCGCGTGGCTCATCTCCTCATGGAGAATTTTTTTAACCTCATCCACCTCGTCCATCGCCGCTTCAACAAGCAGTTCATCGTGAATCTGAAGAACAAGCCGTGATTTCAAATTTTCCTCCCGGAGCCGCCTGTCCACTCGAATCATGGCAATTTTTATGATATCTGCGGCCGTTCCCTGAATCGGAGAATTCATCGCTACCCTTTCTCCAAAGGACCTTTGCATAAAATTGCTCGAAGAAAGCTCAGGAATCGGACGTTTGCGGTGAAACATCGTATAAACGCAGCCCTTCTCCTTCCCTTCTGCGACCAGGCCGTCAAGGAAATCCTTGATCTTCGGATAGGCTGCAAAATATTTCTGAATATAAACTTCGGCTTCCTTCCGGGTAATACTTAACCCCTGACTCAGGCCAAAGGAACTGATGCCATAGATAATGCCAAAATTAACCGCCTTGGCATTGCTTCTCTGCTGGCTGGTAACTTCTTCAAGAGGCGTATGAAACACCTGGGAAGCAGTCATGCGATGAATATCCTCCGCCTGCTTATAAGCCTCGATCAGATTTTCATCCCCGGACATATGGGCCAAAACACGCAGTTCAATCTGAGAATAATCCGCATCGACAAACACACAGCCTTCTTTCGGAACAAAAACCTTTCGTATCCGGCGGCCAAGTTCTACGCGGACAGGAATGTTCTGGAGATTTGGTTCGGTACTGCTAATCCGACCGGTGGCTGTGATCGTCTGATGAAATTTCCCATGAATGCGGCCGTCCTCAGAAATAAAATTTGCCAGTCCGTCGGCATAGGTCGATTTTAGCTTCGTAAGCTGACGATATTCCAGGACAAGCCGCGCAATAGGTTCTTCATCCTGAAGCTTTTCCAATACCGCCGCCGATGTGGAATATCCGGTCTTTGTTTTCTTTCCATAGGGCAGGTGCAATTTATCGAAAAGAATAACTCCCAGCTGTTTTGGTGAAAGAATATTAAAGGACTCTCCCGCCAGAGCATAAATTTCCTGCTCCAATTCCTCAATTCTTCCGACCAAACGGTCTCCATACTCCTTTAAAGCTTCCCGTTTTACACGGATTCCGGCCGCCTCCATTCGATATATGGAAAAGCTCAAGGGCAGTTCAACTTCCCGGTAAAGTGTCAGCATGTTTTCCTTTTCAAGCGCCGCTTTAAGCGCCGGAGCCGCTTTTAAAGGCACCGCCGCATAGTACCCAAGCCAGGTCATTGCCTTTGCGTTATCTTCAGATAAGATTTCAGACAAGGGCTTCTTACCATATAAATCTGTCCTCGACGGCAATGTCAGTTCAAGATAATCCCGCCCAATATCATCATAATCATAGGAATCCTTTAACGGATTTAGCAAATAAGCCATCAGGCTGACATCCAGTATATTATCCGATTCCGCTATCGGCAAATAATGGAGCCCTGTCTTTAACCCCAATACTGCCATCTGAGGATGACCGTCAAATAAGCTCCCCATCGCCTTCAAAGCTTCTTCTGATGCCGCAGGCATCCAAAAAGCTTCATCGCCGTAGGCCAGAACTAGACCGTATATGCCATCCTCACACACCGGATGAAGACCAATCAACGGCTGTCCCATAGCTTCAAATATTTTCTGACGCTGTTCATTTTCATCCCCAATCTCCACAGCTGCCGACAATACGGTGGTGGCTATTTTCTCCTGGCTGAACCGATTCAGTATATTTTTAAATTCCAGCCGTTTAAATATCTGATAGGCGGCTTCGGAATACATATTTTCCAATCCTGCCGACATATCCGGTATGTCAATCGGCACATGGGTATCAATGGCCGCCAGTCTTTTACTCATAACCGCCATGTCATAATGCTCTTTTAAATTATTGGCCGCCCGGGCCGGTTTGATTTCATCCACATGCTCATAGGCTGATTCAATACTTCCATAGGCAGTGATGATCTTCGTCGCCGTTTTCTCACCAATCCCAGGAACTCCCGGAATATTATCGGACGTATCTCCCATCAACGCCTTCAAATCAACAAACTGAATCGGCGTCACCTGATAAGCCTTTAAAACATCCTCCGCATAATAGTTTTCCACCTGAGTACCGCCTGCCTTTGTCTTAGGTATACTAATCTTTACCTTTTCTGTGGCAAGCTGAAGCAAATCCCGATCCCCGGAAATAATCGTCACATCATACCCTTTTTCTTCCCACACGCGGCTGAGTGTCCCAAGAATATCGTCCGCCTCATAGCCTTCTTTGGTAACAATCGGAATTCCCATAGTATGCAGCGCTTCTTTTAAGACCGGCACCTGTTCATGCAATTCCTGGGGCATCGGTTTCCGGGTGCCCTTGTAGGCCTCATACATTTTATGCCGGAAGGTCGGCGCCTTCAAATCAAAAGAAACCATCAAAGCTTCCGCCTGTTCTTCATCAAGTACCTTAAACATAATATTTAAAAATCCATAAATACCATTCGTATGAAGGCCTTCTGAATTTGTCAAAACCGGCACGCCATAAAAAGCCCGGTTCAATATACTGTGACCATCAATTAATACTATCTTTTTGCTCATTGTCCTATCCAACCTTCCTTTGACCTGTCTGCCCTTCTGCTGTCAAACATAAATATCCCCGGCATTTTTTTTGAGGATACGATATAAATCTTATCTCCCTGACGTATATAAAAAATTATCAATGACTGAATCTGTCCTGTGAATATTCATCGGATTATTGAGCCTCGCATGGAAAGGTACTGTCAAATGCACCTCCGTATGAATATCCCCTGCCAAAAACATAACGATACTTGAAACAAGAAAGACGGTTACCAAGAATGCCGTCAATCCACAGGCCTTTTTAAAAAAACGATTTCGACGCTGCTGTTTTAACCAGATTTCTTTTTCTTCAATTCGGTGATCCAATGCCCTTAAAAGATCTGGTGTTTCTTCTTCATCATCCAGAAGACGTATGACAGCCATAACCGCATACGTTGCTTCCAGGTCATCATAGCAGGACGGACAGCGCTTCACATGTTCCAAAAACTCTGTCAGTGTTTTTTCATCCATCTTGTCATCAATAAATTGATTAATTAATCCCTGTGCTTCAATACAATCCATAAACTCTTACCCTATTTTCAGTGTATACTATTTATGAAAAAAAAGATACCGAAATTTTCTCCGGCATCCCTTTTTTCATAAAAACTAATAATTTACAATTTCCTCAATATTGCTGACCAGAGATGATGTTGTGGCCGCAGAAATATTATTTATAAATATAACATCTTTAATACCCTTATCCCGGATCAAAGCAGTTAAACCTTCCGGATAATACCGATAATCTACCACATAAACAGTTTCGTAATGATCGACCAAAAATGGCACAAAAGCATTACCAAAGGATTCTTTAATCACAACACAGGAGCTTCCGTCGCTCATATTCGGATTATGAATTTCTTCAAGAGGTTGATCCCCGGCAATAAAGCAATTGTATTTCGAGCCCGAGTCCCAATCTGAAACATCATAAATAATATCATAATCAAACGTATTTCCATCCACATCCGTATAAGTCATCCTGTTTGTCGCCAATGGGATGTAGGCTGTAATGACATCCGGATTATCTGCCAAAGATGGGGCCTGATTGCTGGCTGAATAAAGGCTTCCGATAAAATTATCAAACACCATAGTTTCATATTTTCCCAAAGATGTCGGTGTTATTCCTTTTTCCTTCATCAACTGACAATAAGTATAATAAGCGCCCAGAGCCGTCCAGTGATGATCTGTTCTAAAGTACAAATATTCATCAGAATGACTTTTTAATGTCGTAAAGGCATCTACCGTCACAACCTTATCATCCATATTATTATATATGTACTGGATAGCTTCCTGTTCGTCACTGCACCCAAGCTCTTTCTGGAGAGCTTCATCCAAATAAATCCCCGTACTGATCGGAACTACAATATCATACACCGTCACATCGCTATCCACCTTATTCGCCAGGGCACTGACGGCATCGATGTACTGATTTGCCGCCTCCTGAGTAAATCCGTAAAGACTAAAAGCTGTATCATCCGCCACATAAACCGAGCCAACCTGTTCCGGAACGCTTGTGATCTCACGACGTTTAACACCACCATTGGCTGCATCAGCGGCCT
>ENA-ORNG01002620-ORNG01002620.1-human-gut-metagenome-genome-assembly--contig:-NODE-2620-length-10722-cov-2.917221_pt1 | contig 10722 bp, 11 predicted proteins | sample MGYA00242113_ERZ509018 | MGnify/ENA primary metagenome ERZ509018 (study PRJEB26280, sample SAMEA2338711) | human gut metagenome | biome: human gut; feature: human-associated habitat; material: faeces... | reverse complement strand
TGCCATCAGCCCGGCGTTTCGCGTCAATAGCCACCACAACACATTGACTGCCGAATTTATCCGCCGCTTCTGAAATCAATTCCGGCCGGTTGATTGCGGAGGAATTAATTGAAATTTTATCAGCGCCCTCCCGAAGCAGCGCCCGAAAATCCTCTACGGTACGAATCCCGCCGCCGACAGTAAAAGGAATAAACACGTTTTCAGCGACACGGCGCACCAGCTCAACCACTGTACTGCGCGCGTCTGAGGAGGCCGTAATATCCAAAAATACCACTTCATCCGCCCCAGCTTTATCATAGGCTGCCGCAATCTCCACCGGGTCTCCGGCATCCTTTAAATTGACAAAATTTACGCCTTTGACAACCCGTCCGTTATGTACATCCAAACAAGGTATGATTCGTTTTGTAAACATCTTCTGCCTCCTAAATTTCTGTAAAATTCTTCAATATTTGCAGACCGGTCTGACTGCTCTTTTCCGGATGAAACTGGCAGGCAAACACATTGCCCGATTCCACTGAAGCATCAATATCTACACTATACCAGGTTTTTGCCGCCACATCCGAAGGCCGCCCGGCTTTCAGATAATAGGAATGAACAAAATACACATAGGGATTTTTTTCGATGCCTTTAAACAAACGGGATCCCGGTGTGATATTCAGTGAATTCCATCCCATATGGGGAATTTTAAGCCCTGGAGCCGAAGGAATCTCCACAATTTCTCCCGGTAAAATTCCAAGGCCATTGACGCCTCTGCTCTCGTCACTGCGCTCAAATAAAAGCTGTAAGCCAAGGCATATTCCAAGAAATGGAGTTTTCTTTTCGACCACATCATAAATCGTCTGAATGAGCTGATACTCCTTTAAATGGCTCATCGCATCGCCAAAGGCCCCCACACCTGGAAGGATAACATGACTTGCAGACATAATCTCATCTCTGTCTCGGGTGACTTTTACATTCTGTCCAAGATATTGACAGGCTTTTTCTACGCTTTTTATATTTCCCGCATCATAATCAATAATTGCTATCATCGCTTTAATCTCCTAAAATTTTGCTTGTCTGAATTATTGTATCATAAAACTATAAAATTTTCCATTGCAAAACAGCTAAAAATGTAATACTATATTAAACAGAACATTGATTTGTATATTTCTAAGGAGGCAATTTATGAAAACATCATTGTTTGTAGAGTATCAGGATTTACAGGTAAACGAAAAGGACATTGTTGCAAAGGTTAAAGAAATCTGGCTGAATGATGGCAATAAGATCAAAGATATCAAGGATTTAAAGCTTTATGTAAAACCAGAAGAATTTATGGCTTATTATGTAATTAATGACGACATTTCAGGCAAAATCGAATTGCAATAAAATACATATATAGCACGCTCCCCTGCGGCAGACTGCCCCAGGGGATTTTTATGCTTTCATAGCTCAGAATATTTTATTTGACTTCGCCGGGATTCATCAACTCAGGAACTTCATTGGAAGCATCCAGTGTAAACCAGAATTCCACGCCATTTTCCCGATTTTCCACGCCGTACTGCTGTCCCAGCCGTTCCATGGTGGCCTTGACAATGGACAGACCGACGCCGCTCCCGCCGTATTCCCGGGTTCGTGCCTTGTCGACTTTGTAGAACTTCACCCAAATTTGTTCAATATCTTCCTTCGGAATCCGAGCCCCTGTATTAAATACAGAAATCCGTACAACCTTTCCTGTTTTCTCTACCTTGACCTCGATGATCTTATCGCCGTCTACGTGATTTAAAGCGTTGGACATATAATTTGTAAAAGCCTCTTCAACAAGATACACGTCGCCCCAGACATATATTTCATTTTTTGCGTTAAACCGCAGGGTAGCTTCCTTTTGCCGGAATAGTATCTCTGCATTGGACAAAATGTTGTCGATGGTGGACACAATATCAAAATGCTCCATGGTCAATGTTTCCGTACCAAACTCAATCTGATTCAGATCCAGAAGTTTTTTGACAAGAACATTCATCTTGGAAGCCTCATCCATAATAACCTCGCAGTAAAATTCCCGGCTTTCCTCGTCGTCATTAATATTTTCCTGAAGTCCTTCCGCATATCCCTGGATCAGAGCTATTGGCGTTTTAAGCTCATGGGAAACATTCGAGAGGAATTCCTTCCTCATTTCATCGATCTGTACCTTCTGTTCCAGCTCCCGTTTTAACTGAACATTGGCGCTCTTCAACTCACCCAAGGTTTTTTCCAATGTTTCTGAAAGGGTGTTAATACTATTTCCAAGAATACCGATTTCATCCTCTGTCTCCACCGGATATTTTTGTGCAAAATCCAGATGGGACATTTTCTGCGTTATTTTAGCCAGGTCAACGATTTTTTCTGTGAATCGTTTTGAAATAAAAAGCATAGCCAGAAAGCTGACACAGGATACGCAGATAGTTACGTAAATAAAAAACTGATTGGAAATCTGAGCGCTTTCCTGGATACTTTCTACAGAGGCCCGAAGCATAATATAATCGCCGTTATCCAGAGTTCCGATCAAATAAATATAATAGGAATCCATACGCGAAACATAGATCTTCTGCAAGGCATACTTCTCACTCTCACTGGAAATTTCTGTCCGATCCTCAGACTGAATATAATCCCGGTAAATAGAAAAATTTTCCACATCCGTCTCGCTGGATGAATTGCTGCCACTGGAAGAAAAAAGGACCTGCATATCATAAACGGTCTTCTGATTAATAACCCGTTTGTTCTGAATCCTGTATAAAAGAATTCCCATATTGTTGCTCTGACTGAGCTGTTCAAGCGACAATTCAAAATCCAGGAAGTCGCTCAGACTGGCAAGGCCGCCCTTACCAAACCATTCATAAATATCTGTCGTCTCATCCTCCGAGGCTTCTCCTGATTCATTGTTTCCCGAATCATAGGTAACACCAAAGGTATTGTACAGCTGATTAATCTGACTGTAGGCGCTAACCAGCGACTTTTGTTTTCCGGATATATAATAATCGACAAGAAAAAAATTATTTACCAGTACCGAAGTAATCATTGTCACAAGGACCGTCGCCATCAAAGTAACCGACAGCTTTACTCTCAATGATTTATTCATAAGAAAGCCCCCATTATTCTTTGGATACCTCGAATTTATAACCCATACCCCAAATTGTTTTAATGTATTCACCCCGATCGCCAAGTTTGTTCCGAAGCTTTTTCACATGGGTATCGATGGTCCGCGCATCCCCAAAATAATCATAATTCCATACATTGTTCAAAATACGCTCTCTGGATAGGGCAATTCCTTGATTATCGATAAAATAAGCCAGCAGCTCAAATTCTTTATAGCTTAGTTCGACCGGTTGGTCATCGACAAATACTTCATGGGCATTTTTATTCATCGTGATATCCCCAGCCTTTGTAATGCCATCGTCATTCCCGGTACTGCTCCGCCTCAGTATCGCTTCCACTCTGGCCACAAGAATTTTAGGACTAAATGGCTTGGTGACATACTCGTCCACCCCCAGTTCAAAGCCTAAAAGCTCGTCTCTCTCGTCGCCCTTTGCCGTCAGCATGATAATCGGTATTTTGGATGTCTTACGAACCTCCCGGCATACTTCCCAACCATCCATCTTCGGCATCATAACGTCCAATATGAGCAGATCAATTTCCTTATCTTCGTAAAAAATCTCCATGGCTTCTTCGCCGTTGGACGCTTCAAGTACTTCATATCCCTTTTTTGTAAGAAAGTCGCGTACCAATTTTCGCATACGGCTTTCGTCATCGATCACAAGAATTTTACAATTTTTCATACTGTATCCCCTTCCAAGCCAAAATCCTTCTTTTCGAGGCTTAATTTCCTTTTATTATATATAAAAAATATGACCATAATGTGAAAAAATGTGATATAATATGCAAAAATATATTATTTACATATGAGGTGAAAAAATTGAAATTACTTAAGGATAGAATTATGACAGAAGGCCGGGCGCTCAGCGACACCGTTTTAAAGGTAGATGGATTCTTAAATCACCAGGTAGACCCGGAATTAATGCAGGCTGTCGGCGTGGATTTTTACAATCACTTTAAAGATTACGGCATCACACGGGTGTTGACGATTGAAAGCTCAGGAATTGCTCCGGCTGTTTACACCGCCCAGGCCATGAAGGTGCCAATGGTCATTTTAAAAAAACAGACATCCAAAATTTTAGACGGACAAGTATTCCAGACGAATATCACATCTTTTACAAAGGGAACCAGCTACGAATTAACTCTATCCAAAAATTACATTCACCGTGATGATAAAGTACTTATCATTGATGACTTTCTTGCCAACGGCGAAGCGGCCACAGGCGCCGCCCGTCTTGTACAGATGGCCGGAGCTAAAGTTTCCGGCATCGGTATTCTTATTGAAAAATCCTTCCAGAATGGACGCTCCCGCCTGGAGCAGGCAGGTTTCGATGTTTATTCCCAGGCACGTATTTCCCGTCTCGGCGAAGGCATCATTGAATTTTTAGAGTAAATGAAACAAATAAAAATCTCTATCTCTCATCAAAAAGCAGGACGAGGGATAGAGATTTTTTATTGTTATTCAACCAATCGCCATCGATTATTTTGTTGTAAGCTTATCGATAAATTCTGTCATATAAGTATTATCAAAATCTTCAATTGCTCCCGCATCACATAACGCTGCGATTTCAGGAATGATTGGCAGAGAAGCATAGGCCGGAATATTTAATTCCTTCGCCGTTTTCTCACTGTGGCCTTCACCGTAAATATAAATCTTCTTTCCACAGTCCGGGCAGAGAACATAGCTCATATTCTGTACCAGACCAAGTACCGGAATATTCATCATCTGGGCCATGTTGTAAGCTTTCTTTACGATCATTCCAACCAATTCCTGCGGCGATGTGACAACAACGATTCCGTCCACAGGAAGAGACTGGAAAACAGTCAAAGGCACATCACCGGTTCCCGGCGGCATATCGACTAAAAGATAGTCAAGCTCACCCCAGACAACCTCATTCCAAAACTGTTTTACAACGCCGGCAATCACCGGTCCCCGCCAAACAACCGGCGTTTCTTCATTATCCAAAATGAGATTCACCGACATAACCTTAATTCCCGTTTTTGTTTCAAAAGGAATTATACCATCGTCTGTGCCAAAGGCCTGGCCGTGAAGTCCAAAAACTTTAGGAATTGATGGTCCGGTAACATCGGCATCCAAAACACCTACTTTATATCCGCGTTTCTGCAAAAGAACAGCTAGTTCAGAAGTAACTAGAGATTTTCCAACACCGCCCTTGCCGCTGACAATACCTATTACGTGCTGAATATGACTCTTTGCATTGGCCGGGACATGAAAATCCTCTGCCTGTCGTGAGGAACATCCCTCCACATTACATGAACTGCAGCTAGATTCATTACATGATTCACTCATTTATTTCACTCCTTTAAATTTCGTATATTTGATTATACTACATAAACCGTCAAAAGAACAGTTTTTATTATTTTTTATCTCTGAAAGCCTCCGCGAAGTAAATCTAAAAGCCCTCTTTTCTCTTTAAAGCCAGCGTTAATCTTATTAAAATCTCCCCGCTGAATTTGATTTTTCGGAAAATTTTTCCGCCATTCTTCCACAAGACAATCGGCCAGACAATCTGTTGCTGACGTCTGAAAATATCCCATCGCCGGCACAACAAAAAGGGCCGTAAAGGCGCTGTCTTCCATCATCTGCATTTCCCTTCTGGACTTTTTAGAAATTCCGCTAATCTTTTTCATTTCATGATCCATAATTTTCAAAGCGACCTCCCGGGCATAGGCTTCCGGCTGACTGTGCAACTCGTAAAGGGACTGGTAGGCAGTCAGGCTCTGAGTATATGATCTATAAAAGTCCAGAAATTCGCCTTCGTAGGCCTTTTTATTAAATATGGTCTTAATATTCCTGTCGTTATCTACGATATGAATCAATTGATTATTTACAATTTCCTCATTTTCTTCTTTTCCCTGCATAATAATCCCCCTGCAATAACATAAAACCCCTGGAAGAAGGCCTCTTCCAAGGGTCTATATATCCTGTCAATTTCAACGATGTGTTTATTTCGCGTAATCTGTTACTCGAGATTCCCGAATGACATTGACTTTAATCTGTCCCGGATATTCCAATTCATCTTCAATCTTCTTGGAAATATCTCTTGCCAATAATACCATATCATCATCGTTAATCTGTTCTGGAACTACCATAATACGAATCTCTCGTCCTGCCTGTATAGCAAAAGACTTATCAACGCCTTTAAATTCATTGGCGATATCTTCTAATTGTTTTAATCTGTTAGTATAAGTTTCTAAGGTTTCTCTACGAGCGCCCGGTCTGGCAGCAGAAATAGTGTCTGCGGCCTGTACAATACATGCAATCAATGTTTCTGGTTCTACGTCGCCGTGATGGGATTCAACCGCATTAATAACAATTGCAGATTCCTTATATTTACGGCACAAATCCACACCGATGGAAATATGGGAACCTTCCATCTCGTGGTCTACGGATTTACCAATATCATGTAACAGTCCGGCTCTCTTAGCCATCCTTACATCAGCGCCCAGCTCGCCAGCCAGCAAACCGGATAAATGTGCTACTTCAATCGAATGCTTTAAAGCGTTCTGTCCGTAGCTTGTACGATATTTCATCTTACCAAGCAAACGCACCAATTCCGGATGGATACCATGTACTCCAACCTCCAGAGTTGCTGCTTCCCCCTCTTCGCGAATCATGGTCTCAACCTCTTTTTGAGCTTTTTCAACCATCTCTTCGATTCGTGCCGGATGAATACGTCCATCAACAATCAGTTTTTCCAGAGCAATCCGCGCGACTTCACGGCGAATCGGATCGAAGCTGGACAAAATGACTGCCTCCGGTGTGTCATCAATGATTAAATCGATGCCGGTCATCGTCTCTAAAGTACGGATATTCCGTCCTTCACGTCCAATGATACGTCCTTTCATTTCATCATTTGGCAGCGGTACGACGGAAATCGTTGTCTCTGCCACATGGTCCGCCGCGCATTTCTGTATCGCTGTAACCACGTATTCCTTTGCTTTTTTATTCGCTTCTTCCTTTGCCTTGTTTTCAAGGTCTTTAACTAACATTGCGGTTTCGTGCTTAACGTCATCTTCAACCGTTCTTAAAAGATATTCCTTTGCTTGTTCGGAGGTTAAACCTGAGATTCTTTCGAGTTCCTGTACTCTTTTCTGGCTGAGTTCGTTTACTTCTGCCAACTGCTTGTTCAATCTGTCCTCACGCGACGCCAACTGGTTTTCTTTCTTCTCAAGGGAATCTGCTTTTCGATCGACAGCTTCTTCTTTCGAAAGTACACGTTTTTCGTACTTCTGCAATTCATTTCTACGTTCCTTACTTTCTTTTTCGAGCTCATTTTTATTCTTTAAAGCTTCTTCCTTGACTTCAAGAAGGCCTTCACGTTTTTTCGCCTCAGCAGTTTTCATGGCTTCATCAATAATCTCACGAGCCTTTTCCTCTGCTGAACCAATCTTGGATTCTACGACTTTTTTTCTATAAGAAATCGCTGCATTCCAAACGATAAGGGCAGTAACTAAAACAGCTACAACAATAAATATAACTGCAGTAATTAACGGCACAGGAGCACCTCCTTATTTAGTTTTCATTGTACATAAATACAACACTTAAATTCTATAACTTTTTTATAATTATGTCAAGTGGATTTCACAGTTATACTGACATATTGACTAAATATTTGTAAAAAAATTGTCTCAAATGCCCAAATCTTTATAAACCGACAGAATATCTCCGCCTTTAAATCCTCGTCGAGCCAAATACCGCGTCATTCGTTGCTTTTCCTTATCCTCCGGAGCCGGAATTTCGCCCCAACGTTTTCGTATCAAATGACGAATGGTTTCTCTGTCCTCCGGAAGCTCTAATCCTTCATCCGACTCTGACAAAGCGCGCAGGTCTATTCCTTTGGATGACAGCTCATATTCAAGCTCTCTGCGGCTTTTAGTGCGTCCTTTATATTCAATATAATTCCGAGCAAAGCGGGCATCATCCACATAATGATAGCTGTCTACGTATTGAATCGCCTGCTCGACTACCTCGTCCGGATATCCATCCATCTTCAAACGCTGAAACAATTCTTTATGACTCCGATCCCGGACCTTCAATAAATTCAGGGCTCTAAGCTTTGCTTTTGGCAGCATATATTCCTGATACAGCTTCTTAAGAATTCGATCTTCAATTTCCTCACCGGCTTCGGAGCCAAAAGCTCTCCAGTCTCTCGCAGAAATTCCAAACCAACTGCCATCAGCCAAAGTTACTTTTACTTTATTTCGTCCGTTTTTCTCGATGTATGATATAAGCATTTAACTTTCTCCATAATAAAGAAAAGCCGATAGACTTATCGACCTTTCCAATCATTTATTCTTCGGTTTCTGTCGAAAGCTTTTCTGGCTCGGAAGCCATCGCGGTTTCCGTCTCGAAAATCGCCGCTTCGTTCTTCTCCGTTTCCTGGGCCTTGCCGCCAAGTCCATAGTGGGCTCGGACCTTCTGCGCTACTTCATCCATAATTTCTGGATTATCTCTCAAATAAGTTTTGGCATTCTCACGCCCCTGCCCAATCTTATTTCCGTTATAGGAATACCAGGCGCCGCTCTTGGCAATGATATCCACATTTGCTGCCAAATCCAGAATATCTCCTTCTTTGGATATGCCTTTTCCAAACATAATATCAAATTCCGCTTCTTTAAACGGCGGAGCAATTTTATTCTTAACAACCTTGACACGGGTACGGTTGCCGACAATTTCTCCATTCATCTTTAATGCTTCTACACGACGGATATCCATACGTACAGAGGAATAGAACTTTAATGCCCTTCCGCCGGTGGTCGTCTCCGGACTTCCGAACATAACGCCAACCTTTTCACGAAGCTGATTAATAAATATAACAACGCAGTTGGACTTGCTGATCACCGCAGTCAATTTTCTAAGAGCCTGGGACATGAGCCGGGCCTGAAGTCCCACATGGGCGTCTCCCATCTCACCGTCAATTTCTGCCTTTGGTACAAGGGCTGCCACAGAGTCAATAATAACGATATCTATAGCTCCGGAACGGACCATCGTCTCTGCAATCTCCAGGGCCTGCTCGCCATTATCCGGCTGGGATATGTAAAGATTATCAATGTCTACGCCGATGTTTCGCGCATAGGCCGGATCCAGTGCATGCTCCGCATCAATAAATCCGGCAATACCGCCAAGCTTCTGAACCTCTGCCACCATATGAAGAGTTACGGTTGTTTTACCAGAAGATTCCGGACCGTAAATCTCTATGATACGCCCCTTCGGCACGCCGCCAAGTCCCAGCGCCAGATCCAGACTTAAAGAGCCTGTAGGAACCGTCTCCACATCCATATTCGCCCGGTTTTCTCCCAGCTTCATAACCGAGCCCTTGCCATACTGTTTCTCTATATGTGCGATCGCTGCATCCAGCGCTTTCATCTTATCTGTTTTATCAAATTTATCAAATCTATCTGCCTTGTCTGTTTTGTTTGCCATATATCCTTTCTCCTTATCTGCAGCTCTTTTAGAACATTTGTTCGCACTTTGTTTATCATACACGATTTTTGTCTTTATGTCAATGATTATATCTCCAATTTTTCTCAGAGTAAATCACATTCTTCCGACACTCACTCCCCGGATTCGACACCGCCGTCTTCAGCAATATAGTCTTCAAAAGAAAAAACTCTAAAAAATCGTCCCTGCTTTAATCCATAAAGCCCGAAAAGCCCGATGAAGAAAAAGATAACAATACCTACGGAATATTGCATAGAGGTCAATGGTTTTAATTGATTCATAGCCAGGGCAGACAAATTGCTGACGATATGAAAAACAATAGGCGCCGAAAAGCTTCCGCTGCGCTTATAGGCAAAAATCATGAACAACGAAAAAACAAAGGCATAGGCAATCTGAATCATTGTTCCATGATAAAATCCAAATATAAGACTAGTAATGATAACGCCGGCCGTCTCGCTGCCATAATTACTGATTCGTTCAAAAACAAGACCGCGAAACATCAGTTCCTCTGAAACCGGCATTAAAAAGCCAATGACCAAAATTTGTAAATAGAACGGCTCTGAATAAATCCCTCTTGCAATTTGAGCATAATCCACATCATAACGAAAAAGCTCAAAGGCATTTACCCCCAAATTAAAAGCCACAGTCATGCCAATGGCGGCCAGCGCCACATAGATATATTTTTTATATATCGGTTTCAGCGCCTCAAGACGATAAGGCCGCTTCATCCACTCTCTATTTAACATCCGCTGAAAAATCGGAATAGAAATAACCGACGCGATTCCGGAAATCAAAACGACATTGTTATTTAACATTTCATATGCCGCATTTCTCAGTTCCAGCGTCTGAGCCTGATTCAGCACCGCTTCCGGATCCACCGCCGTGTTCATAAAGGTCAGGGTAGCCAGAAATGTTACTAAATATTGAATTAATATAAAAATTACCAGCGGGGATATAACTCCCACCGCTCTTTTAAAAGCATCCATTGTATCTTCTTACCTTCTTTTTTGTTATCAACTTCCGGATAATACAGAAAAAAGACACTGAAAAATCAGTATCTTTTTTCCAAGTCTGTCTATAAGCCGAGTTATGTTAAAAATGGTCATCTATCTCGACTTCCTGTTGCCAGGAAGCTCCAGCAACCTACCCTG
>ENA-ORNG01002617-ORNG01002617.1-human-gut-metagenome-genome-assembly--contig:-NODE-2617-length-10745-cov-3.618428_pt1 | contig 10745 bp, 10 predicted proteins | sample MGYA00242113_ERZ509018 | MGnify/ENA primary metagenome ERZ509018 (study PRJEB26280, sample SAMEA2338711) | human gut metagenome | biome: human gut; feature: human-associated habitat; material: faeces... | reverse complement strand
GTTTGAATTTTTCCATTGCCTCCTTGACGGTGTAGTATTCGGCCTTGCTCTCCTCCGCAGAGTTTTTCGAGAGGTCGAAATGCAGTTTCGAGTAGTAGATCTGCCCGTGCTCTTTTTTCGAGGGGATGTTGTTGCGATAGATATGCGAACGGATGGCTACACGGGTCATTCCGTACTTCTTCTCGATTTCTTCGGGAGTGTACCATTCGGTCAAGGCATCATCCGTCTTGTATTTGGCAAATGCCGCATCGATATGCTTTTTGCTGTAGTAGTTGAATTGGCGGACTTTGACTTTAGGAATCTTATGCTGCCGAGTATAGGTCCATACCCATTTAGCATTGACTTTATACTTTTCCGCTATTTCTTCAGCGGTATAGTATTCACTCATGTCAAAATCGTCTTTAGGAACTATTCGTTCATAAGGTTTTGTCTTTAACATTAGCTCAATATCCGCACGGCGGATAAGAGATTTCTTCCCGCTGATACGGGATGCTCTTAGTTTTGATTCCTTTACCAATTTATAAACATATTGGCGGGTCACCCCCATGAGTTTGGCAGCTTGTGCAAATGAGAAGAAATCTTGTCCTTCTGCAGCCTGTTTAGGTTGCAGTAATTCCTGCATTTTTCTCATCTGGCGTTTACGTTCCCGGATACGTCCTTTGTAACCAAGATTGGAGCACTGATGACTGCAATAGCAGGTCGTTGTTTTCTTAGCGATAAATGGTTTTCCACACCATTGGCAAATCTTTCTTACTTCCATATTTTTCTAATCTATTTTGAGTTCAAATCTCTTTATTTCTCCTTTTTTGTGTCAACACACGTAAACCATTGTCAACACACGTCAACTACTGCGTCATCGTGACATCGGGGTAAATCCCGAAAATGTTCCGCGGTAGAAATACGGTAGAAAAATATGGCGGACAACTATATCCGACTGCACATAGCCGGATTTTGGACAAATAAAAAATCCGCTGATTTACAGCGGCTTCGTGATAGTTGGTTCTAATTCGTTGCAGTCAGTTGCGTTCTTTCATTTCCCGATGCAAAACTTGGAAAATATGGTCCCAAGTATTTCGTCAGTAGAGATTTGACCGGTGATTTCTCCGAGGTAGTGCATGCATTCTCTAATGTCTTGGGCGAGGAAGTCTCCGGAGAGGCCGGATTGTAGACCGTTGAGGGTACGTAGGATTGCGTCGTGGGCATTTAGCAGGGCTTCGTAATGACGTGCGTTGGTGACGATAATGTCATTTTCGCCAGTTTGTGTTGACTGTATGGTATCTGTAAGCTGTTTTTCGAGTACGTCGATATTTTGGTCATGTGAAGCTGAAAGAAAGATGAACGAAGTGTTGGGCTTTTCACGAGTGAGGCGTTTGTATAGGTCTGTGAGCTGTTGTTGGGTTGCGGATCCGATCTTATCTATTTTGTTAAAGGCAACGATGAGGCGTTTATCTGTGCAGTGGGGGAGGACTCTTCCAGCGATTTTTTCAATGTCTTGTGTCGATCCAGTGGCATCAATAAGCCAGATGACGATGTGGGCTTGATCTAGTTTTTGGAAGGTGCGTTCGATCCCCATATTCTCGATGGCATCGTGCGTTTCCCGTATACCGGCAGTGTCGATAAAGCGGAAAGTAATTCCTTGTAATACGACGGTATCTTCGATGACATCGCGGGTTGTACCGTGTATGTCCGAGACGATGGCTTTATCTTCTTTGACAAGGCGGTTGAGCAGTGTCGATTTCCCGGCGTTGGTTTCTCCTATAATGGCAGTAGGTACACCGTTTTTGATGGCATTGCCGAGTGTGAACGAATCGGAAAGGCGCTTAATGACTCGTTCTATTTCACTGGCGAGGTCGGTTAGTTTCTCCCGATCGGCAAATTCTACTTCTTCTTCGCTGAAATCAAGTTCGAGTTCAACGAGCGAGGCGAATGTGAGTAGTTTTTCCCGTAGTTGGATAAGTTCTCGGCTGAATCCTCCACGCATTTGTTGCATAGCTAAACGATGCGAGGCCGCCGAGGTGGAAGCGATAAGGTCGGCCACGGCTTCGGCTTGTGAGAGGTCAAGTTTCCCATTGGTAAAAGCCCTACGGGTAAATTCTCCCGGTTGGGCCAGGCGGCAGCCTGCTCGCAATAGAAGGCTGATGATTTGTTGTTGAATGTAAATCGACCCGTGGCAGGATATCTCGACTGTATCTTCTCCTGTAAATGAATGGGGGGCGATGAAAAGCGTAACGACTACATCGTCAATGGGAGTTTCGTTCTCATCGGCGATTGTTCCGTAGTGTGCTGTATTGGGCTTTGCTTCGGATAGTTTTTTCTTGTTTGCGGTGTGAAATATACGATCGGTTATAATGATAGCGTTTGTTCCGCTTATGCGAATTACGGCAATACCTCCCATACCGGGAGCGGTAGAGATGGCGCAAATCGTATCTTCGGGTATTGGCTTGTTTAGTTTAAGTTCCATATTTCAAGGGATAGGTCGCTTTCTATTTTATGTTCAATACTGTCGGGTAAGTTGTGGAAAAAATCTATTCCGGTCACTCGTTCCACACTGTCGATGGTGATTGCCAACTCTTTTAGAGACGGTTGTTCCGCTTCATTGTCGAATATAAATGCGATTCCTCTGGGCGTGCCGGTATACGGAACAGCGACTACTTTGAAAAAGCGGGCAGGGACGACTATCTCGTGTCGTCCGATTGTCTTTCTCGGAGTAGAAACGATGGGTCCGCAAGTAATGAGTAGTGCACTGTCTCGTTGTACCCATTCACGTATTTGTTCTTCCAGCTCTTTCCAGCGACCTCGGTTTAATTCGGGAATTTGCGGACAGATGTTTGAGAGCAGGAACGATTCTTCCATTGCTGTTTCGTTCCATTTCATATCGGCAGCCGGAGCCATATGTCCCCGGTCGTATCCGCTATACGTGTAATCACGGGTGTCTATCATTGTGCCCACTACATCGTAGTCGGGGGTAAATCGGTTGTTGCGTGTAGCACTACCTTGCAGTTCGTCTTGTAGTAATTCGTAACTTACCCAGTTGGGTTGTTTCCAATGGGAGTTATACGAGACCGTGTAGCCCGTACGGTATAATATTTGTTCCGGTGTACCTTCGGGAGTATGGGCCATTTCAGCATCTTTTACATGACAAAGAGAGTTTGTAAACGATTGTTGAGGATTTTGGGGTTGTTGAGCTTGCTTTATTAGCCACCATATACTGTATGTAACGAGTAATAGCAGAAATAAAGCCCCCCAATTATTTATTTTTTTACTGTTCGATTTTTTCTTTTTTCTCTTTTTAGCCATATCCTCCACTTTTGAATGTGGTCGTGCAAATGTAAGAAAAAATTTTTTTACCTTTGTTCGTCGGTTGGATAATCCATCGACTTAGGTTTAGATCAAGAAAAACCAATAAAAATATATACGATGAATTTAGTAGATCGTTTCCTTCATTATGTGAGCTTCGATACTCAATCGGACGAGCTTACAAACTTGACTCCTAGTACCCCGGGACAGATGCTGTTTGCCCAAAAACTGGCCGAGGAGTTGGAGCGTATAGGCCTTACCGAGGTGACACTCGATGATAACGGGTATCTTATGGCCTCATTGCCTTCAAATATCGATAAAGATGTCCCGGTGGTAGGATTTATAGCCCATTTGGATACTAGTCCCGATATGTCGGGACGGCATGTGAGTCCGCGGATTGTTAAAAATTACGATGGTAAGGATATTGTATTGTGTGCAGAGGAAGATATCGTATTGAAACCTTCGGAGTTTCCCGAACTACATCATTATATAGGTCAAGACCTTATTGTTACGAATGGGAAGACTTTGTTGGGGGCAGACGATAAAGCAGGTATTGCCGAAATTGTAACAGCGATGGAGTATCTTTTGAAACACCCGGAGATTAAACATGGCAAGATACGCATTGCATTCAATCCTGACGAGGAGATAGGCAAAGGAGCGCACAAGTTTAATGTTAAAGCCTTTGGAGCAGATTGGGCCTATACGATGGATGGTGGTGAAATAGGCGAATTGGAGTATGAAAACTTTAATGCGGCTGTGGCTCGAGTGACTTTCAAAGGCCGTAACGTTCACCCGGGATATGCCAAACATAAAATGATAAATTCGATTCGCATAGCCAATCAATATGCTATTATGTTGCCGCGTTGGGAAACTCCCGAACATACCGAAGGTTATGAAGGTTTTTATCATTTGATTTCGTTCGAGGGTAGTGTGGAGAAGACGGTATTGACTTATATTATTCGTGACCATGATCGAGATCGTTTCGAACGCCGTAAGAAGGAACTCGAACATTTAACTCGTAAAATAAATAACGAGTTTCCGGGTTGTGCCAGTATCGAAATAAACGACCAATACTATAATATGCGTGAGAAGGTCGAACCTGTGATGCATATCGTTGATTTGGTATCCGAGGCTATGAGGGCCGTAGATGTTGTTCCGATGGTGAAGCCTGTACGTGGCGGAACCGATGGAGCGCAATTGTCGTTCAAAGGATTGCCTTGTCCCAATATTTTCGCCGGTGGGTTGAACTTTCACGGGCGTTATGAATTCGTGCCCATACAGTCTATGGAAAAAGCTACCGAGGTGATTGTGCAAATTGCCAGAATGGTAGCCGAGAAGTAATAATCTTTGTCGGGTTTGGACAGATATGGAAATTATTTTCCATATCTGTCCCATTTATTTCATAGCGAAAAGTTCATGTCAGGCACACTCATTGTTCTTACAGGGCCTACCGGGGTGGGAAAGACCGAGCTTAGCCTTCCATTGGCAGAGCGGTATGCTTGTCCTATTGTGTCGGCCGATAGTCGGCAGTTCTATGGCGATATACCTACTGGAACGGCGGCTCCTACAATCGAGCAACTGTCGAGGGTCGAACATTATTTCGTAGGACAGTTGGCGTTGTCCGACTATTATAGTGCTTCGTGTTATGAAGAAGACGTCTTGAAGCTGCTTGATAAACTTTTCAAGGCAAATGACTATGTCCTATTGACAGGAGGCTCAATGTTGTATATCGATGCGGTTTGTAAAGGTATCGACGAGATACCTACCATTACCGACGAGATACGTCGTGAGGTTGTGGCGCATTACGAGAAAGTGGGTTTAGCCGTCCTTTGCGAAGAGCTTAAAGTGCTCGATCCAGTATATTATGCAGAGGTTGATTTGAATAATCACAAGCGGGTGATTCATGCGATAGAGATTTGTCGACAGACCGGTGGACGATACAGTGATCTGCGTACTCGTCGGGTGAAATCCCGCCCTTTCCGAATTATAAAAATAGGATTGATTCGTCCACGGGAAGAGCTATTCGAGCGGATAAGTCAGAGAGTGGAACAAATGATTGCCGATGGCTTGGTCGATGAAGCTCGAAGGGTATACCCTTATCGTCATCTTAATTCTTTAAATACAGTGGGCTATAAAGAGTTGTTCGCTTATTTCGATGGGAAGATGACCTTAGAAGAGGCTGTCGAGAAAATCAAGAGAAATACCCGGGTCTATTCCAAGAAACAAGTCACATGGTATAAAAAGGATCTCGATATGAAGTGGTTCTCCCCAGATGATAAGGACGGGATTATCGCTTATATCGACGAGAATTCCGTTTTGTGAAAGACTAATGTGATATTTGTTTATACGTGATCTCGAATGGTATCTTTATAAAAAGGATACAGGATTTATATCTATAAAGTTATGAGAATATTGAAGCCTTTTATGTTGCTAGCTGTTATTGGTGTTTTATATTCCTGTGCAGCTGTTCCTTTACAGACTTATCGCAATGGCTATATCATGGATAAGAATAATGTAGTTGTCGGGTACTATTCGAATGGGCATGTCCTCGATTTGGAAAAGAATATCATCGGATACTATGCAAACGGGTATATTTACGATACTCGCCATGAGGTTATAGGAAATTATGTAAATGGATATATAAAGAACCTGAAATTAAAATAGGTCTGATGTAAATTTCATGTTCTTATTTACTTGAAGGTTGGGTTCACTGGCTCTATCTGGTATTCTGTCACCCCTTTGTTGTATTTTGAAGATATCTCATGGGCTTTTTCCACGAATCCTTTCAGATGAGGCCGATGGGGATGCTCTTTCAATTCTTGTATCGCAGGTACTACCCGGAAGTTTTCTTTTTGTATAGTTGGTCGTCGGGTATAAACAAGTGTGTGTTGTGCCGATTGTAACAGTATTTTTCCCGTGATATCCCGTCGGATAACAACCTTTACCATTGCTCCACCCACCGTATCGCGGGTTTTCATATTGGAGATGAAATTTCCCAGTGAATAGACGATGAGGGCACAAGGGTTCCCTTGTTCGTCGTATCGTAATTCCATAGGTTGTATCACGTGTGGGTGGGCTCCTATAATCAGTTGTACTCCTTCTTTCACCAAAAAGTCTGCCAAATCTTCTTGTCGTTTGTTCGGCAACAGTTGGTATTCATCGCCCCAATGTAGGCAGACAACGATAAGGTCGGCACTCAACGTTTTAGCACGAAAAATGTCTTTTTTTATTTTTTCTTCGTCTATGTAATTGACAATTAATGGAGAGTGTGGCGTAAATCCATTCGTTCCGTACGTGTAATTCAGAAAGGCGATTCGTATTCCTTTTATAGAGGTTATGAACGGATAGAATCTTTCGAATGAGTCTTTTGAATCGTAGGTCCCTATATGGTCTGCTCCGATAGAGTCGAGTATATGCAATGTGCGTATAGCCCCTCGGGTATAACGGTCGAGACAGTGATTGTTGGCGGTAAGGAAAAGGTCGAATCCTGCGTTTTGTAATGCGATTGGAAATTCGTCCGGCGCAGAAAAACAGGGATAACCGGTGTAAGGTTGTCCGCCGATGGGTGATTCTAAATTGACGACTGCATAATCCGCCGCAGCTATTTCGTGAGTAATGTCTGCAAAACAAGGTGAATAATCGTATGCCTCGCCTTGTTTTGCAGATTGTATTTGGGCTTTATGTTGCATAGCATCGCCAGCGAAAAGAAGAGAAACTTCGGTAGCGGGTACTACCGGAGCTTGTCCTAAAATGAGCGGTGCTAAAAAAGATATAAGCCCTATCATACGAGTTTAGGGATAGATTGCTTTTTTCCCGGCCAACAGGGTGTTACGCATGAGCGACACGATAGTCATAGGGCCTACTCCACCGGGAACGGGGGTGATAAAAGAGCACTTGGGGTTGAACTCGCAGGCATAGTATTTGTTCTTGTTCTTGCTCATGCGCATGACGATGCGCCCGCCGCACTTGGGGCATTTGGCCCCCGTGTCGTGAATGAGCGGCTTGGTGTTCTTGCACTCGGGATACCCGGGGCAGGCGAGGAATTTTCCGTATCTGCCGCTTTTGACAACCATGTGCCTGCCGCACTTCTCGCAGATTTCCTCGGTCTCCTCGTCGGGCACCTTGAAGTAGACGCCTCCCAGCTCGGTTTCGGCCGTCTCCAGCTCCTTTTCGAAGGTGGTGTAAAAGTCGCGGATGGCCTGCGACCAGGGAATCTCTCCCCCCGCCACCTTGTCGAGGCTGTCCTCCATGTGGGCGGTGAACTTCACGTCCACGATGTCCTTGAAGCGGTCGCACATAAGGCCGTTGACCACGTCGCCCAGCGGCGTCATTTTCAGGTACTTGCCGTCCTTGATGACGTAAGCCACACGGGTGCCCTTGCCGCACTTGGGGCAAACGACCTGCACCTTGCTGGCGTAGATAGCAGCCTCACGCTGGGTGATGCCGCCCTCCTCGCCCTGCTTGCGGGGCTTGATGTGGCAGGTGACCTTGGTGATGCCCTCCACCACGACCTTGGCTTCGCTGGGGATGGTGCCCAGCACCTTACCCTGCTTGCCCTTGTCCTTGCCGGACAGAACAACGACGGTGTCGTTCTTCTTGATTTTCAGACTATTCATTCTCTGGCCCCTCCATCAAATAACTTCGGGAGCGAGGGACAGGATCTTCATGTAATCCTTGTCACGCAGCTCACGAGCAACGGGCCCAAAGATACGGGTACCTCTGGGGTTTTTGTCGTCCTTGATGAGGACGGCGGCATTGTCGTCAAAGCGGACATAGGTGCCGTCGGCACGACGGACGCCCTTGGCGCTGCGGACGATAACGGCCTTGACCACCTCGCCCTTCTTCACCTGACCGCCGGGAGCAGACTTACGCACAGAGGCAACGATCACATCACCGATGTTGCCGTACTTGCGCTTGGAGCCGCCCAGGACGCGAATGCACTTGATCTCCTTGGCGCCGGTATTATCGGCAACCTTCAGATAGGACTCTTGCTGAATCATTCTCGGTTACCTCCTTACTTCGCCTTTTCAACGATCTCGACCACACGCCAACGCTTGTCCTTGGACAAGGGGCGGGTCTCCATCACCTTCACGATATCGCCTACGCCGCAGGTGTTCTCCTCATCGTGGGCCTTCAGCTTATAGGTGCGGCCGACGATCTTCTTATACAGAGGATGGGCAACACGGTCCTCGATGGCGACCACCACGGTCTTATCCATCTTGTCGGACACGACCTTACCCACACGGGTCTTGCGGGAGGAAATTCTCTTCTCTTCCATTTCAGTTCTCCTCCTTTTCACGGATCACGGTCTTGATGCGGGCAATATCACGCTTGGTTTCAGCGATCTTGAGAGGATTGTCCAGCTGATTGGTGGCGTGCTGCATACGCAGGAAGAACAGATCCTTCTTCAGGGAAGTCAGCTTCTCATTCAGCTGCTCCACGCTCATTGCACGTACTTCAGTTGCCTTCATCTCATTCACCTACTTCCTGAGCTTCCAGATCCTCACGCTTGACGATCTTGGTCTTGATGGGCAGCTTGTGGCTGGCCAGACGCAGAGCCTCACGTGCGACCTCTTCGGAGACACCGGCGATCTCGAACATGACACGGCCGGGCTTAACAACGGCGACCCAATACTCGGGAGAGCCCTTACCGGAACCCATGCGGGTCTCGGCCGGCTTCTCGGTGATGGGCTTGTCGGGGAAGATCTTGATCCAGACCTTACCGCCACGCTTGGTGTAACGGGTCATGGCGATACGGGCCGCCTCGATCTGGTTCGAGGTGATCCAGGACGGCTCCAGGGCAACAATGCCAAAATCGCCCTGAGAAACTGTATTACCGCGCATGGCCTTGCCGGTCATACGGCCACGGTGCACGCGGCGGTATTTAACGCGTTTCGGCAGTAACATTATTTGTTGCCTCCTTCTTTCCGTGCTCTGGGCTTCGCGCCTTTCAGCACTTCGCCCTTATAGATCCAAACCTTGATGCCGATCTTGCCGTAGGTGGTGTCCGCCTCGGCAAAGCCGTAATCGATATCGGCTCTGAGGGTCTGGAGCGGGATAGTGCCCTCGTGGTAATGCTCGCTTCTGGCAATTTCAGCGCCGCCGAGGCGGCCGGAAACCATAATTTTGATGCCCTTGGCGTTGAGCGTGTTCATATCGTCCTCGCCGTAGGGGGCCTGATGGACCAGGCCGGTACCTTCAACGGTGTCGACGTAGTCGGCGGTGAAGATCTGGTAGCCTTCCGGCCCCGGCACCTTGCCCTCGGCGGCGTTCTCGTCGCCTGCGAAGTACGGGAAGACCGGGTAGTAGCGCCAACCTTCCATTTCGGCGCCCTTAAGCTCGCGCACGATCTCGTAGTTCTCGCCAAGTTCCTTCTCGTAGGAGCCAAGCAGCGGCTTGCCGAGGTAGAACTTCTTGCCAGCGAACTTGCCTTCGGTCGGACGCACCTCGACGTAGTCGATGTCGGCGCCGACCACGATGGCGAAGTTGGTCGGAACGGTCCACGGAGTGGTGGTCCAGAAGACGGCGTAGGCATCCTCCTCGTCGCGCAGCTTCACGGCCACGGACACGGTGGTGTCCTGACGGTCCTGATACACGTCGGCGTCCATGCGCAGCTCGTGCGCGGACAGCGGCGTCTGGTCCTTCGGGCAGTACGGCAGCACGCGGTAGCCCTGGTAGGCCAGACCCTTGTCGTACAGCTGCTTGAAGGCCCACATCACGGATTCCATGTACGGGATGTTCAGGGTCTTGTAGCCGTGCTCGAAATCGACCCAACGGGCCTGACGGTGCACGTAGTCCTTCCACTCGTTCGTGTACTTGAGCACGGACGCGCGGCAGGCGTCGTTGAACTTGTCGATGCCCATCTTCTCGATCTGGTCGACCGAGTCGATGCCGAGTTCCTTCTGCGCCTCAAGCTCGGACTCGATGGGCAGGCCGTGGGTGTCCCAGCCGAACACGCGGTTGACCTTGCGGCCCTTCATGGTCTGGTAGCGCGGGATCACGTCCTTGGCGTAGCCGGTCAGCAGGTGGCCGTAGTGCGGCAGACCGTTCGCAAAAGGCGGGCCATCGAAGAACACGAATTCGTTCTGGCTGTGATCGCCGGAAGGACGGCGTTCGATGGACTTCTGGAAGGTGCCGTCCTTGTCCCAGTAGTCAAGCACGGACTCCTCAAGCTTGGGGAAGCTGGGGTTCGGCGCGACGTGCGCGGTCTCGCCGCCCTCGTTCGCCTTGGGATATACGTTTTCGCTCACCGTAAATCTCCTGTTAGTACTGTGCACTGGTCCTACAGGAGCGTCATTGATGGCGATTGCCGGGCGCCGACGTGTGCCGGCTGGGTTCACGAATGTCACGTACCGAACCGTGGGGCCGATCGCGTCAATCGCCTCGCAGCCGGAACTGACTGTGTTCCGCCCGGAACAGCCCTGTCTGCCGTTCCTGCCTACGAGGAC
>ENA-ORNG01002615-ORNG01002615.1-human-gut-metagenome-genome-assembly--contig:-NODE-2615-length-10753-cov-3.134511_pt1 | contig 10753 bp, 11 predicted proteins | sample MGYA00242113_ERZ509018 | MGnify/ENA primary metagenome ERZ509018 (study PRJEB26280, sample SAMEA2338711) | human gut metagenome | biome: human gut; feature: human-associated habitat; material: faeces... | reverse complement strand
TCTGGAATCGCAGGATACATATACCTCACTCTTTGAGGATCGGCACAAGTACAATGCCATTATGAGCGCATTGGCCGATGTGGTGTATCGGGAGATGCGGGAAAGTTAAATATTTACGAACTTAACCAGAGCCAAATAAAGGTTGATAACTATATGAACAGGATGGGGTAAAAGATGAAACAGTTTTTGTATTTGGATACCGATATTGTCAATTCGATTCTTGCACAAACCGAGAAAGGACTTGTTGTGTCAGCTTCAACTGAAAAAGGTGTTTCTGAATCGGATGGAGAAACCATTTCGTCAGAAGTCAATGCTGATGGAAAAATTGGTGGTTCGCTTCTGAAACTTGTTAATGCAGAAGCAAAGATAACAGGTAAGCTAAGTGAGTCTGAGAATGGGTCAACAACATATGCCTCTCGTGAAATCGTATCAAAAACTTTACATGACGCGGCTTTTGATATGGCATATGCTCAGGTTTTACCTAGGAATATCCCGGTTGATGAGACTCGTTATGATGAAACAGGGACCTATGTACAACTCACCCGCGTATTTGACTTTGTAGATTTTGATTACCTTGAATGGCTCTTCGCTCCTAACGGAATCATTGAGTTTATTAAAAAGCGTGAAGCGGAAGAGATTGAAGAAGAGGTAGAGCGGTTAAAGTCAGGAACTTCGAGAGAGCAGCTTCAGAAATCCGGTACAAACTTCAAGGCAATCGCAAAAGAGAGAATTGGAAATATTAGTAAGCAGTATGACGATATTGCGACGATTATTCGAGCACTAAGAAGTTTGATTCCATATAGTAGGATGCTTATTTCCAATGATGGCTAGCATTACAAAACCATTAACACTTTATTTGGGAACAGAAATTCTTTTTAGTCTTGCTGGGTATAATGGAGAGATTTTTCACCAGTTTGCCTGTGATTTTTTTGAGCAAGTCCGCTTAGCGAACACGGGTGCAACACCCAAAATTGTGCTCCGCTATTTTGCCGATATAAAAAAAGGAATCGATGATTTCTTTAGAGCCTATCTGAAAACAAAGTATTCTTGTACTATTTCAACAAAATCCAAATGGAAGCAAGATGGACAAAAGCAAGAAAGGACACAGCAAGCTTATCATAGCGTGTAGCGACCCTGCGAAAAAATTTAAGTTTATTGAAGAAGCACTCAATCAGATGGCGTTCCTTATAGGTGTGGAAATCGCAGAACCAAGGCTCGATCACATTACTTTTGGGTGGGATCGTATACGGTGCTCTCTGCTCTGTGATGTAAGTGCGAATGGAATTTGTTAGTATTGATGTGTTACCGACAGATTATCAAGTATCAATACATTTCAAAAATACCCATTGAACTCATACTGTCGTTAAGATCAGCAGGATTTTTTGTCCTGAAATACCTTACAGTATCCTTGTGAGACTTCATAGAAGAATTGAACTCCTCGAGAGTATAGGCATTTTTTGAGAGGAATTCTTCAGTGAAAAATTCATATACTCCTCTAAGAAGTTTTTCTAGATAAAGGTTGCGAGAAAAAGAAATAATCATCATGTGAAATGCCTGATCCAGCTCTATAAGTTTGGGGATATCTCTGCGATTATAGGCCTCATAGCTGTCAGAGATGTTTTTCTCCAACTGCAGGATTTCTTCTTCAGTGATTTTCTCTGCTGTTGCGCTGTAAAGCATGGATTCTATGCACTTACGAAACTCAAGAGCCTGTTTTTTGGGAGTGCTGTCCATAAGTAAAGAATATGTAATAGACTCAAGACCCACAACGCTACTGGCATCTGAAATAAACGTGCCGGAGCCTCTTTGGATGCGAACTACGCCCATAGCTGAAAGCACTTTTATGGCTTCTCTTACACTACTTCTACTTAATCCGGTCTGTTCCATCAGTTCAAGCTCAGTTGGTAAACGGTCACCAGGCTTATATTTATGTAAGCGTATATCTTTTATAATAAGATCTATTACATCCCAATATACGCTGTGATAGTTATACATGGTATTTGCTTTTGCCACTGCATCCATACTACTGATACCTCGTGTTTTTTATTAATTGAAATAATTAATATACGGAAAAAACCAGAAAAATTATAACACACTACTATGCAAACTTCAATAAAAATGATGCTTTACCGGTGAAAATTTAAAAATTTACAGAATAACCAGACTCGTAATATGAGATAGGTATGGTGGTTGCAGATTGACCTGATGGTGTGAGCAGGCCAACCTGCAACCTGAGCTGAAAGAATGAAAAACTATTTAAGCCAAGCACCTTCTGCTGCTGCGGTTACAGTTTCAGAATAGCGTTTCAGATAGCCACTGAGTTCCCGCTTGAGAGGCACCCAATTCTTTTTACGTTCAGCAAGTACCTCGTCACTCACATGGAGTGTCAAAGTTCTGTTAACAATATCAATTGTTATAATATCCCCGTCTTCCACAAGTGCGATAGGGCCACCATCTGCGGCTTCAGGGCATACATGGCCGACGGCAGGACCGGCAGTAAAGCCAGAGAACCGCCCGTCTGTGACAAGGGCAACATCATCGGCTTTGCCGGAGTAGACCAGGTATTTGGTGATCATTAGCATTTCACGCATTCCTGGGCCACCCTTGGGTCCTTCATAACGTATAACGATTACATCACCATGTTCTATTTTACCTTCGTTAATGCCAACTCTTGCTTCAACCTCGCTGTTGAAGACCTTTGCCGGGCCGGTGTGCAGACGCATCTCGGGATTCACTGCGCTTGCCTTTATTACCGCCGAATCCGGAGCGAGATTTCCGCGAAGGATTGCCAGACCACCGCCCTCATAAAAAGGATTATTTAGAGGACGAATAACCTCTTCGTCGCAGATCTTCGCTTTATCAAGAATATCAGCAAGAGAGCTTCCACTCACCGTGAGAGTAGCCTTATGCAGATAATCTGCTATGCGCTTCTCAAGAGCTGGAATGCCGCCGGCTCGATGGAGATCAAGATGGGAGTGATGACCAGAAGGTACAACCCCGCAAACGCAAGGGAGACCCTTGCCCAGACGCTCAAAATCACTTACTCCTATATCTATGCCGAGCTCATGGGCTATTGCACACAGATGAATTACCGCATTTGTAGAGCCCGCCATTGCCGTATGTACACAAATTGCGTTCTCAAAAGTTTCCTTTGTGAGGATTTTCTCAGGAGTGAGCTGTTCGTGTACCATTTGGACAATGCGGCGACCGCTGGCACGGGCATACCTGGTCTTTTCGGGATCAACAGCAAGAACCGTTGAACAACCAGGTAAAGTAAGTCCCAATGCTTCCGCCATTGCCTGCATAGTATTGGCTGTTCCAAAGCCGGAACAGGCACCAGCACCACCACCATGGCAGCCGTAAATTGTCGGGATCAGGTCAGGATTGCCTGTTGCAATAAACTGCTCAGTGGGATCCTGCTGAGAGGCTTTGTCCTTTGTTGCAAAAAACATAGCAGGAAGAGAAGGACCGCCGGTAACGAAGATAGCCGGAAGATTCAATCTGGCAGCGGCCATGAGCTGTCCGGGAACGATTTTATCGCAGGAGGACAGGAATACAAGTCCATCAAAGGAATTACAGCGAACCATCATCTCTATACTGTCCGCAATCAAATCCCTCTGAGGGAGAATGTACTTCATGGGCTCAAGGCCGCAGGAAGTTGCATCGCAGGGTGCCGGAGTGTTGAACTGAACGGCTGCTCCTCCCGCCTGAAGAATTCCTTCCTTGACAGCTTCCGCCAATTTGTCCAGATGCATATGCCCGGGATTTATATCGGTGAAGGAATTTACAATGCCTATCAAGGGCTTGTGGCACAAATCCTCCTGAGCAAAGCCCAAGGAGCCGAAAATCGACATTCTACAATGAGAAATAAGATTTCTTTTCTCACTGAAGTCATATAATATGTCGCTGTTAAGGCGTTCAGCCATTGCCAGTACCTCCGTTTTCAGAAGCGTCCGTACTTCTTGTAAAGCATGCCGAGAGAGGCACCCTCTTTAACTTCAACACGAATGTCATTCTCAATTCTTACTATATCTTCGGCCTTCTCCAGAACTTCAAGAATGAGATCCTTGGGAACTACAACAACACCATCGTAGTCAGCGAATATGTAGTCGCCGGGATGGACAATAACACCACCAATGGTGACGGGCACCTGCCAGTCGGTAATGCCGAAGCGGCCCATGGCATCATTGGGGCTGATGTATTTGTAGAACATGGGGAAGCCTTCGCGCATGATATAGGAGGTATCACGGATACCACCATCAAGAAGGCATCCTACGCAGTTTCTTGCCATAGCGCCATTGCTCCACAGCTCGCCCCAGTGACCAGTTTCAGGGTCGCCGGAGGTGTCGTAAACGGCAACACAGCCCTCTTCAAGATGGTCAAGCACACCGGGACCTATGCGCTGACTAAGATCAAAATCATGGGAGCCATTGCGCTGACCCTTAATGGTGAAAGCGGGCCCGGCCAGCTTCATATCCGGCAAAAGGGGACGAAGATTGCAGGCACAAGTCTGGAATTCATACCCCATTTCGTCCAGTACATCGCACACGGCGGGGACATAGAGCTTCAAAAAGCGTTCTCTTATTTCTTTCCAGTTCTCCATTAGAAATGTCTCCTTTAATAATTATATTTCGTTCAGCAGTTTTGTTGCTTCTTCTGCGGCCTGCTCAGCACAAAAACATCTGACACAGTGGCCGGGACTGATTTCTCTGAGAGGGGGATCTTTTTTGCTGCATTCCTCACGGCGCATCCAGCAACGCGGGGCAAATCTGCATCCCGGCTTGGGATTCATCGGGCTTGGTACATCGCCGTTGAGGACTATGCGCTTTTTCTCCTTATCCATGTCAATATTGGGGACTGCAGACAGCAGCGCAATAGAATAAGGATGGCGTGTATTGTTGAAAAGCTCCGCCGTGTCAGCTGTTTCCACGATTTGGCCAAGGTACATGACTGCGATGCGATCGGAAATGTGACGTACAACAGAAAGGTCATGGGATATGAATAGATAAGTAAGATTAAGTTTCTGCTGCAGATCCATCAGCAGATTTATAATGTGTGCCTGAACCGAGACGTCCAATGAAGATACCGGTTCATCACATACGATGAAATCTGAGTCAAGCGACAAGGCTCTTGCGATGCCAATAACCTGTCTCATACCGCCGTCAAGTTCGTGGGGATAGTGGTCAAGAAGGTTGTGTGGAATCTGAACAAGGTCACACAGATCCAAAACTTTCTGGTGGATTTCCTGTGCGTTTCCAATTTTATGGATTACATACGCTTCGCTCAGAATCTGCTCTACAGTTTTTTTAGGGTTAAGAGAGGAGTAGGGATCCTGAAAAACTATCTGCATTTTTTTGCAAAGCTCAAGTCTTTCGGAAGAAGATGCGGTAAAAACATTTTTTCCGCGATACAGAAGTTCGCCGTCAGTTCTTTTGTGCAGCTGCATTATAAGGTTACCGACAGTGCTTTTTCCACAGCCGGATTCCCCTACCAGACCCAGTGTGGTGCCTGGCATGATGTCAAAGCTGACATCATCCACTGCGTGAAGTTCACCTTTCCGTTTGACCTTAAAGTATTTCTTTAGATGAACCGCCTGAACAAGAGGTTTGTTCTGATCACTACTCAGTTTATTCATAAGACACCTCCTTCACTGCGGTGGCAGGCTACATAGTGGTTTTCGCCAACCTTTACCATCTCGGGAACTTCGTGTTTGCACTTTTCCATGCAACCACTGCAACGAGGATGGAATGCACATCCTTTAGGCAGATTCTGGGCATCTGCAACTCTTCCTGGAATAGTGGCAAGACGCTCCTGTGTGTCGTTGATCTTGGGAAGAGCGTTTATCAGACCGACAGTGTAATAATGCCGGGGATCCTTGAAGACTTCGCGCACCGTGCCGTACTCAATAATACGACCGGCATACATTACCGCTACTTTCTGGCATAGTTCAGAAATGATGCCCAGGTTATGGGTTATCATCAGCAGCGAGGAATCGTATTCTTTCTGCATTTTCCGCATCAGCTCAAGTATCTGTGCCTGAATAGTGACGTCAAGAGCTGTTGTAGGCTCGTCGGCGATGAGAAGTTCGGGGTTACAGGCAAGGCCCGCAGCAATACCCACGCGCTGCCTCATGCCGCCGGAGAATTGAATAGGATAATCGTTGACTCTGTATTTGGCAATACCGACCATTTCAAGCAGCTCCTGTGCCTTGATGGTTGCTTCCTTTCTGCTCATGTCTCTATGAGTTCGGAGTAATACGGCGATCTGCTCGCCTACAGAGAAAACGGGGTTAAGTGCTGTCAGAGGGTTCTGGAATATCATTGAAATAGAGGAGCCGCGCAAAAGACGAATGTCCCTTTCTTTCATGTCCAGAAGTGACTGACCTTTGTAAACTATCGATCCTGTTTTTATATTGGCAGAGGAAGGGAGCAGGTTGAGTATTGACAAGGCTGTAGTCGTTTTTCCGGCTCCGGCCTCTCCGACCAAACCCAGTGATTCACCCTTGCCTATACTAAGGTTAACATCATTCAGTGCGTGGACTGTTGCGCGTTCTGTCTTGTATTCAACTACAAGGTTTTTGATTTCCAGTAAATTTTCCATGCTCGCCCCTCCCTTAGTCCATTTTGGGGTCAAGAATATCTCTGAGTCCGTCGCCAAGGAAGTTGAACGCCAGAACGGTTATCATGAGGGCGATACCTGGAACAATGACCAGCCAGGGGCAGACCATCATATAACTTCGTCCAGCAGCAATCATATTGCCCCAAGAGGGTTGGGGTGCGGGAACACCAAGGCTCAGGAAGCTGAGAGATGCTTCAAGAAGAATGGAAAGACCAATCTTCTGGCTGGCGATAATAATGATCTGCGTGGTGACATTGGGGAATATCTGGCGGAACATGATATGACTTTTCTTGGCACCCAAAACCTCAGATGCATGAACGAATTCCATGCCTTTTACAACGCGCACATTGTTCCTCGTCACACGGCAACAGCCGACCCATTGTGAAAAGGCAACCACCAGTATAAGGTTAAAGGTGTTGACACCCAGCACTGACATGACGGATACTGCAAGGATCAGCGGAGGAATTGCCATACACACATCGCAGAGACGCATGATAATGGAGTCAACAATCCCGCCAAAATATCCGGCAATTATTCCAAGCACTGTTCCAACAAATGTCATGATTGCTACGGCAGAAAATGCAATGGTAAGAGATATTCTTCCGCCTATCATAAGACGGCTGAGAATATCACGGCCCATTTGGTCTGTGCCGAGAATATGACCTTCCATACCGCGCGCAAACCATTCAGGCGGCTGGAATTTTTCCATAAGTGCATTTTGCAAAGGGTCATAATGTACATAGAGAGGAGACAGCATCGTGAGCAAAACCAGGATCAGAGCAAAGAACAGGCCAATCACAAAAAACGGATTGGATCGCATTCTTTTTAAAAGAATTTTTTTGTTCATGGTCTGTCCTCCCTACTCCAGCACTATTCTGGGGTCGACCATAGAATTTATAACGTCGACAACAAGGTTAATCAATGCAAATATGGCTGCAGATATTAATAACATGGACTGAATAAGCGGGTAGTCGCGGTTTGCGATCGCATTTTGCAGAAGCTGTCCTACACCGGGCCAGCCGAAAACGGTCTCAGCGACAATCGTACCAGCCATATTACTACCGATAGAAATACCCAGCAGCGTAAGAACGGGGATGGTAGCATTTTTGAAAGCATACTTCCAGTTGACCACAAATCTCCTGACGCCTTTTGCACGTATGGATGTGATGTAGTCTTCACTCAAAGTGTCTATCATGCCGCTTCGGGCTATACGTGTAAGCTCAGCGGCCATAGGATAGCCAAGGGTTATTGCTGGCATGATATAGTTTTGCCATTTGCCTATGCCCATTGCTGGCAGCCAACCAAGTTTAACTGAGAATATAAACACACAGAGAACAGCAAGCCAGACTATGCACATTGACTGTCCCAAAAGGGCAAAGAACATAGCAAAGAAATCCATTGGCTTGCCTTTATGGGTGGCAGCCAGAATGCCCAGTGGTACGGCGATGATAATAGCAACAAGTGCTGTGACTCCAACAAGTTTTGCCGTGTTGGGCAATCTTTCCATGATTACATCCTTAACGGGAGTCCTGTACAATGTAGAGGTGCCAAGGTCACCATGGAGCACACCGTTGAGGTAAGTGAGATATTGCTCAATAAGAGACCTATCCAAGCCGAGCTTTTTTTCCATGGCGGCGACCTGTTCCTCAGTTGCGGTGTCAGGAAGCATCATTCTTGCGGGGTTGCCGGGAGCAAGCCGCACCAGGAAGAATGCAATGAGCGATACACAAATCATAACTATCATGGTTTGTATAAGGCGCTTTATAATGTATCGTATCATTTTTCCCTCCTATAAAGGATGGCCGCTGCTGTTCGAATGAGCAACAGCGGCCATTGGTTTAAAACATAGGCTTAAGATTCAGTAGATCAGGGGACGAGGCTTGCATCGTAATCTACGTACTTATAGTCGTAGTTGGCGGAAGGAGTAATTTCAATATTGGTGAGGCCGTAGTCGTATGCAACACGGCTGGGAGTGATAGTGATACCGGTCTGGATATAACCGTAGTTGTCGCGCATGACGCGGGACAGCTCCTGGCAGATCTCGGCGCGCTTCACAGGATCAAGCTCAGCGGTCTGAGCGAGAACCAGCTCGTCAAGCTTGTCCTTGACCTCGCCCTTAGCAAAGCTGTGGTGACCGTCGTTAAGGATACGCTGGGAGAGCCATGCATCGGGGTCGCCGTTGACGTGCATATTGGTGATTACGAAGTAGTCGTACTCGCCAGTAGCACGGCGGGCAACCAGCTCGGCAGACTCGATAACTTCAATGTTGACATTGAAGCCGACAGCCTTCAGGTTGTCCTGTATTGCAAGGAGGATCTGTTCGCCCTTTTCTATCTGGAGGTTGGTGAGAATGGTGATGGGAGATCCGTCATAGCTGCTTTCGGCAAGAATCTTGGCGGCTTCTTCAGGATTGTACTCGTAAACGGGCAGATCGGGGTCGTAGCCAATGTCAAACTCGGAGAAGATGCTGTTAGGAACTGTACCGTTGCCCATTACACCGTAGGCAATGCCCTCACGGTCAATAGCAAGCTCCCAAGCTTTACGGATCTCGGGATCGTGGAAGGGAGAGCCTTCCTTGAAGGACATCTGGCCGTAGTAAATAACGCCACAGGGAGTGTTAACAACTTCGATTCTATCTTCGTAGCCATTGTAAAGGCCGACCAGCTCGTCGGAAATGGAGCCGACCTGCAGGTATCCCTGAACGTCACCGGCCAGGTGAGCAGAGATAGCGGTGGAGGGCTCGGAAATGAATCTGATGAACAGTTCGTCAAAATAGGGGTTATAGTTCTCGCGGTTCCAGTAGTTCTCGGCCTTGGTCAGGCGGACAAACTGGCCATCGACCCACTCGGTAAAGACCCAAGGACCGGTACCGTTGAGAATCTGCTTGGTGAACGCTTCGCCGCCGTATTTTTCAAGATCCTCAGAGCTGAGCATGAAGGAACGGCCGATAGAGGCGAAGATACTAGACTGCTTGGTGGCGAGGGTTATGGAGAAAGTATAATCGTCTACCTTAGCGGTGGAGACGAGGTTGCTCCACAGTGCGATTGCAACAGTCAGGCTGTCTCTCTCGTCGATGAAGCGCTGGAAGGTCGCAATACAGTCATCAGCAGTAAAGTCGGTGCCATCGTGGAACTTGACGCCCTCACGAAGTTTGAAGGTGTAGGTCAGGCCGTCTTCAGAAACGGAATAGTCATAAGCGAGGCAGGGAACGTAAGTTTTGCTGTCGTTGTCCCACTCATACAGGGAGTCATAAATGCAGCGGTGGTTGCAAATAGTACCCATGGTGTTAGCGTGCTGGGGGTCAAGCTCATACATGGAGTCGTTGATTGCCATGGTGAGGACCTTGCTCAGCGTAGGTTCTGCGGCAACGGGTGCCTCAACGGCAGGGGCGGGTTCTTTGGCACATCCGGTAAAGAGGCAGGTTACCAATACTAGAGCCATTCCGAGGGCCAGGAGCTTAGTGCGATGCTTCATTCTAGTTTCTCCTTTACTTTATTTTTGCTTTAGACATCTGACGTCTGATGGATGATTTCATTATATTCCGTTTTGACTACATGTCAACTATTTTATGCTTCGATTAGCCATTTTCTAATAACTGCACAAAATAAACAAAATCATTTTGTATATTCTGCGATAGCACTACATAATTGGACGAAGTGACCAAGCTTCACCTAAAGAATATTTTTTTCAAGTTATTTGAGGTCTGACGTATTTTGTTTTTACTTAATATGTAATTTTTGATACAACTAAAATCTAACCCTCTTCCTTCCCTGTCTGTGGTGGTATGTCTCAGCTTTCCGCCATGCGGACAGGTGAAGCAACACCCCCGTTCCTATTTTACCAGAAACGGGGGCGTTTGGGTAGTTTTTTGACAGACTGAGGACATCTGCTTGCTATTAGTTGCAAGCAGATGTCCTGATTTTATGCTCGATCCATTCCGCAGACCGTAGCCGATTCAATGAGACAGCGATCATTGGTCACAGCATCATAGAACCGGAAGCCGCCGGAGAAGTTATAGCAGTCAAAGCCGTTTCCGGCCAGGATACGACAGGCAATGTAGCTGCGCAGACCGCTCTGACAGATGACGTAGACAGGCTTACGCTTGTCCAGCTCACCCAGCCGCGCCGCAGCTCGT
>ENA-ORNG01002614-ORNG01002614.1-human-gut-metagenome-genome-assembly--contig:-NODE-2614-length-10759-cov-4.129017_pt1 | contig 10759 bp, 9 predicted proteins | sample MGYA00242113_ERZ509018 | MGnify/ENA primary metagenome ERZ509018 (study PRJEB26280, sample SAMEA2338711) | human gut metagenome | biome: human gut; feature: human-associated habitat; material: faeces... | reverse complement strand
TGAACTTATTGAGTATCTGATCGAATATTGTGTCGAAAATGGTCACAAGAGTATGCATTATATTAATAAGGTGGCCTTATCATGGCATGAAGAAAACATAACAACTGTGAATCTTGCCAAGACAAGTTCATTTCTTTATAATAAGAACTGTTATTGCGTCCTGAATGCATATGGGATTAAGGGCCGCGGTCCTGCCGCTTCTGAGATTGCCTATATCCGCAAATGGTCAGAAGAATATGGTTTTGCTCTGGAAGTAATCCTTGAAGCATGTGACCGTACGATGAATGCCATTCATCAGCCAAGCTTTGACTATACCGATTCCATTCTGAAGCGCTGGAAGGACAAGAATGTCCGTCAGTTAAAAGATATCGATGCGGTAGATGCTGATTATCGCAAAGAGAAGGAACGTGCGAAAGAGCTCGCAAAGGAACGCAAAAGACAGCAACAGGCACAGAAGCCTGCAATTAACCAGAACAATAAGTTCAACAATTACGACGGACGTTCTTATGACATGAATGATCTGGAACGTCGTCTGGTTCAGCAATAAAGTATACATATCAGATTCTATTATGCGAATGCAGAGGAGTTTTCCATAACATGGCACTTTCCAATTCTCAGTACGATCATTTAATGCGTACTTATGAACAAAAACAACTGGATAATGAGTTTCAACTCAGAAAACGCTATGAGAAGGCATACGCCCTCATTCCCGAATTAGAGGAAGTGGATCATTCCATCTCCTCTTTAAGTGTTAAAAAGGCAAGACTGCTTCTGGACGGAGATCAGACTGCTCTTTCTTCTTTAAAATCAGAGCTCAAAGAACTCTCCGCCAGAAAGCCGGCTTTATTAAAAGCACATGGTCTTCCTGCCAATTACCTTGAATTACACTATCAGTGTCCGGATTGTAAAGATACCGGTTATATTGGCACACATAAATGTCACTGTTTCAAAAAAGCGATTGTGGATTATTTATATACGCAATCTAATCTCAAAGATATCCTTGACAAAGAGAACTTTTCAACCTGTTCTCTGTCCTATTATTCCAGGAATCATATCGATCCGCTTACCGGACGTTCTTCTCTGGAATCAATGGAAACTGCATTAAATGTCTGTCACAACTTCGTAGATACATTTTCTAAAGAATTTCATAACATACTACTGTATGGAGATACCGGTGTCGGAAAGACTTTTCTTTCTCACTGCATCGCAAAAGAATTAATGGATTCCGCTTATTCCGTTATTTACTTTACAGCAGCCGGACTTTTTGATATCCTTGCAGAGAATACATTTGGTAAAAGACAGGACAAGGATTCTGATGTATTTGAACACATCTATGACTGTGACTTGCTGATCATTGATGATCTGGGTACAGAACTGCCGAATTCATTTACTGTATCCCAGTTGTTCATTTGTCTGAATGAACGCATATTAAGGCAGAAATCAACCATAATATCTACCAACCTTGCATTGGAGGATATAAAATCAATCTACTCGGAACGGACATTCTCACGAATCAGCAGTAATTATACAATTCTGCGTATTACCGGTGACGATATCCGTATCCAAAAAAAATTATTAAACCTGGGAGGTACTAATGATGTTACGCCGTAACGATCGTAATCTTGAGAATATACCGGTAGGAGCACTTGGACTGATCGCTCTTGACGGTTGTACAGAGATGGGAGCAAAAGTAAATGATTATCTCGTAAAATGGAGAAAGGAAGATGGACATATTCATAAGAACGATGTCGCTTTCATAGGCTATGAGAAAGACACTTACTTAATCGATGCAAAAGTTCCACGTTTTGGTTCAGGTGAAGCAAAAGGTATTATTAATGAATCCGTTCGTGGTAAAGATCTTTATCTTATGGTCGATGTATGTAACTACAACCTGACATATTCCCTGACAGGAAATATTAACCATATGTCCCCTGACGATCATTATCAGAACTTGAAACGTATTATTGCAGCAGTAGGTGGAAAAGGACGTCGTATTAACGTCATTATGCCATTCTTATATGAAAGCCGTCAGCACAAGAGAAGCAGTCGTGAATCTCTGGACTGCGCACTCGCTCTTCAGGAGCTTGTCCGTATGGGTGTTGACAATATCATCACATTTGATGCTCACGATCCTCGTGTACAGAATGCGATTCCATTAAACGGATTCGAAACAATCCGTCCGACATACCAGTTCGTCAAAGGTCTTCTCCGTACCTTCAAAGACCTTCAGATCGACAGCGATCACATGATGGCAATCAGCCCGGATGAAGGTGCTACAGGACGTGCAATTTATCTTGCCAACGTACTGAACCTTGATATGGGTATGTTCTACAAACGCCGTGACTTCTCACGTGTGGTAGACGGCCGTAACCCGATCGTTGCTCATGAGTTCCTTGGATCTTCCGTAGAAGGAAAAGATGTGATCATCCTTGATGACATGATTTCTTCCGGTGACAGTATGTTAGACGTTGCCCGCCAGTTAAAACAGCGCAAAGCAAAACGTATCTTCTGCGCTGCTACATTCGGTCTGTTCACAAACGGTCTGGAGAAATTCGACCAGGCATATGAAGAAGGTATCTTAGACGCTGTTCTGACTACCAACCTGATCTACCAGACACCTGAACTTCTGGAACGTCCATATTATATTAACTGTGATATGAGCAAATATATTGCCCTCGTGATCGACACTCTTAACCACGATGGTTCTATCAGCAGTATCCTGAATCCTATCGAAAGAATTCAGAATGTTGTCAATAAGTATAAAAATGGTGAAGAGATTTAATAGTATCTACAGGACCTGCCATAGGCAGCTCCTTACGAATGCACGTGATTAAAAAATGCTGCCGGGAATTTCCCGACAGCATTTTTTTAAAGTTCTATCTTGTGATAAACAAGTCCGGCTTCTTTCATCACCTGTTCTTCTCTCGTCTGACAGGTAAATATGATCACTTGTTTCTTATGTTCTTTCAACCATCTGAGTGTCTGAAGCATTCTCTCCTCATCATAATATGCAAATGCATCATCCAGTATCACCGGCATCTCTTCCTCACATAAAAGCTCTCCCACTGCCATACGGAGTGCCAGATAGACCTGTTCTACCGTTCCACGACTTACCTGTTCAATCTCTACTCTCTTTTCATCTGTCATAAGCGATACATGAAGTTTTTCATCTGTCACAAGCTTTTTATATTTTCCACCTGTGATCTCACAGATGAATGATGACGCTTTCTCATTTAGATCTCTTTTTAGATATCCCCGCATCTCCTCTGACAACTGTTCCAGATGATCTGCCGCCATCTGGACCGCCTGGCGTTTCATCTCATATTCCCTGGAACGCTCATTAACTTCATCCAGTTCCGCGAGCTGTTCTCCCAGGTTGTCATACTGAATTCTCTTCTCTTTTAATTCCGCTGTAATATGCGATTTCTCCCAGCGTAACTTCTCTATCGGAACTTTCTCCTCTTCCTGCGTGATCTCTTCAAGGATAATCTCTGGCTCTGTTTTTACCTGTTTTTTTCCAACTTTCATCCGGTTCCATATATATAAGCCGAACGCAAGGAATAACACAATAGCGATCAGATAATTCCACGGTTTCGAGAACAAGATGACTGCGATCACAATAACCAGTGCAAACACCAGAAGCTCCATTGGATGAATCCTCCATTTTTCCGGACGAATCTCATCCATGACACCTTTTCCATGTTCTTCTTCCCTCTGGCGCTCTTTTTTCTTTTCTTCTTCCTTTTCCAGCCGATACGCAAGTTCTTCTTCTACACGTTCCAGTTCTTCTTCCAGATGATGTACATCACGCCAGACAAAAGATACTTCCTGCTCAAGTTTTTCACGTTTCTGCTGCTTTTGAGCCATTTCCATACGGATCTCATTTTCCAGGATCTTCTTCCTGCCCCTTAACTGTTCCAATGCACCGGCCAGGTCGATTTCTCCGTTTCCCGAGGTGTAATAGTTTGTCGCATAATTTTTCAGCTCTGCCACAATACTTTCCCCCATCTGTGCATTCCTCTGGCTCATGGAAACGGTATTATCGCAACGTTCTGCGTCCATTTCCCCAAGCAGCATCTGAAGATCTCCGTCTTCTACAGACAGTACTTCACCGTCCTCTTCACAAATCAGTTCCGCTTTTTTAGAATATTTATCAAAATTTCTTTCGATACGGAAATGTTTCTCTCCACTTTTGAACTTCAATATACCAGAATAGTAATTAGGATTTTCCCACGGTTCGTATATACTGAAAGTATCATTTTGCGCAGCCCGCCCTCTCCCTCTTTCTATTCCGAAAAGCATTCCCCTGATGAATGTATGGATTGTAGACTTTCCTGATTCGTTTTCCCCGTGAATCAGGTTGATCCCCTCTTCCAGATCTATCTGCCGGTCATGGAATTTTCCAAAGTTTTTTAACAATAGTTCATTAATCTGCATCTTTCGGTTCTATCCTCTTCTCGTCTCCATCAAAGCCTGCACTCCTTCACAGAGTGCCTGGTACTCCAGACTGTCGGCCGGATAGCCACTCAGGCTTTCAATATATTGTCCGAGAATGTTTCCTTTATTTTCATTTTTTAATTTTTCAAAGTCATATGCAGGCTTTGTGTGGTCTGTAATCTCCACCACATTACCGTATGGATCCATATGATCCAGCTCATACCAGATATCCGGATCTCGATAACCAGTCAGTGTAATCTTATACATGTGCTGCTTTCCCTGCTCTTCGATCATATCTGCAATCTTTTGCCTCAGTACATGGCCGGTCACAGATTTATCCACCTGTACCTCGCAGTGTCTGTATTCACGCAGTGCATGTGGCACAAAACGGATCTGACAACCATTTCCGGTGAGCTTTCCTTCGATATAACCATGAGCTCCTGTATCACCTACATCCGTCGGCTCCAGCGATCCGGCATATGCCATCCGGTTCTCCACCAGCATCTGCGGCTTGTGGATATGTCCAAATGCAGCATAATCATACCCAAGCGTCATGATCTGATTACTCTTGATCGGAATATGTTTCTCATCCCCGCCGTGTGCAAGCAAAATCTCATACTTCTGCCGTCCTTCCGGAACTGCATGATCATATAACGGCTCCAGAATTTCTCTGGAATGATAACTGCATCCATAGACAGCCGTCTGGATCCGGTCAAGTTCCACACAGCTCATTTCCTGCGAGCAGATCATGTGCACATGCGGTGCCCAGGTAAATGTTCGGTAATAAGAGTTTTTCCTGATATGATCATGATTACCGGCGATCATAACAACTTCTGTCTGCTCCAGCATCTCCAGTATGGAATTCATTTCTTTTAATTCTCTTAAAAGTGGCTGCCTGTGGAACAGGTCCCCCGCGATCAGCAACAAATCTGTCTTTTTCTGATTGCAGATTGTTATGATATCACGAAAGCTGTCCCAGAGCTCCTGTTCTCTATTTTGACTGTACGCGTTTCCCGCGTCCGGCTTTGCCCCTAAATGCAAGTCTGCGATGTGTATGAACTTCATCCTCGCTTCCCTCTTTCTGTTCTGTCTTCTCTTTCGATGGCAGTGTTACGACAAACTGTGTCCGGTTGTCATCACTTTTTGCCAGGATTCTTCCTCCGTGCAGCTCCACGATCTGTTTGGCGATCGCAAGTCCCAGACCTGCGCCGCCGGTTCCTGTCGATCTGGAACCATCCACGCGATAGAATTTCTCGAATATCGTCTGAAGCATATCGCCCGGAATCTTATCACCTGCATTGGTAAATGTGATCTCGATGTCACCATCCTTCATTTTCGCTTCGATCCGGATCTCCGTATCTGCATAGCAGTAAGCAATTGCATTTCTTAAGATATTATCGAATACTCTTGCAAGCTTATCCGGATCTCCGTAGATCATCAGATCTTCTTCTACATCCACTTCACAGGTCAGCTTCTTTTCCTGGAGGACTCCGTACAGCTCATCTGCAAGCTGTTCAAGCATCATCGTAAGATCAATCTCTACCGGTTCCAGTTCGATATTCTGAAGATTATATCTCGTAATATCAAAAAATTCATTGATCAGCTCTCCTAATCGGATGGATTTTTCCAATGCGATGTGAGTATATGCTTTTCGTTCTTCTTCCGGCATGTCGGGATGATCTTCGAGCATCGTAAGATACGCCACGATCGAAGTCAGCGGCGTCTTCAGATCATGCGCCAGAAAAAGCACCAGGTCGTTTTTCTTCTTTTCGCCTTCCGATGCCTCCAGCTCCTGCCGTTTTAATGTTGCTTTAATCTCATTCAAACGGATCTCTATTGGTTTTAATTCTGTGATCAGATGAATGGGATCTGTAGATTCCGATATAATATTTTCAATTCCATGATCGATCTGATCCAGATATTTTGTCATCTGAGAAAGCGCAACATAAAAAAACAGCGCAAAAAGGATCAGATAACCAACAATCATGAAAAATGTCTTGTTATCTCCGATCAGCTGCCAGTAAAGATGGACCGCCGTCTTTTCATTTATATTCAGAAATACCAGAACATCTACAAAAGTTCTGGCAAAACTGTCATTATAAATTCCATCGATCACAAATTTAAGCAGTACCCCCCCTACCAGAACGGTAAGCGCTGTGACCAGCACCGTCTGCAAGAGGATACTGAATTTTAATTTCCGATAATTATTCTTCAACCTTATAGCCCACTCCCCACACAGTCTTGATAAAATCAGACTTGCCTGTCGGTGCACTCATCTTCTCGCGGAGATGACGGATATGCACCATCACCGTGTTGTTACTGTTCTTATAATATTTCTCATGCCATACTTTCTCGAACAATTCTTCTGAGCTTATGACCTTTCCCCGGTTCTCACACAGAAGCCAGAGGATGTCGAATTCGATCGGTGTCAGTGTCAGCGGCACTTCATTGTATACGCACTCATGAGAAGTCCGGTTCAGAAGCAGCCCTCCGAAATCCAGGACATCTCCTTCTTCTTTGGTCCCTTCATTATACTGTGTACACCGGCGAAGCTGTGCTTTCACTCTCGCCACCAGCTCCAGTGGGTTGAACGGTTTCGGAATATAATCATCCGCTCCCAGCGTAAGCCCGGTGATCTTATCCATGTATTCCGTCTTCGCCGTCAGCATGATCACCGGAAATGTATATTTCTGCCGAATCTGCTTGAGGATCTGGAATCCGTCAATATCCGGAAGCATAATATCCAGGATCGCAAGATCGATCTTCGTACTGTTAATACAGTCCAGTGCATCCTGGCCGTTGTAAAATTTGAATACTTTGTATTGGTCATTCTGGAGATAAAGCTCTACTACATCAGCGATTTCCTTTTCGTCATCTACTACTAATATATTCATACTGCCCTCCATTCTATATGGGGACGGCGGATTTTTATAAATCCCCCGTCCCCATATACGTTTTATATACGTTTTTCACGTGTTGTTATCCACATGATCCTCTATTACAGTTCACAGTTGTTGACAGTTCTTGGGAATGGAATTACGTCACGGATATTGCCCATTCCTGTCAGATACATGACGCATCTTTCGAATCCAAGTCCGAATCCGGCATGTCTTGTAGAACCATATTTACGAAGATCCATGTAGAACTTGTAGTCTTCTTCTTTCAGTCCCAGTTCATCCATTCTTGCTTTCAGCTTATCGTAGTCATCCTCTCTCTGGCTTCCTCCGATAATTTCTCCGATTCCCGGTACCAGACAGTCAACGGCTGCAACTGTCTTGCCATCTTCATTGAGTTTCATATAGAAGGCTTTGATTTCCTTTGGATAATCTGTTACGAATACCGGTCTCTTGAAAACCTGCTCGGTTAAGAAACGCTCATGCTCGGTCTGAAGGTCGCAGCCCCAGGATACCTTGTAATCAAATTTATCATTATTCTTCTCCAAAAGTTCAATGGCTTCTGTATAAGTCACTCTTGCGAAATCGGAATGTAATACATTATTCAGCCGCTCAATCAGTCCCTTGTCTACGAAGGAATTAAAGAACTGCATTTCTTCCGGTGCATGTTCCATAACATAGGAAATAATATATTTCAGCATACTCTCCGCCAGTACCATGTCATCTTCCAGATCTGCAAATGCGATTTCCGGCTCAATCATCCAGAACTCTGCAGCATGTCTTGTAGTATTGGAATTTTCCGCCCTGAAGGTTGGTCCAAAGGTATAAATATTTTTGAACGCCAGTGCAAAGGTCTCTCCGTTTAACTGTCCACTTACGGTAAGATTGGTTGGTTTTCCAAAGAAATCCTGTGTATAATCAATGCTTCCGTCTTCCTTGTGTGGAATGTTATTTAAGTCCATGGTAGTAACCTGGAACATTTCCCCGGCACCCTCACAGTCACTTCCGGTAATCAGCGGAGTGTGTACATAGACAAAGTCCCTCTCCTGGAAGAACTTATGAATTGCATATGCAATCAGGGAACGCACACGGAATACTGCCTCAAAGGTATTGGTACGTGGTCTTAAATGTGAAATGGTTCTTAAATATTCGAAGCTGTGGCGTTTCTTCTGTAACGGATAATCCGGTGCAGATGCGCCTTCAATTATGATTTCCTCTGCCTGAATTTCAAATGGCTGCTTTGCTTCCGGTGTAGCTTCCAGCACTCCGGTAACAACAATAGCTGCGCCCACATTAATTTTGGTAAGCTCCTGAAAATTCTCCAGTCCATCTGCATATACTACCTGCAGTGGTTCAAAGAAAGTTCCGTCATTTACTACGATAAATCCGAAGTTTTTAGAATTACGGTTACTTCTTACCCAGCCTCCGACGGTAATTTTCTTACCTACATAATCTTCCTGATGGTGAAATAAATCTCTGATGTCAACAAGTTCCATTTTTCTATCCCCCTTAGATAAAAAATTTTCTAATCCTTTTTAGTTTTCTGTATTTAATTCAGTATCTGTAACATTTTCTGTTCCTGCCTCATCTTCAACAGTTGCACTGTCAACTACTTTCTGAAGTGCCAGATTGCATACATATACTTTCTTTAAATATTCTTTTCCGCTGTCTGCGCTCAATCCATATGATTTGTATAATGTGGATTCATCGCTGTAGCTGTAATTGCTCATAAGATTTCCAACGTAGCTGTCAAAGCCATCCTGGTCAAACTCAATGCCTTCCTTTTCTGCAATTGCCTCTAAAATCATCTGTGTCTTAAGATCTGATGTCACTTCGTCAGTTACATTGCTTACAAATTCATCATAATCCTGATTTGCTGTATTTTCAACATAATCCTTAAGGCTGCTTCCATCGCTGCAGTAATAGGATTCATACTGTGCCATTACCTCTTCCATACGGGCATCCAGAAGTCCATCCGGAATTTCCTTTACGGTACATACCTCTCCTAACTTGTCCATTACTGCAGAACGGATTGCAGATTTCTTGGAGGATTCCTTAGAAGATTCCATATAATTGCGTGCATCTGCCTTCATCTCATCTACCGTATCATAGCCAAGGCTGGCCTTAGCATTGACATATGCCACATATTCATCTGTCATATTGTCATAAGTAATATCCTGTTTCTCAACAATTTTATTGATGGTTACATTAAACACAACCGCCTGTCCTGCCAGGTCTGTATTTTGATAGCTTTCCGGGAATGTAAGATTCAAGGTTACTTTATCCCCTACTTTTGCACCAATCAGTCCTTCTTCGAAGCCGTCAATAAACGTATTGCTTCCAATCTCTAAGACCGTATCTGTTGCAGTTCCACCGCTGAATGCCACACCATCTTTTAATCCTTCATAATCGATATTTACAGCATCTCCATCCTCTACCACTGTTTTATCCGTATCTACATAGTATGGATAGTTGGTAATTACGCTATTCTCAATAAAAGTCTTCACATCATCATCACTTACGGAATAATCGTCTGTCAAAGCTACTGACAATCCCATATAATCGCCCAGTTCCACATAATCAAGCGGGTCAAAATCAATTGCCGCACTGGATACCACTTCTGTGCTCTCTGTATTCTCTACCGATTCACTTTTCTTGTCTTTTCCACAGCCAGTTACTGAAAATGCCAGTGTCAGGCATAACAATACTGCTACTATTTTCTTCTTCATATTTATTTCCCTTCTGTCTTTCATTCAAAGGCTGGATTTTTCCAGTCAGTCATACTTTCTAAAGATACCACATTTTCACCGAAAATAAAAGCATTTCATAGAATTTTTCGCATTTGCAGGTTGTCAATCCTGCCAATCAATGATACAATCATATTTGGATTTTACTTAAGGAGGTTTTCATCGTGCCAAAATTTGCGATTGTATTATTAACAATACTGATTATTATGATTATTGCCCTGATTGTTCTTTATTTTGTGGGCAAACGAGCTCAGAAAAAGAAAGAAGAACAGGATGCCCAGATTGCAGCAGCAGCACAGACCATTTCCATGCTGATTATCGATAAGAAGAAGATGCGGCTTAAAGATTCCGGTCTTCCGGCAAATGTCATTGCCCAGACTCCGAAAATGCTCCGCCGTTCCAAACTTCCAATCGTCAAAGCAAAGGTTGGTCCAAAGGTTATGACTTTAATCTGTGACGGACAGATTTTTGATTCCGTTCCGGTTAAGAAGGAAGTAAAAGCTACTGTCAGCGGGCTTTACATTACCGCAGTAAAAGGAATGCGTGGTCCTATCGAAGCACCTGCCAAAAAGAAAAAAGGCTTTATGGCAAAATTAAAAGAAAAAGCTGGTAAATAAAATAAAAATAGGGGCTGTAAAATAAGTCCCTAATTAAGAAACGCCAACTCCGGCAAATGTCGGT
>ENA-ORNG01002608-ORNG01002608.1-human-gut-metagenome-genome-assembly--contig:-NODE-2608-length-10780-cov-10.428438_pt1 | contig 10780 bp, 9 predicted proteins | sample MGYA00242113_ERZ509018 | MGnify/ENA primary metagenome ERZ509018 (study PRJEB26280, sample SAMEA2338711) | human gut metagenome | biome: human gut; feature: human-associated habitat; material: faeces... | reverse complement strand
CAGAGCGTCACCGTGAAGGTATCCCCCGCGCGCGCAACACTGCGCACGCCGAACACCGCCCGCAGGCGCGCCTCCGCCCCGGCGGCCGCGCCTGGGCAGCGCAGCTCCGCCATCCCGACCGGCACGTCAAAGCCCGCGCGCTGTACACGGCGCGCGATCTCGCCGAGGTCCACGGCCATCTCGTCATAAGTCAGGCACGCGCAGCCGGCCGTGTCGCTCACGGATACTTCGCGCAGTCCCGGCAGCCCCTGCAGCACACGCACGATGCGCACCGCGCAGGCGCCGCAGTCCATACCCGAAATACGCAGGATCACGTCCGTCATTTCTGCCGCCGCCTTTCGTAATTTACCATCTGGTCAGAAAAAAGATAGCATGCTGCCACAATTTTGTCAAGGTGCGGCGCGGATTTTCTCCGCCATTTGACGGATGTTGAAAATCGCTGTATAATCAGAGCATTCCAGAATCCCGGAGGCGACCAAGATGCCGATCATTGTCGACCGTGACCAGATCCGCCGGGACATTCTCATGGCGTTTCAGCGCTGCATCGAGCGCAAGCCCATGATGAACGTGTCCCTGCGCGACATTGCAGCGGAGGCTGGCATGAGCCACGCCAAGCTGCTCAACTATTTTGAGAGCAGAAACGACCTCATCCTCGCGTATGTGCGCTATACGCGAGAGTATATGTGCGAAAAGTGCAGCCAATGGTTCGCCGGGCACGACCGCGCGGACTATGACTCCAACCTCGCATACATGAACGCCTTCATGGACTACGTGGCCAATGCCCCGTCGCACGAGCAGCGCCCGAATGCCACGACGCAGACCTACGTCCTCGCGCGCTACGACCCCGAGATCGGCCGGCTCGTGCAGGAAGAGTTCCGCGCGTGGCGCACGCTCATGGAGCAGTGTCTCATCCGCATCTACGGCGAGGAGGTCGGCATGCACGAGGCCGAGGCGATGATGATCCTCATCGCCGGCACATTCATCTGCAATTACAATCAGGCGCTCACCGGCGAGATCAACGACAACATTCTCGGTTATCTCGGCAACCTGAGCCGGTCCTGACAACAGAAAAAGTCATCCGCCTGACGGCAGCTGCCGTCAGGCGGATTTTCATAGGGGTGGAAGGATGGGAAAAGGTATTACTCGTTTGGGTGTGCATCACAGTAGTAATGATAGATATTCTCGATATACAGCGCAGCGTCGCGGCCGCGGCCCTCGGCGAGCATGGCGGTGATGCGCGTCTCCTGCTCGATGACCGTCTCCGGCCCCCAGAAGGTCACGCACCGCTCCCAGAGGACGCCGCTCACGTCCGCGAGGCTGTTCATGAGCAGCGGGAAGATAAGGTTCCCGCTCAGCTCGGTGATGGTCGTGTCAAACTTGCGCATCCACTGCGCATAGGCAGTGATGCCCTCGCCCGCGGCGACGGATGCGCGCAGCCCGTCGGTGATGGCACGCAGCTGGTCAATGTCGGCCGGCGTGCCGCGCTCGCCGAGCAGGATCATGGCGCCGCCCTCGATCGCGTCGCGCGCCTCGACGAGGGAGCTCTCGATCGCGTGGTCGAACTGGCCGCCATATTTCCCGAGCGCCATGAGCGTCTCAAAATTGCCGTGGCGGGCGTAGTCCTCGATGTAGTTGCCGCGGCGCGGCTCCATGCGTACGAAGCCCATGCGCTCGAGATCCTCGAGCCCGGTGTGCACCATGGAGCGGCTGATGTGCATCTGCTCGGACAGCTCGCGCTCCGACGGGAGCTGGTCGCCGACCTTCAGCTCACCGGAAAAGATCATGCCGATGACCTGATCGACGAACAGCTCCCGGAGCGTCGGGGCCTGAATCTGCTGAAATCCCATCAGACCTTCCCGTCAACCTTTCTGCGGTCGTAGAGCCGATCGAGCAGCGGGCGCACAAGGAAATAGATCGCCTTGTTATCGAGATTGAACCAGTAGATGAGCATGCTCCCCACCCAGACGCCGGTCGCGCCGAGGAGCAGCTTTGGCAGCAGTTTTTTCATCATCATTTCCTCCTGTTTACCAGCCTTCGTAGTCGTCATACTGCAGCAGGGACGCATCGAGCGGCTCGGCCTGCATGACGGAGTACATGTAGTCGTTGACCTGCTGGCGGATGTCGGCACGGGAGACGGTGCGGTGGTCGAACATGTCATTGGAGACCATCATGAGCTTCGTCTTCTTCTCCTTCGCCTGGTCGAGGATGACACCCGTGAGGCCGAGCGCGCCCTTGCAGGTGATGTCATCGTGCAGGATAACCATGTCGCAGTGGAACTTCTCCGCCTCGTCCCAGAACTCGACGAGGTGCTGCCAGCCGCCGGTCAGGTGGCGGCGCATAACGCCGGTCTCATAATTGCGGGCAATGCCGTCGAGCATGGTGTCCTCGTCCGTCGTGTCGATGAGTACGTTGCCGGAGAACAGATCCATGCCGGCGATCACGAGGATGCCCCAGCAGTTATACAGCCAGTTCGGAAACTGCAGCCAGTAGCACGGAGGGCCGCCCCAGGTGATGGCGCGATAGCGCGTCTTGGGGAAGCAGTTGGTCTTGCTCTCGTACGCCTGCTCAAGGATCTTCATGACCTTGCGCTCTGCCTTCATGATCTCGGGATTGCGGCCGCCGGAGAATGCATAATAGAACGTGTGGAACAGGTTCGGCACGATGAGCGCGGCAGCGGTGTAGGGCGTGGCCATGAAGTTCCACTTCTCCTGCTCGTTGCGCACCTCGTCGTTGTGCTTTTCCATCACGGCGCGGCAGGCGTCCCAGTCATAGGTCTCGCCAGTGTGCCGCTCGACAAAGTCGATGACGCGGCGCAGGGACGCGCGGGCGTATTTGCGCGTGTGCGGATCGGCCCAGCGCATGGGGATGGCAGCCGGCAGCGTGTCCACGTCGAGATGGCGCTCGATGATCTGGCTGTTCATGGTCGAGGAGTCGCACGGGGCGTTGTTCGAGATGCAGCAGGCACCGATCTTCGGGAACTCGTCGAGCATGGCAACGCCGGCGGCATTGTTCGACAGGCGGCAGGAATCCGCCGGCAGGCCGATGCTCTCCATGGCGTCGATGTAGTACGGATTCGCACCCTGATCCATGTAGCACAGCAGCAGACCCTGGAACGGCTCGAGCTGCGCAGGGCGCAGATTTGGAAATCCCGCGAGGATCTCGGGGCACATGGTCTGCTCAAGCACGACCTGCGTGCGGCCGAAGTCGTTATCGCCGAAGCGGCGGTCGCCCATCATCATCTCGGCGATGGAGGTAGTTGAGCCCTTCATGATCGTGTTGAGGTAAATGCGCGCCACGCGCAGCGCCGGGCCGCGCAGACCCTCGACGCAGCGGTCGATCATGTTCAGCGCCGCGAGGTACGAGCCCATCCAGCGGTAGGTCAGCATGCCGCGCATGATGCGCACCGGGCTCTTGGCCACGAAGCCGCTCATGACGCCGAGCACTTTGACCCACTCGGTATAGTCGTACCATGTATCTTTCAGACCGCGCCATTCGCGGTGCTTTGCAATGTTGCTGCCGGGGAGAAAACGGTTCCCGGCGCCTTTGACCTTCTTGTCAGCCATCACGAATTCCCTCCCTGAATGTGTTTGATCTCCAGGCTCTCCACAAAGGCCTGGATGCGCGTGCGCAGCTGGCCGGCGCCGGCGAGGGTGTACTCCTTCTCAATGCCGACGGTCGGGATGCCCAGCTCCTCCTGCAGGATGTGCACGCCGAGCACACGCTCATAGCTCCAGAACTCGCAGAACTTCATCTGCTCGTAGAGTACGCCGTCGGCGCTGTATTCCCGGCACAGGTCGCGGATATAGGTGCGGCGGCCGTCGGAACGCGCCCGCTCCATGAAGCGCGGGCACTGGCTCGTGCGCAGATAGTGGCGGGCAACGGCGCGCAGCGGCGTCTCCCCGTCCAGAATTTCGATCTGCTCGCGGCTGGGCAGGCTGCCGTAGCAATAGCGGTCGGCCACGACCATGGCGCCGCAGTCCTCGATGAGCTTCGTGAACGCGGGATCGTCGATCTCGCTGCCGGTCACGACCAGGCGCACGCGGAACCACGGCTGCGGATCCGGTTTGCGGCGCTTGAGCTCGGTGAGCGTCTGCTTGAGGTACGGCAGGATCCGCTTGTGCGGGCACACCTGGCTCACGAGCTGGATGACATGGAACTCATAACCCGTGATAACGGGATTGGCCGCCTTGCGCAGGTCGCCGATCTCGGTGATGATGCGGGAAATTTCGTTGTGATCTCGGATCGCTTCGAGAATCGCCTGGTCGGAGATGTCGATGCCGTAGGTCGCGTGCAGCGGCTCGAGCACCTTGATGCGCAGCTGCTCTTCATAGTGATCGACGGCGAAGTCCTCGTCCGAGAACGGCACGTCCATCATGCTCATGAAAAACTGCGGATTTTTCTCCTTCACGAGGCCGAGGATCTCGAAATGCTCATGGCCGCGGTGCATCATCTGGCACGTCTCGGACGAGAGCAGCGCATCGAGATAGTCATAGCCGCGCTCGAGGATGCTGCGGGTGTATGAGCAGATCTTGCTCGACATGTAGTACGTGCCCACGTCGATGCTGCCGGTGTTCGGCGCACGCAGGCGGCTCGAGAAGCAGCCGGGCAGGTTCAGCAGCGTTTCCGGCACGAAATAGCAGGTGTAACCCAGGGCGTGTTCCCCCTCCGCCCTGGCCTGCTGTACCAGCTCGTTGTTGGCCTCCTGCAGCAGATTCTCAAAATAGATCAGATGCTTCAGGTCTTTCATGGTTTGCTTCCACCTCTCACTTTTCATTACGGGTGCGGCAGCTGGTCGGAACACGATCTGGTTCAACCAGCGGCTTCACGAGCCAAAGATAGCATATTTTTTGACAATGTGCAATGGATTACCCACCATTTTCTGTTTTTCAGTGCTTCGCACAATGGATCTGGTCTGACCACAGCCATTGTATCGCCAACAAACCGGACAGATTTTGTACTTTTCCAAACAATCATTGACAAGACAGGCCGGCTTATTATAGTATTGTCTGTCAAATCATGAAATCAAAGGAGCCTCACTTCATGAATGAAATTTACGTCACCGGCCACCGGAACCCGGACACGGACTCCGTCGTGGCCGCCATCTCCTATGCCGCGCTGCGCAACGCGCTCGGCGACCGCGACTATGTGGCCGCACACCTCGGCCACATCAGCGACGAGACGCAGCGTCTGCTCGACCGATTCGGCTTTCGTGCGCCGCGGACGCTGAGCAACGTCCGCACGCAGGTGCGCGATCTGGATTACGACACGCCGCCGGCGCTCAACTCCACCGTCACAATGGACCGCGCCTGGCACATCATGCGCGACCAAAACATCTCGGCCATGCCCATCATCAACGAGGACGGCACGCTCTACGGCATGCTCTCCGCCGGCGACATCGCGGCCTACAGCATGCGCACGATCAGCGACCGGCACGTGGACGCGCTGCCGCTGTTCAACCTCCTGAGCGTGATCGAGGGGCGCATCCTCAACGACGGCGCCGAGCAGGTCGACCGCGTGTCCGGCGTGGTGACGATCGCCCTGCCGCAGAGCTGCGACAACCTGCTCTTCTCCGACCCCGACAGCATCATTCTCTGCGGCAACCAGCCGGATATGATCCGCCGCGCGCTCGACATCGGCGTGCAGTGCATCATCCTCTGCCAGACCGACGTCGACCCCGCGTGGCTTGAAAACGCCGGCAAGACCTGCGTCATCTCCACCCCGCTCGATGCCAGCCGCGTGGCGCGGCTGGTGTATCAGGCGATCCCGATCTCCCGCCCGTGCAACACGGAGGATCTGGTCAGCTTCCACCTCGACGATTACATCGACGACGTGCGTGAGGTCGTGCTCGAGAGCCGCTACCGCTGCTACCCCGTGCTCGACGAGAACGAAAAGGTCGTCGGCACGCTCTCGCGCTATCACCTGCTGCGTCCGCGGCGCAAGCGCGTGGTGCTCGTTGACCACAACGAGCTGGCGCAGGCCGTGCCCGGGCTCGAGCAGGCCGAGATCCTCGAGATCATCGACCACCACCGTCTGGCCGATATTCAGACCACACAGCCCATCCGTATGCGCAACGAGCCCGTCGGCAGCACGACGACCATCATCACCAATATGTATCAGGAGCACGGCGTCATGCCGTCGCCGAACATGGCGGGTCTGATGGCGGGCGCGATCTTGTCCGACACGGTCATGTTCAAATCCCCCACGTGCACGAAGCGCGACATTGCCATGGCCGAGCGCATGGCCCGCATCGCCAACGTCTCGCTCAAGGAGCTGGGCAACCTGATCTTCGCCGCCTCGAGCGCCGGCGACAAGTCGGCCGAGGATCTGTGCTTTGCCGACTTCAAGGAATTCCACATCGCCGACCACTATCTCGGCGTCGGTCAGGTCACGTCGCTCGACTCGGCCAAGGTGCTCGAGCGCAAGGACGAGCTGCTGGCCGTTATGGCCACGAAGCTCGAGCAGCAGCACTATGACATGATCGCGCTCATGGTCACGGACGTGCTCCTAGAGGGCACGAACCTGCTCTACATCGGCAATGACGACACGATCCGCACCGCCTTCTCGGTCGAACCGAAGGACAGCGCCGTGTTCCTGCCCGGCGTGATGAGCCGCAAGAAGCAGATCATCCCCATGCTGACCGCCCTCTGGGGCTGAGGCCGCATATACAAAAAAGTCCGCACAGGCAGTGCCTGTGCGGACTTTTTTGATTCAATCCGTCATGCGCACGATGCGGTAATACGTGCGCGCCGTGAGCAGGTACACAAAGGTGTACAGCAGCGCAAAGACGCCGAACGTTCCGAGCGTGCACAGCAAAAACAGATGCACGTTCTGCAGCCCGAAGGCGAACACGATCTGCTTGATGAGCGGAAACGCAAACGCGATGTGGATCGCCGCCGTCACAAGCGGCAGGAAGAACATGAGCAGCACCTGCGTGCGGATGGTCGCCTTGACCTCCTTCGGCGTCATGCCGACCTGCTGCATGATGCGGAAGCGGCCGCGGTCGTCATAGCCCTCGGAGACCTGCTTGTAGTAGATGATGAGCACCGTCGCAAACAGGAACACGAACCCGAGGAAAAAGCCGAGGAACAAAAAGCCGCCGTACGTGCTGCGCAGCGTGGGATAGCCGTCGGCGCGCATATCGGTCGTGTAATTCACGTTCGCCGCCTCGGCAGCAGACTCAAACCCGGGGTCGCAGAGCAGTGCGTGCAGCGCGTCGAGCTGCTCGTCGTCCGTGCCGGAGAGGTCGAACTGATACGTGTAGTTGAGCATGCTACGGGTGCCGCCGTGCTCGCTGGTGTAGGCGTTTTGCTGCGCGCGCAGCTCGAGCACGCTGTCGAGATCCGGCACGACCAGATACAGCGTGTGCAGACCCATGATGGAGCTGCCGCTGACGAGCGAGAAGCTATCGAGCTGCCGCAGCCGCAGCGTATCGCCGCCGAGCGTGAGCGTGTCGCCAAAGGCTGCGCCGTCCGTCCATGCGAGCGCCTCGCCGGGCGCAAGCGTCACCTGCTCGCCGGTCAGGTCGGCATAGCCCTCCGTGTCCAGAACCATGACGGCGTATTCATCGGCGCTCGAACCGGTGAGCTGTTCGCTCGTGAGATCAAGCGCATCGCCGCTGCGCAGCGCGGAAAACCTGACGGTGCGATAGCCGTGCACATTGCTCTGCGTGAGCCCCGCGCGCGTCATGGTGTCGTCCACCACCCGCAAAACCGGCGCGACGTCCGGCACCGTATTCGTCTGGGGGTCGGTCATGAGCGTGAGCGTCATATCCTGCGACCAGCGCACGTCGGCGTAGGCATCCAGCCCCTTGTACAGGCTCACCGTGGTCGAAACCGTCACAAGCACCATCGTCGAGAGGATGCAGATGCTCGCAAGGCCGGCCGCATTGCGGCTCATGCGGTAAATGAGACCGGAGACGGTAGCAAAGTGGCTGGTTTTATAGTAGTAACGCCGGTTTTTGCGCAGCGCCTTGAGCACGACAACGCTCAGCGCGATGAACGTGAGATACGTGCCGATGATGACAAGGATGACCGCCGGGAAGAAATTCTGGATGGCGTATAAGGCCACGTTTGTGCGCAGGGAAATGATATAGCCCGCGGCAAGGCACACCGCGCCGAGCAGTGCGAGGATCCACTTGCTGCGCGGCTCGCGCTCGCCCTCACTGCCGGCGCGCAGCAGCTGCACGGGGTTGGACAGATGGATGATGCGGATGGTATTGAGCAGCAGCAGCAAAAACAGCGCGCCGAAAAACGCCACCGTATAGCCGATGCTCATCAGGCGGATGTTCAGCCCGAACGTAGCCTCCCCGCCGATGAGCCGCATGAGCACGAGCTGCAGGAGCTTGGAGAACACACCCGCCGCCACGAGGCCAAAAAACAGCGCCATGGCCGCCGTATACAGCGACTCCCAGAAGAGCACGTAGGAGATGTGGCGCTTTTCCATGCCGAGGATGTTGTAGATGGCAAACTCGCGCTTGCGCTGTTTGGTGAAGGTACTGTTCGTATAAAAGAGGATGATGGCGGAAAACAGCGCCATGATCGACACGCCGAAACCGAGCACCTGACTGACGCTGCCGCCGTGCTGCATCTGACCGAGATACGGATCGCTCGCGAGCGTGAGGATGATGCAAAACAGCGCCACGATCACGATGCAGGCCAGCAGATACGGCAGGTAGAACCGGCGGTTTTTCTTCAGATTCGTCGCCGCCAGACGCGGGTAGAGGTTACGCATGGCGCTCACCGCCCGTTGCCAGCATCGTGAGCGTGTCAGAGATCTTCTGATAGAGCTGCTCATCCGAGCTCTCGCCGCGATAGATCTCGTGGAACACCTCGCCGTCCTTGATGAACAGCACGCGCGAGGCGTGGCTGGCCGCCTTGACCGAGTGCGTGACCATGAGGATGGTCTGGCCGCCGCGGTTGATCTCCTCGAACAGGCGCAGCAGCTCATCCGTTGCGCGCGAATCGAGCGCGCCGGTCAGGCCGCTCGTGCAGCGCACGCGCGCGTAGCGCGAAAACGCACTCTTAACCTGGATCTGCGCGATGAGCGCGATAAGCAGCGCCGGCACAACCAGCAGCAGATACGTGGTATCAAAGCCATAATAATATCCATGGTACATGGCAGTCGGTCCTTTCTGGTTCGTGCTGCTATTTTACCGCCAAAGCGCGCGCGCGTCAACTGGGGACACAGATTTGCGCAGCGCGGCGTTTTTTGCGCAAATATCCCCCCACTGGGCTTGCACGGCGGTCATTTTTTGTTATACTTGTGTCAAATACACGATAAAGAGTATGGACGATCCGATCATGATTGATGCACACGACATTCGATTTTCCTACGACGGGCCGGGCGGCCGCCGCTCCCTCAACGGCGCGCAGCTGCACGTTTCCCCCGGCGAGTTTGTGGCCGTGCTCGGGCACAACGGCTGCGGCAAATCCACGCTCGTCAAGCACTTCAACGCCCTGCTGCCGCTGCAGCACGGCACGCTGACCGTCGACGGCATGGACGCCGCCGACCCCGCCAACCGCTGGGCGCTGCGGCGCAAAGTCGGCATGGTGTTTCAGAATCCGGACAACCAGTTCGTGTCCACGATTGTGGGCGAGGACGTGGCCTTCGGGCTGGAAAACTACGGCGTGCCGGAAGACGAGATCCCTGCGCGCGTGGCCGCGGCGCTCGCCGCCGTGGACATGGCAGGCTATGAAAACCGCGCGACGCACACGCTCTCCGGCGGGCAGAAGCAGCGCGTGGCGCTGGCCGGCGTGCTGGCCCTGTCGCCGGACATTCTGGTGTTCGACGAGGCCACCGCCATGCTTGACCCCGACGGCCGGCAGGAGGTGCTGCACACGATCCACCGCCTGCACACGCAGCAGCACAAGACCGTCGTCATGATCACGCACTATATCGAAGAAGCCATCGGCGCCGACCGCGTCTATCTCATCCACAACGGCAAAATGATCGCCGACGGCACGGCGCGCGAGATGCTCACGCAGCCGGAGCTGCTGGCCGCGGCAGGGCTCACGCCGCCGATGCCGGTGCAGATGTACCATGACCTGAAGCAGGCCGGGATCACGCTCGCCCGCTGCCCGCTGACGCTTGAGGAGCTTGCGGAGGAACTATGCCGATCACAGTAACGAATCTGACGTGTGTCTACAGCGCGGGGACACCTTTTGAGACTACTGCGCTGCGCGATGTGTCCGTCACGGTCGAAAACGGCAGCTTCGTTGGCATCCTCGGCCGCACCGGCTGCGGCAAGTCCACGCTCATCCAGATCATGGCCGGTCTGCTCACGCCGACGGCCGGCACCGTCATGCTCGACGGGCAGGACATCCACGCCCGCCGCTATGACCGCAGCATCCTGCGGCGCAAGGTCGGCATCGTGTTCCAGTACCCGGAGTGTCAGCTCTTTGAGACGACCGTGGAAAAGGACGTGGCCTTTGGCCTGAAGCACAGCGGCCTGAGCGCCGCCGAAAAGCAGGCGCGCGTGCGCTGGGCGCTCGAGACCGTTGGTTTCTCGTTCGAGAAAGTCCACGACCAGCCGCCGATGGGCCTCTCCGGCGGGGAGAAGCGGCGCGTGGCCATCGCGGGCGTGCTGGCGACGAAGCCGGAGTATCTCATTCTCGACGAGCCGATCGCGGGGCTCGACCCGCTCGGACGCGAGGCGTTTCTGCAGCTCATCACCGAGCTCAACCGCGGCGGCATGACCATCCTCATGGTCTCGCACAACGCCGACTGTCTGGGCGCGTATGCCCGGCGGCTGTTCGTGCTGGAGGACGGGCAGCTCGTGCGC
>ENA-ORNG01002607-ORNG01002607.1-human-gut-metagenome-genome-assembly--contig:-NODE-2607-length-10785-cov-7.379031_pt1 | contig 10785 bp, 10 predicted proteins | sample MGYA00242113_ERZ509018 | MGnify/ENA primary metagenome ERZ509018 (study PRJEB26280, sample SAMEA2338711) | human gut metagenome | biome: human gut; feature: human-associated habitat; material: faeces... | reverse complement strand
AGCACCGGCTCACGGCGGAGAAAGGAGAGGAACATAAAGCGGGACCTCCCATCAGGTCAAGAATCCCGTACATGATAGCACGATAGAGGGAAAAGTCAAGGGCATAGGGAAAAACCACGGGAAAAAGACAGGCTTTTTTGAGAAAATTTGTGGAACTTCTTACTAGGGCTTCACAGGACTCTAACTTTACTTCCCGGCAGGATTGGGGTATACTAACATCGTACACGATGATTGAAAGACAGAAAGGGTGTTCCTTTTATGAGAAAGACAAAGATTGTATGTACGATCGGTCCTTCCTGCGACAATGAGGAGACGCTGGAGCGGATGTGTTTGGCCGGGATGAATGTGGCGCGGCTGAATTTCTCCCACGGCACCCATCCGGAGCAGCAGGCAAAAATGGATCTTGTAAAGCGGGTCCGGGAAAAGCTGAAGCTTCCTATTGCCATTATGCTGGATACCAAGGGACCGGAGTATCGCATCCGTACCTTTGCCGACGGCAGTGTGGAACTGAAGGCGGGAGATCCGTTTACTTTTACCACGGAGCAGATCGTGGGCGATCAGCACCGAGTGGCGGTAAGCTATGCCGGACTGATGGGAGATCTTTCTGTAGGAGATAAGATCCTTCTGAATAACGGCCTGATGGTTTTTGTTGTGGAGGAGCTGACAGAGACAGAGGCCCACTGCCGGGTGCTGGTGGGCGGTACGCTGTCCAATAACAAGAGTATGAGCTTCCCCAATAAGGTCATGAGCCAAGTCTACCTCAGCGAGCAGGACAAGGCGGACCTGCTGCTGGGCCTGGAGAACGAGGTGGACTACATCGCCTGTTCCTTCGTCTCCCGAAAGCAGGACATCCTGGATGTGAAGGACTTCATCGCCCAGCACACCGACCGGTACATCGGCATCATCGCCAAGATCGAGAACCAGGCGGGCATCGACAACATCGAGGAGATCTGCCAGGTCTGCGACGGGGTGATGGTGGCCCGGGGCGACCTGGGGGTAGAAGTGCCCTTCGAGAAGCTGCCGGCCATCCAGAAAAAGCTCATCAACACCTGCCGCCGCCTGGGCAAGCGGTCCATCACCGCCACGGAGATGCTGGAATCCATGATCCACAACGCACGGCCCACCCGGGCGGAGATCAGCGACGTGGCCAACGCCGTCTACGACGGCACCAGCGCCGTAATGCTCTCCGGGGAGACCGCCGCGGGCAAGTACCCGGTGGAGGCGGTGGAGACCATGGCTCGGATCGTGGAACAGACCGAGCAGGACGTGAACTACCAGAGGCGCTTCTGGCAGACGGAGTTCCCCATCCACAACACCGTGGACGCCATCTCCCACGCCACCTGCGCCATCGCCATCGACATCAACGCCAAGGCCATCGTGGCCTGCTCCCTGTCGGGGATGACGGTGCGGATGGTGTCCCGGTTCCGGCCCCCTGTGGACATTCTGGGGCTGACCACCAACGAGCGGACCTGGCGGATGCTGGCCCTGAGCTGGGGCGTGACGCCCCTGATGTGCGAGGAGGTCCCCTCCACCGACGTGCTGTTCTACACCGCCATGAAGGCGGCCAAGGAGCACATGAAGCTCTCCCCCGGAGACGAGATCGTCATCACCGGCGGCATCACCAACGGTCGGTCCGGCAACACCAACCTGTTGAAGGTGGAGACCATCTGACCATATTGTGAAAAGGAAGGAGGCCGGCGCGTGTGCGCCGGCCTCCCTGTTTTGCCTGGGAACGGGTATTTGCTTTTCGCTATTTACCCCATGACCTCGCCGCCGGGGGCGTCGTTGGCCTGGGACCAGATCTCCTCCAGAGCCGGTAGTCCGTGGTGGGGTCCTCAGGATCGGTAGGATCTTCAGAGTCAGTGAAATCTTCGGGTTCGGTAGGCTCCTCAGCGCAAACTGCCTCGAAGGTAATCCAATCCGTATCCTGATCATACCATGCATTATGCTCCTCAAGCAAAGCCTTCAGCGCAGGGAAGGTAACTCGCCAGCATACATGGGAGAATCACTCAGCCGGACCTTCCAGCCGATAAACTCCTTGCCCTCGGGAGCCACTGGATCTGCAATAGCCACCGAAGCGGTAGGATTGGTGCTGATCACGTCGCCGCTGCCCAAGTATTCATCCTTCGTTCCATCCCAGGACACGAACCTCACGTTGATGGCATTCACGGCCGTCTCAACCTTGCCGTACAGCTCATACTTCTTCAGCATCAGGGGCAGCTTTGCTTTTTTGGCCTCGCTGCCGATGTCCTCTGCTTTCTCATACCAACCGTCGAAGGCATCGCCTTCCGCAACGGTCGGATTATAGAACGTATCGTCCTGCAGATTCTTCCCGCTGATGTGCGCGGATACTGGTAACAGTAACCCAGCTTTCATCATCTGTGTCATAGCCAGCCCTACCCTCTTGTCCGCACAAAAAGCAACTCAGGTCTGGGCCGGGGAGGCCCAGGACCTTCGGGGGTACGGGGACGGAGCCTCCAAAAAAAGTGGGGGCCAATGGCCCCCACTGAAATTCAAATTGCCGCTGCCTGTTCGTTGATGAGAATATTGTCCCGAGCCCGCTCCACATGCTGCGTCGCCAGGGCCTCAGCCTGGGCAGCGTCCCCGGCCGCCAGGGCGTTGAAGATGGCCCGGTGCTCGGCCGTAGACTTCTGTGCCCGCTGGTTGTCGCTGACAGAGAGCTTTCGGTGGCGCATGAGGCGCTTGAGCAGCCCGGTGAGCTGCTTATCAAACACCCGGCTGCCGCAGGCGGCATAGATTGCTGTGTGGAAGCGGCTGTCGGACTCCAGGATCTTGTCCGGCAGGTCCCGGGAGACATAGAACTCCTGGAGGGTGACGATCTCGTCCAGCTCCACCAGCTCCTTCTGCCCGATCCGCTGGCAGCACATGGCCGTGGCAAGCCCCTCCAGCCGCAGCCGAATCTCCAGCATATCCAGCAGGTCCTGGTGGGTGACCCCCACCACCACAATGGTCTTGCCCCGGCTCTCCACCAGATCGTCCTGCTCCAGGCGGCGCAGGGCCTCCCGCACCGGGGTGCGGCTGACGTTCAGCTTCTCCGAGAGCTTCAGCTCCGTCAGCACATCCCCTCGCTGGTAGGCGCCGGTGAGGATGTCCTCCTCCACCCGCTCATAGACGATGTCCGCCAGGGAGGTTACCTTCCCTTCCGCCATGGTCAGCCCTCCTCAGCTCTGGAACCGGCCGGGGGCAAATTCCTGGACCTTGGCCTCCAGTTCGTGGCGGCCAAGGGTGCTCTGCCGGCCATTCTCGTACTCTTCGTCCACCCAGGCCTTCAGCTGGGCCACCAGGGGGTCGTTTTTGGCGACGGCCGCGTCTCCGGTGAGGTCGTAGTTGTCGTTGATCCAGTAGGCGATGCCCGCCAGCCCGGAGGTCTTGCCGATCATCACCGAGGCGGGGCGGTTCAGCAGCCGCTTGGTGTCGAAGATGTTGTAGATCTCCTCGTCCTTCAGCAGGCCGTCGGCGTGGATGCCCGCCCGGGTGACGTTGAAATTCCGGCCCACAAAGGGGGTGTTCTCGGGAATGTCGTAGCCGATCTGGTACTTGAAGTACCGGGCAATGTCGGTGATGGCGGTGGTGTCCATGCCGTCCAGAGTGCCCCGGAAGCCGGCGTACTGGAACACCATGGACTCCAGAGGGACGTTGCCCGTGCGCTCGCCGATGCCCAGCAGGGTGCAGTTGACGGCGCTGGCGCCGTACATCCAGGCGTGGCCGGCGTTGGCGGTGGCCAGGTGGAAGTCGTTGTGGCCGTGCCACTCCAGGCACCGGGCGGGCACGTCGGCGTAGTGGCGCAGGCCGTAGATGATGCCCGGCACGCACCGGGGCAGGGTGGACCCGCCGTAGGGCACGCCCAGCCCCAAGGTGTCGCAGGCCCGGATCTTCACGGGGATGCCGGCCTCACGGCTCAAATCCTGAAGGGCGTTGACAAAGGGCACCACGAAGCCGTAGAAGTCCGCCCGGGTGATGTCCTCCAGGTGGCAGCGGGGAATGACCCCGGCGGCGAAGGCCTCCTTCACCGTGGCCAGGTAGGTGTCCATGGCCTGACGGCGGGTCATGTGGAGCTTCTTGAAGATGTGGTAGTCGGAGCAGCTGACCAGAATACCCGTCTCCGGGATGCCCATGTCCGCCACCAGCTTGAAGTCCTGGGGGGTGGCCCGGATCCAGGAGGTGATCTCCGGGAAGCGCAGACCCAGCTCCCGGCACTTGTCCAGGGCCTCCCGGTCCTTCTTGCTGTAGATGAAGAACTCCGTCTGGCGGATGATGCCCTTGGGGCCGCTGAGCCGGCTCATGAGCTTGTAGAGGTCCACGATCTGCTGCACGGAGAAGGGCTCCATGGACTGCTGCCCGTCCCGGAAGGTGGTGTCGGTGATCCAGATCTCCTCGGGCATGTTCATGGGCACCCGGCGGTGGTTGAAGGGGATCTTCGGGGCCTCCTCGTAGCTGAACGCGTCCCGGTAGAGCTGGGGCTCCGCCACGTCCTGAAGCTGGTACTTGTAGGATTTCTGTTCCAGCAGATGGGAAGAGTTGGAAAGCTCAAGCATGGTAGGGCACCTCTTTGTATAATTGTATACAATTATACATTATGCACAGGATTTGTCAAGAGAAATTTTTCCGGGAGAAAATTTTTCTTGTCTGCGGCGCGGAATTTCTCTATACTGAAGGCAACAGATTTACAGTCTGCCCCCTTTGGGGGCGATCAGAAGGAGATGAGCCTATGGCGTACCGCGTGATCGACAAGGAGACCATGCCCCGGCGGGAACAGTTCGACTACTTCCGCGCCATGGCCCAGCCCTATGTGGGAATCACATGGGAGCTGGACATCACAGACCTGAGGCGGCGGCAGAAGGCGGAGGGCTGGCCCTTCTTCCTGACCATGCTGTATCTGGCGGGGCAGGCGGCCAACCGGGTGCCCCAGCTGCGCCAGCGCATTCGGGGGGAGGACGTGGTGGAGTACGACCGCTGCGACACCTCCCACACCGTGGCCACGGCGGACGGCAACTTCCGCTACTGCCGGGTACGGGGCGGGCTCCCCTTCCGGGAGTTTCTGCCCCTGGCCCGCGCCGCCCACCAGGCGGCCCAGGAGCGGCCGTCGCTGATGGAGGAGGAGGACGAGGAGTCCCTGCTCTTCGTCTCCAGCGTCCCCTGGACCCCCTTCACCGGCCTGATCCAGCCCACCCCCTCCCCGGCGGACTCCAATCCCCGGATCCCCTTCGGCGGCTACCACTGGCGGGGAGATCGGCTGATTTTGCCGGTGTCCCTCCTGGCCAACCACGCCCTGGTGGACGGGCGGCACCTGGCCCAGTTCTACCAGGAGCTGGAGAAGGCAACGGCGGAGCTGCTGGAAACACCGTAGAAAAGAGTCTGGGCGACACCTGCCGCCCGGAAGTTCAGCGTGTCAAAAAAGCCTCGCAGAGTTTCGCGCCGCGCACGGCGCGAAATAAAATCAAATCGTTTTTCCGGCGGCGTGTACGTCGAAAAAACACTTTGCGCGGAGCGAGCGTCGCAGGCCCCGCCAGGGGCCGAGGCGCAGAGCGAAGCGAGACCCCTCTGGCGGAAAAGGCGTCAGCCTTTTTCGACAGTCTCCTTCCGGGCGGCGCCTGCCGCCCGGAAGTTTTTATCGACCTTCCATAAAAAGAACACAACTCCCATGTACCATAGAAGACGAAAGGGGGGACATTCCATGCACACCATTCTGCTGGTGGAGGACGAGCAAACGCTGCGGGAGCTGGTGGGGGACTACCTGACTCGCAGGAGCGGCGGACAGTGGCGGGTCCTGCCCGCCGCCGACGGCGGCGAGGCCCTGCTCCTGGCCGCCAGCCAGCCCCTGGACCTGGCCATCCTGGACGTGATGCTGCCGGACATAGATGGCTTCGCCCTCTGCCGGGAGCTGCGGTCGGGCAGCGACCTGCCCATCCTATTCCTCAGCGCCCGGTCGGCGGAGGAGGATCGCCTGCGGGGCTACGGCCTGGGGGCGGACGACTACATGACCAAGCCCTTCTCACAGGCGGAGCTGTTCGCCAAGGCCGCCGCCCTGCTGCGCCGGTCCAAGGGGGAGATGGGCAGGGACCTGCTGGTCTCCGGCGGGGTCGCCGTGGACATCCCGGCCCACGCCGCCCTGGTGGACGGCAGGCGGGTGGACCTGCCCCCCAAGGAGCTGGCCATTCTGCGGCTTTTGCTGGAGGAGCGGGGCCGGGTCCTGCGCCGGGAGGACCTGCTGCTGCGGCTGTGGGGCTGGGACTACGAGGGCAGCGACCGGGTGGTGGACACCCACGTGAAGAACCTGCGGCGGGCCCTGGGCCCCTGGGCCCGCTGCCTGAAAACCGTCTTCAAAACAGGGTACAAATGGGAGGAGGAGTAGTGGTATGGATCTGAAAAGAGAGAAGCGGCGGGTGTATCTGCGGTGCTTCGCCCTGCTGCTGGCCCTGTGGCTGGCGCTGCTGGGGGCGTTTTCAGCCTATATGCTCGCCAACGCCAGAAGGCAGGAGCGGCAGCGGTTCAAGGATAACGCCGACGCCCTGGGCGAGGCGCTCCAGGACGCCAGCGACCAGGATTTGCGGCCCGCCTACGGCGACTGGCTGTCTATCGTACGAACCTACGAGGGGACCAAAGGGATCGCGGCGGCGCTCTTCACCAGCGAGGGACAGCTGGAATGGCATATGGACCCGCCGGGACAGTGGACCGTGGAACTGTCTAACTCCACGGACTATTTGGGACAGAGCCACGGTGAGGTGGACATTGCGCAGTGGTTCAGCACGGAGGACCTTCGGGAGATCATGGCGGCCGCCCAGGCCCAAGGTGGGTTCCGTGTGCCCCTGGTCCTGGAGGATGTGACCCTCACCGCCGGCGGGGAGATAGTCCCCCGGGCCCTGGCTCTGCGGACCTCCGGCGGGGACACGGTGCTGACCATCGCCAACGACAGCTATGACCAGTCCTGGGAGGCCACCTACGCCTTCGGATACATCCGACCTCTCGGCGGCGTGAGGACCACTGACGCCCTGGCAGCGGCGGCCAACAGCCAGGTGATCCGGGATCTTCAAGCTATCGCCGCGGACCCGTCCGTGCTGCGGGCCCCCGGGGCGGACTACCCGCGATACCTCGGCGGGAAGATCATCGTGGACGACACGGTAGTGACGGAGCGGCCCTGGGGCCTGCTGGACCAGGTCTACATCGCCCAGACAACCGATCCCATCACCCCCTACTGCTGGCTGGTGATAACGGGCATGTCGGATGTGTGGGACGCGGCGGGCCCCTATTGGCTGGCCACCACCCTGATCAGTCTGGCGGGGTTCCTGCTGGCGGCCTGGCTGCTGGCCCACATGACCTGGAAGGGGCAGCGGGCCCACCTGCTCTATGAGCGCCGCCGGCGGGAGACCGCCGCCGCCATCACCCACGACCTGAAAACGCCGCTGGCGGTGATCCGGGCCTGCGCCGAGAATCTGGCGGAGGCGGCGCCCCCTGACGGGCAGGGGGACTACGCCGCGGAGATCATCCGCCAGACCGAGGGGATGGACCGGTCCCTGCTGGACATTCTGGAGCTGGACCGGCTGGAGGGGCAGGCGCCGGTCCTCCAGCTGGAGGACGTACCGCTGGAGGAGGTGGTCTCCCGACAGGTGGAGGCCCTGCAGCCCCTGTGGCCGGAGATCCAGGTCGTCCAGCAGGTGTCCGGCACGGTCCGGGCGGACCGGGCGGCACTGTCCCGGCTGGTGGAGAACCTGCTGCGGAACGCCCTGGAGCACAGCGACGGGACCGTCCAGGTCCAGGGGGACGAGACGGTTTTGACGGTGTACAACACCGGCCTGCCCATCCCCGAGGAGGACCTGCCCCGGATCTGGGAGCCCTACTTCAAGGGCGACGCCGCCCGGCGGGGCGGCTCCGGCCTGGGACTGTCCATCGTGGCGGCGGCAGCCCGGGACCACGGCTGGCGCTGGGAGGCCGCCAACAGCGACGGCGGCGTGACCTTCACCATCCGCTTCAAAGCATGAGGCCTCAGACGCCATAGACACACCACGACAACAAGAAAAAAGTCCGCCGGGGACATCCCCGGCGGACTTTTGTACTCATACGGTCAGTTCCCCTCCAGATGGATCTTACCGCCCCTCCCGGTCCAGAAGGCGGCGGATCTTCTCCCGGACCCGCTCCAGGTCCGGGTCGCACAGCAGGGGGAGGAGGTCGGCCAGCGCCTGGCCGTCGTAGTCCCACCACCGCAGCCGGAGCAGCAGGTCCGTCAGCTCCGGGTCAAACCGGCGCTTGATGAGCCGGGCCGGGTTGCCTCCCACAACAGTGCAGGGCTCCACTGTCCCGGACACCACGGAATGGGCGGCCACAATGGCCCCATCCCCAATATGGGAGCCGGGCAGGATGACGCTTTTGCGGCCGATCCACACGTCATTTCCCACCACAGTGTCCCCCTTCCGGGGGAGCTGGTCCATATGCGGCGGCGTGCGCTCCGCCCAGACCCCGCCGAAAACGTTGAAGGGGTATGTGGTCACGCTGCTGAGACGGTGGTTGGCCGGTCCCATGATAAACTGGGTCCCGGCGGCAATGGCACAGAACCGGCCGATGATAAGCCGGTCGCCGAACTCCGGGTAGTTGAAAAGGACATTGTTCCGCTCAAAGCCCGCAGGGTCCTCCGGGTCGTCGTAGTAGGTGTAGTCCCCGATGAGGATGTTGGGGGCTTTCACCACGTTCTTGATGTAACAGGACGTCTTGTACTCATTGGGAAATATATCGTCAGGATTGGGCAGTCCGTTTTTGTCTGTCATGTTTTTCTCCTTTCCGCGGCGCTCACCGCCGCCTGGCATCCCTCCCTTCCTCTATCTTCGCAGTTGCCACCGCCCGCTTCTTTCTTGTCTCCCTCATATCCTCCACACGCCTCCTCCATAGAAATAAAAAGTCCGCCGGGGACATTCCCGGCGGACTTTTTTGCTCACGCGGTCATTTCAGCAGATAGTTCCGCACCAGGATCTGCAGCAGCTCGTCCCGGTCCACCTTGCGGATCAGGGTCCTGGCCTGGTTGTGGTTGGTGATGTAGGTGGGGTCCTCGGAGAGGATGTAGCCTACGATCTGGTTGATGGGGTTGTAGCCCTTCTCCTCCAGGGCCTTGTAAACCGTGAGCATGATCCGGTGGATCTCAGCGTCCTGCTCTCCGGTGAAATCAAACTTGCGGGTGTAATCGTCCACTCCTACACCACCTTCTTTCCAAATTATCTTTAGTATACTCACTTTTTTCGGCGGTGTAAAGAGAAAAAAACAGAATGTTACACAAGTGTAATATTCGACAATTTTTTCCAGCCCGCCCCCGGCGCGGGAACCTGAGCGGGGCCTCCCGCCTCAGTACTCCACGCCCCGCCGGGCGGCCACGCCCCGGTCAAAGGGGTGCTTGACCTTCCGCATCTCGGTGACATAGTCGGCCCGGTCCAGCAGCGCCTGGGAGGGTCCCCGGCCGGTGAGGACCACCTCCAGCCCCTCCGGGGCGCTGTCCAGCAGCGCCAGCAGCCGGCCCTCGTCGATGAGCCCGGCGGCGCAGGCCCCCAGGGCCTCGTCCAGCACCAGCAGGCCGTACCCGCCCGCAGAGGCCTTCTCCCAGGCAGTCTCCAGAAGGCCGCTGTAGTAGATCCCGGCCTCCTCCCGCTCCTCCGGGGAGAGGGTCCAGGTGAAGCCGAAGGCCCTGGTCTGGGGGACCACCTCCGCCCCCTCCGTCCGGGACAGGGGGGCCAGCTCCGAGGAGGAGCCGTCCTTGAGAAACTGGAGCACCAGGGCCCGGCGGCCGCTGCCCGCGCAGCGCAGGGCCAGGCCCATGGCGGCGGTGGTCTTGCCCTTCCCGTCTCCGCAGTAGATGTGTACCATGTTCCGCCTCCTCCCCGGGATCAGTGGTTGTTCCGCTCCAGCAGTTCGTGCTTCACGTCCCAGAGCTTCTGGCTCAGGTCCACATAGTAGTTGTGGGGGTAGTCAAAGCGCTTGACCTCCTCCCACAGGGTATCCACCTGCTGGGCGCAGTAGGCCTTGATCTCCTCCAGGGAGGGCAGGTCGTAGACCAGCTCGCCATCTTTGAAAATGGGCACCTGGAGCTCCTTGGCGGTGAAGTCGTAGACCTCCTTCTTCTTCCAGGTGGCGTCGGGGTCGAAGATGACCAGGGATTTGGAGTCGTCCACCGTCTCGTCCCACACGGTGAGGTAGTCGGCGATGGCCTTGCCGGTGTCGTTGCCGTAGAAGCGGTAGAGCTTCTTGAAGTGGGGGGTGGTGATCTTGGTGACGTTCTCGCTGATCTTGATCTTGGGCTCGATGGTGCCGTCGGGGTGCTCCACCGCCGCCAGCTTGTACACCCCGCCGAACACCGGCTCGCTGCGGGCGGTGATCAGCCGCTCGCCCACGCCGAAGCTGTCCACCTTCGCCCCCTGGAGCAGCAGATCACGGATGAGCATCTCGTCCAGGGAGTTGCTGACAGTGATGGTGCAGCTCTCCCATCCGGCGGCGTCCAGCATCTTCCGGGCCTCCTTGGTCAGGTAGGCGATGTCGCCGGAGTCCAAACGGATGCCGCACTTGGTGATGCCCCGGGGCCGCAGGACCTCGTTGAAGGCCCGGATGGCGTCGGGCACGCCGCTCTTCAACGTGTTGTAGGTATCCACCAGCAGCACAGCGTTGGTGGGATAGATCTCGCAGTAGGCCTTGAAGGCCTCGTACTGGCTGGGGAACATCTGGACCCAGGAGTGGGCCATGGTGCCGGCGGCGGGGACCCCGTAGAGCTGGTCGCTGATGGCGCAGGCGGTGCCC
>ENA-ORNG01002602-ORNG01002602.1-human-gut-metagenome-genome-assembly--contig:-NODE-2602-length-10792-cov-3.108876_pt1 | contig 10792 bp, 8 predicted proteins | sample MGYA00242113_ERZ509018 | MGnify/ENA primary metagenome ERZ509018 (study PRJEB26280, sample SAMEA2338711) | human gut metagenome | biome: human gut; feature: human-associated habitat; material: faeces... | reverse complement strand
GGAGCCGGAAGCAGCAGAGCTGCAGGAAGGGGAAGAGGTCGACGGGGCAGGTGCGGCCTTCGAAAACGTGGACTTCGCCTATGATGAGCAGCAGATCCTCAGCAGGTTCTCCTTGCGCATCGCGCCGGGGAAGATGAGCGGGATCTGCGGCAAGAGCGGCAGCGGAAAATCGACGATGCTGCGGCTGATGATGCGCTTCTGGGATGTCAAAGGCGGCACGGTGCGCGTGGGCAAAGGCGATGTGCGCCATATCCGCACCGCATCGCTGCGTGCGCATGAAAGCTTCATGACCCAGCAGACCCATTTGTTCCACGATTCCATCCTGAACAATATCCGCCTGGTGAGGCCGGATGCTTCGCGCGAAGAAGTCGAAGAAGCCTGCCGCAAGGCGAGCATCCACGAGTTCATCATGAGCCTTCCTGCCGGCTATGACACCGAGGTCGGCGAGCTGGGCGACACGCTGTCAGGCGGCGAGCGGCAGCGCATCGGGCTTGCCCGGGTGTTCCTGCATGACAGCGCGCTCATCCTGCTGGATGAGCCGACGAGCAATCTGGATTCGCTGAATGAGGCGGTCATCCTGAAATCGCTACATGAGCAGAAGGCGAAAAAGACCATCGTCCTCGTCTCTCACCGGCATTCCTCGCTTCGTCTGTGTGATGAGATCATCGAGGTCGGCCAAGGCAGGGTGAGCTGATGCGGCGGGATCCAGAGAAAAAGCGTGCGCGGGAGCAGCGGGTGGTAGAAGAGATGATCACCTTGTACTGCCGCGCGCATCATCACAGGGGCACACGCTGCGCGCAATGTGAGGAGCTGGCGGAATACGCCCGGATGCGCACGGCGAAATGCCCGTTCATGGAGACGAAGACATTCTGTTCCAACTGCCGGGTGCACTGCTATGATCAGGCGCATCGGCAGCGGATCAAAGAGGTCATGCGCTTCAGCGGCCCGCGGATGCTCATGCATCACCCGCTGCTTGCGCTCTCCCATCTGATCGAATCAAAAAAAGAACAACGAAGACTGAAGGAGGAAAACCGATGAGAATGGTCTATATCTTAGGCGGCGTCATCGCCTTTGCGCTGGGAACCGTCGGCACCGTGCTGCCGGTATTGCCCACTGTGCCGTTTTACTTGCTTGCGACATGGTGCTTTGCGAAAAGCTCGCGCCGGCTTCATGACTGGCTGCACGCCAGAACGCTGTATCAGAAGCACATGACGCCCTTCTTCAACGGAGAAGGGCTGAGCATCCGTCAGAAGGTGACCATGATGAGCATCACCACGCTCATGATGGGCGCAGCCTTCGTCATGATGGATGAGATCGTGATCGGGCGCATCGTGCTGGTCTGTGCCTGGATCTTCCATGTATTTTATTTTCTCTTCCGCATCAAGACCAGAACCGTTCAGTGACCGGATACCACGGTCATTGTTTTCTTTTTGTCATGCCGCATCGATGGCATATTTCCCATTTCTGTGATTTTGTCCATCATCGCTTTATGTAAAAGGGGTTGCAAATCGTGAGAATGATGATAGAATGGACGCAGAGGCAGCAAATGCTGCAGAAGGGAGAACATGATGAACGAAAAGAAAGCAAGGGGACTGCTTGCCGCGGCAATGTCGACAGCGATGTTTGTCAGCAGCACTGCGGGCGCGGTTCCTGTACTCGCAAATGATGCGGCAGGACCGCAGGCGCAGAGCGATTCCACGCCGGAGCTGGTCCCTCAGCCGCAGTCAGTTGCATATGCAGGCGGAACGCTCGAGGTCAGCGGTTCCGTCAACGTGGAAGGAAGCGATCAGGCGGATGCGGATGCAGTCGCCGATCTGAAGGACTTCCTGAGCGAAAACGGCATCCAGGTCAATGAGACCAGCGTAGAGGGAGATACGACCTTCGTCCTGGGAGAGAGCGATGATGAGATTGCAGCCCTGGACAGCGCCAAGGAAGCGCTCGGCATGAGCGGAGCGGACAGCCTGGGCGAAGAAGGATATGTGCTCAAGGTGGATGCGGCCAGCGATACCGTGGTCATCGAAGGAAAAGACGGCGACGGCACATTCTATGGCGTGCAGACGCTCAGACAGCTGGATACGGCAGAGGATGGCATGCAGCTTGCTGAAGCAGAAGTCAGCGATGAGCCGACCATGGCGACCCGCGGGACGATCGAAGGCTTCTATGGCAACCCATGGACCCATGAGGACCGCCTCAGCCAGATCGAATTCTATGGCGATTATAAGATGAATACCTATATTTACGCCCCGAAGGATGATCCATATCATCGCGAGCAGTGGCGTGAGCCTTATCCGCAGTCCGAGATGGATCGGATGCAGGAGCTGATCGATACCGCAAATGAAAATAAGGTAGACTTTGTATTCGCGCTCTCTCCAGGCATCGATATCCAGTTTGGCGGAGAAGCAGGAGAGGCAGACTATCAGGCGCTGGTGAACAAATGCCAGTCATTATATGACATGGGCGTGCGCAGCTTTGCCATCTTCTTCGACGATATCTCCAATAAGGACGGCGTGGCGCAGGCGTCGCTGTTGAACCGCTTCAACGAGGAATTCGTTCAAGAGAAAGGCGATGTCAAACCGCTGATCACCGTGCCGACGGAGTATGATTCCAACGCTATGGGGTCAGGAGACAGACTGTCTCAGTACACCAAGGATTTCTCTGAGACCATCGATGACAGCATCATCGTGCTGTGGACAGGCAGCGCCGTGGTCACCGAAGGTATCTCCGTGGACAATGCACAGACCGTCAAGGAGATCTATGGCGACAATGTCGGAATCTGGTGGAACTACCCGTGCACGGACTATATCCAGAACAAGCTGGGACTCGGTCCGATCTACGGTCTGGACAAGGGGCTGGCGGATGAGCTTGACTTCCTCGTGATGAACCCGATGGAGCATGCGGAGCTTTCCAAGATCACGCTGGCGACCGGCGCGGATTATTCCTGGAATACCGCGGCGTATGATCACGACAGCGCTTTCCGCAAGTCGATCGATCTGCTGTATGGCGATCTTGCGCCGTATATGTATACCTTTGCCAACCATTCCTCCCGCCTGGTGGCCGGATGGGCTTCCACGGGACGTGCGGATGCACCGGATGTGCGCGCATTGATGGATACGATGATGAAGAAGGTCGCACAGGGCAGCGACGCTTCTGCTGAGATCGCTGCGCTGGAAACTGAATTTGACAATATGATCCTGGCGGCGGATACGTTGAAGGCACAGCTGCCTGAGGATGAGCTGTCCCATTGCAGCGGCAATCTCGATAAGCTGAAGAGCTTAGGCGAATATGACAAGATCGCGCTGCAGCTGTTCCTGGAAAAGAATGCGGATGAGCCGGATCAGGGCGTCGTAGACAGCCTGACTTCCCAGCTCAACAGCGCGCTGGGCTCTCTGCGCTCCGGCAAGCTGGTCTCTGAGCAGACCGCGCTGGCGTTCATCGAAGAGGTCATCGCTTATCAGGTACAGCCGGAAGCTGGCTTCGATGTCTCCTCCACGTTCATCGCGCCGGGCGAATCCGTGACGTTCACGAGCACATGCTCGCTGTCTGCGACGGATCTGCACTGGACGTTCAAGGGCGCAGACGTAGAGACGAGCACAGAGGAAAATCCGACCGTGACATATTCCAACGAAGGCGTTTACACTGTACAGCTCGTCGCCAGCAACAAGCGTGGAGAAGATACGGTCATCAAGGAAAACATCATCACGGTCTCTGAAGAATCAGCAGGCGAACAGATCAACCTGGCGCTGAACAAGAGCGCGACCGCCAGCGGCTATACCGCTTCCAGCGAGTCTCCGGACAAGGCGCTGGATGGCATCATCAACACAAAGTGGTGCACGACCAATTATGGCAGTCAGTGGATGCAGGTCGACCTGGGCGAAGTGAAGACGATCTCCCAGATCGTGATCAGCCATGCGGCGATGGGCGGAGAAGGATCTTCGCTGAATACAGCTGCCTTCCATGTAGAAGTCAGCAGCGATGGCAGCGATTACACAGAAGTGCTCCGCGTGAGCGGCAATACCGCCAACCAGACGGTCAACGCCGTTCCGGTCACGCTGGGCCGTTATGTCAAGCTGTGGATCGATGAACCGACCCAGGGCGGAGACAGCGCGGCACGTATCTATGAATTCGAAGTACATGGACTGGATAAGGCCATCACGCTGCCTCCGGAATATGTAGAGACCGTCGACAAGACCGCGCTGAATGAAGCGATCACTGCCGCACAGGCACTGAATGAAGAAGATTACACGGCCAACAGCTGGACCGCCGTGTCCGCTGCACTGGACAATGCAATGAGCGTCGCTGCGGATGACGCTGCAGATCAGAATGCGGTAGATACAGCGGCCAATGCGCTGAACACAGCAGTTGCAGCGCTGCAGAACAGAGCGAGCCAGGCAGCGATGGATGCCCTGCAGACAGCAGTGGACAACGCAGCTGCCCTGAAGGATGATTACAGCGAAGAAGACTTTGCGGATGTGCAGGTAGCGATCACTGCCGCACAGGCACTGCTGGATGATCCGGCCAACGCATCTTCCACTGCAGTTGTCAGCGCGATGCTCGATCTGAGCCAGGCAGTCAGCGAACTGCCGGAAGAAGGCGCAAGCGATAAGCTCAGAGAGAACCTGAAGGCGACGATCGATTACATCAACGAGCATATCCTGACCAATGTGGACAATGTGCGTCCGGGCAAGGTGCAGGAGATGAAGACGGCAGTCGCAGAAGCATACCAGGTATACCTGGATGCGGATGCCACGGATGAGGAGATCCAGACAGCGATCCGGACATTGACCGAAAAGGCACAGGAGCTGTGGGAGATCGTCTCCAAGGCAGAACTGAATGCGCTGATCGAGACAGCGGAAACAATCGAAGCAGACGGCTATACCGAGATGAGCTACCGTGCGCTGCAGGCAGCGATCACGGCGGCGAAGACCGTAGCGGCCAACGATGATGCGACGACGAGCGAAGTGACGACAGCGATCACCGATCTGGCCAGCGCGATCGCCGGGCTTGAGCAGATCACGTTAGATACGAGCGCGCTCGAGCATGAGATCGAACTGGCAGAACAGATCCTGGCCAACATCGATGATTATGTGGCATCGACGGTGGAAGGACTGCAGGAGAAGGCAGACGCTGCGAAGGAAGTCCTGGCCAATGCCACGACGCAGGCAGAGATCGATGAAGCGGCGAAGACATTGCGTGAAGCGAGACTGAGCGCGAGAACGAAGGCAGACACCAGCGCCCTGGAGGCACTGATCGCCGAAGTGAACGCGATGGATCTGAGCAAGTATACCGACGCGAGCGTCAGCGGTCTTCGCACGGCATTGTTCCAGGCGCAGCAGATCATCGCGGATGAAGAAGCTGCGCAGCAAGATGTCGATGACGCGCTGAAGATGCTGGATGCGGCAGTCAGCGCGCTGAGCGAAAAAGCCAGCACGCAGGCTGGCGGACAGGGCGATACCGGCGTGCGCAGCGGCCTGGCCGCCATGGCAGGGCTGATGCTGCTGAGCGCAGGCATGGTGATCTTTCCGCAGATCAGAAAGAGCAGGCATCTTCACCGATAAGCGATCGAACATGGAATGTTGAGCGTTCTGCCCGCGCTGATCCAGGTGTGATCAGCTGCTGGCAGCAAGGGGCTGTGCATCAGGAGGCGCAGCCCCTTTTATACGTGCCCTGCATGAAAAAAGACAGGTTCATCTCGGTCTGCTGTGTCTGATGGACACAGGCCGATCAGGATGAGCCTGTCTTTTTGGCTGCGGATGGACGCTCGCTGACCAGAAAGCGCAGCGGCGTGCGCTGAAACAGCTTTCTCCATCCCGTGTGATAGGTGATGACATAGAGGATCAGCGTCAGCGCGATGCCGGCAGCCGCATCGATGATGGAATGCTGCTTCAGGAACATGGTGGACAGGATGATGCCCACAGAGATCAGCGAGACCCCGCCTTTGGCCAGCAGCGGATGGCGGAATTCGCGATGCTTCAGGACGACCATCATGATGGCCAGCGTGCTGGCGACATGGATGGACGGGCAGACGTTGGTGGGATCATCCACAGTCTGGATCATGCGCACCATCCAGGCAAAGAGATTGTCTGAAGCGATCTCCACGCGCAGGTCAAGACCGTTCGGCGCGATGACATAGATCAGCAGCGAGATGCTCATGCCCGTGAACATCAGGAAACATAGGTCGATGAAGGCATCCTTATCCTTGAGCAGGAAATACAACAAGGACAAGAACATGAGCGGGAACCACATCAGATAGAAGATGATGAAGTATTCGCAGAATGGGATCATGTCATCGATCGGGCTGTAGATGATGAATTTCGGATCAGAGAACTGTTCCAGCAGGATGAAACAGATCAGATAAGGAATATAATAAGTGACCCACAGGCTATAGGGGTGCGCTTTTATCCAAGACAGCAGATTTCGCATGCCGCAGCATCCTCCTTTCGATCAAAACGATGGATATTTTACCACATTGCGGGAGGCTGTGCATGGCAAAATGATCCTTCAGGCTGAAGTGTGTGCCTGGCGCATGGCGCGGGTGAGCATGCCGATGAGGAAGCCGGCCAGGGCAAAGGGGATCCAGCCGAATCCCTGAGCGGCCAGCGGGATCAGGTCGCTGAGCGTTGCGCTGTTGGCAGCGCCGGTGTAGCCAAGGTAACTGCTCAAGTCGCCCTGGGGGTCGGCGTCTACCAACAACACCTTGTAGCCCATAGCGGCCAGCGAGGTGCCAAGATTCACGGCGGTGGTCGTTTTGCCCACGCCGCCTTTTTGATTTGCAACGGCTATTGTTTTCATGTTCAACCTCATCTTTCCATGGATATCAGCTTTTTGGCGGCCAGCAGATATTCGTTATAGTCCTTGCCCACAGCAGGGGGCATATCTACCACCACAAGATTTTTTTCTGTGAGTTTTTTCGCGACGGTTCCCGCAAAGTTTCGCCCCGGCTCATCGCGGTCAAAGCAAAGCACTACCGTTTTCACATAGGGGTGCTGAGAAAGAAAATACTCGAGCGGCTGGGGATTCAAGCCACCCAGCGCCAGATAATGCACGCTGCGCCAGGGCCTATCGTGCTTATATTGCCGGATGGTCGCACCGGACATGGCATCAATAGGCGCTTCATAAATCTCCACGGTATCGCACGCCGGGTCTTCTGCGGAAATCAAAAAGCCGTATTGCTTTTGACTGCCGGAAACATCACCCCGGAAAGTGCCCTGACAGCCTCTCTGGAACGCGCAGCGCGCCACGCCATGCTCATCCTTGCCCACGAAAACGCAGTTGCGATAGTTGCCGCGCGTGGTCTGGTACAGGATGCCGCTGCCCACGCAGTAGCGCAGGACCTTAGGGCTGATGCCACGGTGCATCAGGTAAGCGACAACGGCTTCGGCGTTTCGATCCGGGGTAGGAAGTGTAAATGGACGAGGCTCGTGCGGCTTTACAGGCGCTGCCTTAGCCGGTTGAAAAGAAGCAGCGACCGGTGCCATCTCGTTCAGCAGACGAACCGCTGATACAAAGTCCATGCCCTCCACCTTGGTCAGATAATCAATGGCGTTGTTGCCGCCCACATTACGCGAAAACCAGTGGAAGAATCCATTGGCAGGCGTGATGATCAGGCTATCGTGCGTCCGGGTGCAGTACTCGCGATCCGTTTTGCGCACAAGTTCGCCGGGGTGATAGGTTTCCAAATACTGCATCACGGTAATTCGGCGGGCAGCTTCAATGTTCTTTTGGTATTTTCCCATGGGGGTGACCTCCGTTTCTGTATGAAAAAAGCACCTTGCCTACAAAACAGGTAAGGTGCCAAGGATACGATTATTTGTTTTCAGCAGGCTTTTTGTCACTTCAGCTGGCTGAAAGGGGGTGCGGGGGAAAACACAGACGGCACCCCATTTCCCGAAAAAAGATATACTTCCCCCTTGGTGTACAGAAAAGGATTGACGCTGCGACAAAAACGCAGATTGCAAAGCCCCGCCGAATAGAGTATAATCGTTCTATAAGGTAAGGCAGGTGAGCAGAATGCGATTTTTCCTGATGCAGCGCTATCATCAAGTGGCTGTTATTGAAATAGCTGAAAAGACCGGCGACATTATTGATGTGGCAGAGGTTCTTTCGGCGCAGAGGATTCCCCTTGGCGCAAAGCATAGCGATGGCAGCTTTGATGTTCTGTCCCTGCGCAAATGGTGGGCAGGGCGCGGTATCCCGGCAAGTCGTTCCGGGCTGGAGCGCGCCTTGGAAACGCTGCATATTCCTTACGCCGAACTTCTGCTTGTCAAATGCAGCGGGCTGAGCCTTTCAGACCAGTATTGGGTCACGCCCTGCGATGCCCCACAGAACTGGCGCGATGTAAATTTCTACGAGAACGACTTTTCTGACGATGTGGGACGCGCTTTGTTTGGCGAGGGGGTTCTCTCGGCACAGCCGGATTTGTGTTCCCCCTGCAATACCTCAGACGGCTTTTTACAAAAGCGCTGGCGCATTGCGGACGGAAAACGAATCCTCTTAAAAGCAGGATCGGGCATTTACAAGCAGGAGCCTTACAACGAAATTGTTGCCACGGCTCTGTATGATGCGCTTGGTATGCCGCATGTTCCCTACTGGCTTATAGAGCAGGGCGGGCAGGTCATGTCCGCCTGCGCGTGCTTAACCAATGACCACACCGAGCTTGTCACCGCCGCCCAATTTATGCGGCTGCTGCCGCAAGCGCGGGGTGTTTCCAACTGGGAACACTTCGACACCTGCTGCCGGACCGTCGGAATCCCTGATGCAAGGAAAGCGGTCTGCAATATGCTGGCTGCCGATTTCATCTTAGCCAACACAGATCGCCATTTGGGAAACTTCGGTTTCCTGCGTGATTCCGAAACGCTGGAATGGAAAGGAACAGCGCCCATCTATGACAGCGGCACAAGCCTTTGGCAGATGACGCTCACCCGCGCGATCTGCGCAGAGGCGATGGTTCCGGCCAAACCGTTTGAAACCTCGCAGCAATCCCAGCTAAAGCTGATTGCGCCTTATGTGGATCTACCGCTGGAGCGCCTTGATGGATTTTCCAATAAAGTAGAAGAAATCTTCCGAACAGCCGCCCAGTTTGATGATGGACGAGCCGCGAAAATTGCCGCCGCTGTTAGTGGCCGAATTCAAATGCTTCGATTTAATAGGGCATAATCTGAAATAGCTCCAAAGCATACGGTTTGTGAAATGACTACAAATTGTAGGCAGTTAAAAATTACAGAAGCTATATGTCGCTGCCTAATGCCGATGACAGTCATGCGCCAACTGGTGACAAATTGTCAGCAGTTGAAATAGGGCTATAAAAACAGCGTCCTCCGTTTTACATTCGGGGGACGCTGCTTTTCTCTATAGCACTCATTTGGCGGTGGGCTTTTTTGTAGATTTACCCTGTCGGCTGAATTCTTTCGCAAGGTCAACCAGCTTTTTAGAAGGTCGATAGCTGTCCAGAATATGAGGACTAAGCAGAAAATTCAGCAGACAAGATTTGGGAATCATATACCCACCACTGATTTCAAAGTATCGGATGTAACCGTTATGGCACCAATTCGTCAAGGTGTTATGGTGATAGCCGGTAAGTCGGCTTGCTTCGGCGACGCTCAGCACATCGCTGTAGGGCTGCATTTTCAGGGTAAGAAAGTCCTGAAACTTCTTTCTGCTTTTAGCAGTATCCAGATTTGCCCACTCCCGTAAGGTCAGCATTTTGGGCTTGCCGCCTTTGTTCCAGCTCGCTGAGTAATACCCGGTCGGTGCCGAGAATTTTTCCGGTTGGGATTGACGCTTTTTAAGATACGTGATAACATCTTTTGTATTGATGATGTACTGGCGGGTTTTCTTGCCGGTATCTATGCAGGGAACAAGCCCGCTTGTCAGCAGGTAACGCGCCGTCTTTTTGCTGATATGGCAGATGACGCGCATCTGCTCCAGCCCGATTTTTTCAGGGTAGTTTGCCTTGATTTTTGCAAAGTCGTAACTGTAATCCACTAGAATCACCGTCCATTATTCGAACTCATCAACAGCAGGCAGGGACGGTTTGATTTTTGAGGCAAAGGGGAATTTGCATAAAATTTAGTCAACGCACTTCTGTAAATGCCCATAACAATAAGGAAAATCGAGCTTTTTTGTTCTCTCCTGTTTTTCTCTCCTACATCTCTCCAACGTGCCAAAAATGCCTGTTTTTCTCTCATTTTTCCCGAAAAATCGGCATTTCGAAATGGGTTCGAATTGCGACGTTCTGACGTTAAAAAGGACTTCTTTTTCAACATTTTTCGTCGTAGGTCGGTCGAATCATCTTCCGACAACTTCCGCTTTTTTCCGACAAATACCGTCAGTTTCGATATATACCAAAAAACTCGAAATCAATTTGACAGCAATGTCACGTGGGTTCGAATCCCACCGTCTGCGCCAAGAGCAGCACCTTGTGGGGTGCTGCTTTTTATTTTTGCAACAAACTCAAAGCACAAAATCGAATAGCTTATGAAAGTACTAAAAGTATTATTTTCCACATCCTGTTTCGGAGTTCTGGCCGGCTGTCAGGAAAAGGATGCCGATTTACAGCCGAAGACTCTGGTTCAAACCTCTTCCCATGCCATTGTTACGGACGGAATGACTGTGCTGGGACGTCGGCTTAAAAATCCCTATTCAGTGGAGAATATGCGTAAAGCTCTGGAAAACCTCTCACCGAAAACCAGAGCCGGAATTACAGACATGGATATTCAGCCTACGCATTATTACGTGAAGTTTCATCCCCGCTCATCCGAGGAACTGGATTTAATCCTGCAGGATTCTACGATTA
>ENA-ORNG01002594-ORNG01002594.1-human-gut-metagenome-genome-assembly--contig:-NODE-2594-length-10817-cov-8.688069_pt1 | contig 10817 bp, 10 predicted proteins | sample MGYA00242113_ERZ509018 | MGnify/ENA primary metagenome ERZ509018 (study PRJEB26280, sample SAMEA2338711) | human gut metagenome | biome: human gut; feature: human-associated habitat; material: faeces... | reverse complement strand
TATGTGCGGATGCGACAGCAGCCGCACCGGGAAGCCGGCGCGGCTGCTGCGATCATCAAAAACGTTCCGTTCAGATGTCGGCGCGGAACCAGGCGCCGGGGCGATAGTGCTCGAAGATGACGATGTCATAATCGTGCTCATGCGTCCAGGCGCGGCTCGTCCAGCCGGCACGCACGGCGCCCATGGCCTCGCACAGGCGCACGCTCAGCGGCTTCGGCCCGATCTTGTAGGCGATGAACTGCGGGCGGGCGATCACGTTCGTGAGCACATTGCCGACGATGGCAGCCGCGGGCTTATTGAGCGCCTTGCCGTAGTCCTTCGGCGGCTGGCTGAGCTGGCCGCGCAGAATGTCGGGCGCGTTGCGCCGAAACCATGCGACGATCGTGGGGTCAAAGCTCTCGACGCAGTACGGCCCGCCGTAGGTGCGCAGAGCAGCGAGCGTCAGCGCGCACAGGCGGCGGTTATTGTGCCCGCGCTTGGCCTCGAGCAGCAGCGGCACGCGGCCGCCGAGCGCTTCGAGCGCCTCGGCAAAGGTCGGGATGACGCAGTCGGTATCGCCAAGGCGCAGGGCGCGCAGCTCGGCGAGCGTGAAATCATCAATGACACCCGGCACGCCGCACATGCGCTCGAGCGTGTCGTCGTGGAACACGACGAGCTGGTCGTCCGCCGTCAGGTGCACGTCCATCTCGACGGCGTAGCCCGCCTCGGCCGCAGCACGGAAGGCCGGGAGCGAATTTTCCGGCACGGTGCCGTCCTCGGTGTGCAGGCCGCGGTGCGCATAGTTGCGGTATAGAAACGGGGCCTTCTGTGCGCGCGTGGCGTGGCCCGGCGCAACAAGAAATGCAAACGCACCCGCGCAGGCGGCGGCCGGTGCGGCGATCTTGCAGGCAGTTTTCCAATCCATAATGTGTCCTCCTTTCGGCGGCGCGGGCCGCCGGTTTGCTTTGCCCTTATTAAACAACAATTTCTGCTTTTCGTCAAATGCCTGTTGAATTGCCGGGCGAGGTATTGTAGAATGAGACAAATCCGATACACATGATGGAGGTAACCCTGTGAAGCTCAACTACAAACGCACCATCTGCGTTGGCTTTGCCTTTTTCCTGATCTGCGCCTTCTGGCAGGCGTATGACAACACCATACCCCTGATCCTGACGAACAAGTTCGGCATGTCGCAGGCATGGTCCGGCGTCATCATGGCGCTCGACAACATTCTGGCGCTGTTTCTGCTGCCGCTGTTCGGCGCGATCTCCGACAAGCACGCCGGCAAGCGCGGCCGCCGCACGCCGTTTATCGTCTTCGGCACGATCGTTGCGGCCATCGCGTTCATCAGCCTGTCGCTCGTCGACGATGCGCAGCTGAAAAACATCGACGCGGCCGCCGCCATCGACGATCCCGCCGCGCTGCGCGTTGTGTACCAGCAGGAGGCCGACCGCACGCTCAAGACCCCCGACGGTGAGACGTTCGTGCTCGAGGACACCTTCACGGAGGACGAGTTTGCCGCCATCACGAGCCAGGTCACGACCGCCGAGGGCAAGACCGTGACGAACCACGACTACACGAACTATGTCGTGCCCGCGCGCCAGGCCTACGCCCACCAGACGACCGTGCAGCACCCCGGCGCGCTCATCGGCTTTATCGCGCTGCTGCTCATCGTGCTCGTGGCCATGGCCACGTTCCGCTCCCCCGCCGTCGCGCTCATGCCCGATGTTACCATCAAACCGCTGCGCAGTAAGGCGAATGCCGTCATCAACCTCATGGGCACCGCCGGCGGCATCCTCGTGCTGGCCATCGGCATGGCCTTCGCCACAAGCTCCGTGCGCAACTCGCTCATGAGCTACACGGTGTACTTCGCCGTGATCGCGGGCATCATGCTGCTGGCACTGCTGATCTTCCGCCTGACGGTCAACGAGCCAAAGTTCGTGGCCGAGATGCAGGCCGACAGCAAGCGCTTCGGCATCGACAACGGCGACAGTGACGACGCGCCCGCCGGCTCCGGCAAGCTCGGCAAGGCCGAGCGCCGGTCGCTCATCTTCCTGCTGCTGTCAATCGTGCTGTGGTTCTTCGGCTACAACGCCGTGACGTCGAAATACTCCGTTTACGCCAGCAACATCCTGCACAAGGACTACAACCTCACGCTCATGCTCGCGCAGGCCGCCGCCATCGTGGCCTACCTGCCCGTCGGCATCGTCGCATCCAAGATCGGCCGCAAGAAGACCATCCTCGGCGGCGTCGTGATGCTGGCCGTCGCGTTCGGCGTGGCCGCTTTCCTCAACGCCGAGAGCCCCACGATGCTCATGAACGCCATGTTCTGCCTCGCCGGTATCGGCTGGGCCACCATCAACGTCAACTCCTTCCCGATGGTCGTGGAGATGTGCTCCGGCAGCGACGTTGGCCGCTACACCGGCTTTTACTACACGGCCAGCATGGCAGCCCAGGTCGTCACGCCGATGTTCTCCGGCTTCCTGATGGATAAGCTCAGCATGACCGTGCTCTTCCCCTACGCCGCCATCTTCGTGGCCGGTGCGTTTGTGACGATGCTCTTTGTCCGCCACGGCGACAGCCGCCCCATCCCCGCCAAGGGTCTGGAAGCACTCGACGTGGACGATTGATTAAAAATTCTAATTGGAGGTTGCTACTATGGAACGTCTGACCCGTAAACTCAAAAAGGGCGGCTACTCCGCCAACCGCCATCCCGCGGCACAGATCGATGAGCGCCTGAGCCAACTCAAGGGCGTGCACAAGCAGTGGGTCGGGGATGTGTCGGACATGATCACCGGCATGAAGCAGAGCGAGGCCGCCGGACAGGCCGGCGCGCTCACGCTGGCGATGCTGCAGGCGAGCTATGCCGCGATCGTGCGCATCGGCCGCCGCTTTGAGGCCGTCTGCCCCGCCGAGGGCAGCAGCGACAACACCGTCACGGCGCTTGGCAAGCTCGAGGACCTGTACGAGCAGTGCGTGTCCGAGCTCGAGGATGCCAAGGCTGGTCTGGATGAGTGCCGCGAAAACGGCTTCCAGGATGACCTCGCCTACGGTGAGCTCATGGTGACGAAGCTCGGTCTCACGCAGCTGACCAAGCAGTTCGACATCGCCACCGGCTATGCCGAGCCCGATCCGGAGCCGTACCAGTACCAGCCCAAGGAAGACAAGCCCGCCAAATAAGCCGCGCACGCAAAAAGCAGCACGTGGACCTGCGGCGGCACCGGCGGCAGTGCGAATAAAGAAAAAAACCTCCGTGCCGGACGGCACGGAGGTTTTTGTGTAAGATCCGATTACTTGAGTTCGACAGAAGCGCCGACTTCCTCGAGCTTCTTCTTGAGCTCCTCGGCCTCGTCCTTGGAGACCTGCTCCTTGATGGCGCAGGGGATGCCCTCGACCTTCGCCTTGGCTTCCGCCAAGCCCAGGTTGGTGATCTCACGGACGGCCTTGATGACCTTGATCTTCTGATCGCCGAAGCCGGTCAGAACGACGTCAAACTCGGTCTTCTCCTCGGCGGCAGCAGCAGCGCCGGCCACCGGAGCGGCGGCAACAGCAGCAGCGGCGGAAACGCCGAACACATCTTCGATCTCGTGCACGAGCTCGGACAGCTCGAGGACGGACATAGCCTTGATCTCTTCGATCATAGCAGTGACTTTTTCGCTAGCCATGGTAATTTTCCTCCTAAATAGTTAAGTGAAGTAGTCGCCTTATTCGGCGGCGGGAGCTTCGGCCTCGGCAGGTGCGGCAGCGCCGCCCATCTGCTCGACGACCTGATTCAGGCAGACGGCCAGACCCGTGATGGGGGCCAGCATCGTGCCCAGGACCTTGGAGTACAGCGCATCCTTGTTCTGGAGCTGCGCGATCTCCGCGATCTCAGCGTCACTGAGGACCTTGCCCTCGAGGAACGCGCCCTTGACGATGAACTTCTCGTCCTTCGCCATCTTCTCGCTCATGTCGTGGATCATGCGGATCGGGACGATCGGATCAGCCGTGCTGGTTGCGAGCGAAGTCGTACCATTGAGCAGATCACTCATTGCCTCGAGGCCGGCGTCCTTGAGCGCAAAGCGGGTCAGGGTGTTCTTGACGACGGAATACTCCACGTCATTCTGACGCAGCTCGGTGCGCAGCTTGGTGTCTTCATCGACGGTGATGCCCTTGTAGTCGACGAACACGCCGGCGCTGGCGCCCTTGAGCCGTTCAGCCAAAGCGGCGACGATCGCCTGCTTCTCGCTGAGAACTTTTGCGTTCGGCATAGTGTGATTTCACCTCCGTGTAAAAGATACACGCCCAAAAAAAATTCCGCGGCCAAAGCCCCGGAAACAGAATAGAAACATCGTAATGGATGCATCCTCGGCAGGATTTCCGCGGTCAAGCCACCTGCTGTCTTTGGAGCGCTCTAATAGAATACCAGACTCTGCCGCGCGTGTCAAGCATTTTTCACGCGGCGGCGCGGTTTTTTTAAAGGAGATGGCCCCCGGAGGAGTACCGGAGGCCATCGCAAAAAAATCCCACAAAAAACTTTTACCCTAAACTGCTGTGGTTAGTTTAGCATGTTTGCTCACATGTGTCAAGCCTTTTTGTGACAATTTCCGGTCTGCTGTGCAGGTGCACAGCGCTGCGGCCGCGTCACCAGTCCATGGTCGCGATGCCCTCACCAAGCGACATACCACACCGGCCGTGGCCGGGATAGAGCACGAGCTCCGGCGGCAGTGCGCGCAGAAACGGCACGGTCCGCTCCATGAGCACGGTGGCGTCGCCCCCGCGCAGGCGCGTGACGACGGCGTTGCCCGGCACGAGCGAATCGCCGCTGAAAAAAGCGTCCGGCCCGATGCGGTAGCACGCGCTGCCGCGCGAGTGGCCGGGCGTGGCATAGCCCTCGAGATGCAGCGCGCCCCAGTCGAGCACGATGTGATCGCCGAAAGTCATGTCCGGGGCATACGTCTCGGTCTTGAGCTGCAGCGTGCGCAGAAAGTCGCGTGCCTCTGCCCCGCGCGACACGCTCAGCGCTGCGAGCAGCACGGGCGTCGTGTTGCCGGGGTTGCGCAGCCAGGGGGTGCAGTTTTCCTGCCAGAGGGTGCGCGCCGAAAGCGCGCGCTGCATCCGGCCGAGGCCGGAGATGTGGTCGACATGCTCGTGCGTAAGCACAAGCAGTACGTGGTACCCCTGCAGGCGCTGCATGGTCGTCTCGTCCGGCCAGGGGTCGAGGACGATCGCGTCGCGCCCCTGCGTGACGACGTACATATTCGAGCCGATGGGCGGAAAGGGAATGCGTTGGATCTGCATAGACCGTCAGTCCTCCCGGGGCAGGGCGAGCAGCCGGCGGCTGAGCGGCAGCTCGGACGGGCGGCTGTTTTCCAGTGTGACAATGCCGCGGCTGCCGCCGCGGATCCAGCCGCGGCGCACGAGCTGGCGCAGCGTTTCGCGGGCGGTGCCGTCGCTGCCGTCATAGAGCGCGGCCGCACCGCCGAGGGCGGCGCGGATGGCCCGGCGGGCAAACGGGAAATGCGTGCAGCCGAGCACGGCCGCGTCCACGCGGCCGGCATAGGGGCCGAGCTGCCGCGCGAGGTAGGCCGTGAGCGCGGGTGAATCGAGCTCGCCCCGCTCGACGAACTCCACCAGCTCCGGGCACGGCAGCGGCGTGATCTCGGCGCAGCCGGCGCACTGCTGCATGAGTGCGGCGAACTTCTCCTCCCGCAGTGTCAGGGGCGTGGCCAGCACGAGCACACGCCGGTGGTGCGCCACGGCGGGCTTGAGCGCCGGCTCGATGCCGATGACGGGGATGTCCGGAAAGGCGGCGCGCAGCGGGCCGATGGCCGCGCTCGTAGCCGTGTTGCAGGCGATGACAGCGGCCTTGATGCCGCGGTCATACAGCCGGGCGATGACGTCCTGCGTCAGGCGGCGGACCTCCTCAGCCGGGCGCACGCCGTATGGGGCGTTGGCCGAGTCGCCGAAATAGAGAAAGTCCTCCCCAGGCAGGCGCTGCACGAGCGCGCGCAGGACACTGATGCCGCCGAGGCCGGAATCAAACACCGCGATCGGAAGCTCCGTCCGCTCCATGGCATGCTCCTCCTTTCCGGGATGCAGTACAGAATGCATCTATTGTACCACATTCGGCGCACTTTTCAAGTCAGGCGGTAACACGCCGGCGGCGCAGGAGCTTCCAGACGAGCGAGCACAGCGGGATCAGGTAGAGATAGCACGCGGCCAGCAGGCTCTGCTCCGGCGCACCGGCCGAGGCGAGCGGCACTGCGCCCGCGATCGACCACGGAACGAGCGGCGCAAGCACGACGACGGAGTTTTCCAGATCGATGGCGCACGACGGGCCGTCCGGCTCCGTATCGGCGCAGAGCTGGTGCGTGAGCAGGATGGAGAGCGTCTGGTTGCAGGCGATCATGGACGCGGCGACGGCCGTGCAAAACATGGCGCCGAAGGGCGTGATGCGCCGGCTCATGCGCGCGATGCCTGCCTTGGCCGTGCCGAGCAGGCCGGTGGCCTGAAAGATGCCGGAATAGGCCGCCGAGATGCACACAATGGCCGTGACCCGCAGCATGGACACGATGCCGCCGCCGTTGAGCAGCGCGCCGGCGGCCGCATCCGGCGCGGCATAGCCGGTGAGCATGCAGCGCAGCACGTCCGCCAGCGGCTGGTGCTGCACAGTCAGGCACAGCGTGAACGCCGCCGCGATGCTCGCGCACATGACCCAGCGGACGTGCACATGCAGCGCCGAGAGTACGAGGATGAGCACCGCCGGCAGCAGGGCAAGCCAGTGCAGCGTACACACGCGCGCAAACAGCGCGCGCACGTCCTGCGCCGCCCCGCCGCCGTGCGCCATGGCGCCGAGCACGGCATAGACCGCGCACGTGAGCGCAAACGGCACAAAGGCCGTGCGCACCATGGCACGCAGGTTGTCGTAAATATCCGTGTGCGTGAGCTCGCTGATGAGCAGCGCGCTCGTGGACACGGGCGAGCAGCGGTCGCCAAAAAAGACGCCCGACAAGACCGCGCCGCCGGCCAGCACCGGCGACACGCCCATGGAGGCCGCCGCCGTCATGCACACGGCGCCCATCGTGGCCGCCGCGCCGAAGGACGTGCCCATGAGCGCGGACACGGCGCTCGCGAGCAGAAACGACGTGATGACGAGCGTGCCCGGGTGGATGAGATCGACCGCATAGCAGATCAGCAGCGGCACCGTGCCGCACGCGCGCCAGAGCGCCGTGAGCACGCCGATGAGCAGAAAGACGATGAGGACATTTTTGGCCGTCCGGATGCCCGACCAGAGCATGCCGCCGACCGCGCGCAGACCATACCCCTGCCGCAGCGCCCAGCCCACGAACAGCACCAGCCCCACGAGCAGCGCCGCAACGGTCGGCCAGCCGAGCGCCACGCACACGAGCAGCTCCAGGCAGAAAAGGCACAAAACGATCATAACGACCTCCGAATCAAAATGACTTTTTATTATAGGCCCGGGTTTCCCTCATTGTAAAACTGTTATTTTTGATATATTCTACAAATAGAAACTGTAGATTCCGGAGGCGGCGGCATGAACTTTTCATCCTTTGATTACTTTCTCGCGCTCGCGCGCGAGCGCAGCTACACACGCGCGGCCGATGTGCTGCACATCACACAGCAGTCGCTCTCGGCGGCCATCGCAGCGCTCGAGCGCGAGCTCGGCTGCCCGCTCGTGGTGCGGCGCACGCCGCTGGAGCTGACGTACGCCGGGCGGGTGTTTCTGCAGTACGCCGAGCGCTTCCACCAGACGCGCGACGAGATGCAGCGCACATTCTGCGACATCGCGGAAAACCAGCGCGGCGAGCTGCGCGTGGGCATCGCCTACACGCGCGGGCGGGCCATCCTGCCGGGGATCCTTGAGGCGTTTGCGGGCGTGTACCCGAACGTGCGCGTGATCCTGACCGAGGAGCGCAACCACACGCTGCAGAACCTGCTGCACGAGGGGCGGGTGGATCTGGCGATCGCGCGGTTTCAAAAACCGCTGCCCGGCATCGAGGTGCAGCCGTTTTACACCGAGGACACCGTTCTGCTCGTCAGCCGGCAGCTGTTACAGACCTGCGGGATCGATCTCGCGGCGCACCGCACGGAGATTGAGCGCGGCGACCTGCGGTCCCTGCGCGGGTGCCCGTTCGTGAGCGGCAGCGCCGAGGACATCACCGGCAGCCTCGAGCGCGACGCGTTTCGCCGCGCCGGGTTCGTGCCGGAGGTGCGGGCCGAGTCGAGCAACGTCGAGACGCTGCTCGAGCTGTGCGCGCGGGGCGTGGGTGCGTGCTTCTGCCCCGAGAATCTGGCGCGGCTGCTGTTGGCCGCGCAGCCGCACGGCCGGCTGGAGATGCTGCGCATGCCGGACACGATGGCCTACCCCATCAGCTTCGGCTACGCAAAGCGCGCCTACCCATGGAGCGTGCTGGCGGACTTCATCCGCATCGCCCGCGCGCAGTATCCGCAGCCGGCATGAAAACATCCCCCGGAGCAGACGCTCCGGGGGATGTGCCTATCTATGCTTACTTGTTCCAGGGGTTGGCCGGGTCGGGATCCGTCGGGTCCCAGCCGCGGTTCGGGCTGGAGATGTCCAGCCACGGGGCCGACGGCTTCGGCACCGGGAGGGACGAGGCGTTGTAGATCGACACCGTGGTGCCGAGGGGGCAGTTGTCGTAGATCCACTTGGCATCCGCCACCGTCAGGCGCACGCAGCCGTGCGAGCAGACCGTGCCGAGCTGGTTATACAGCCGGTAGGACAGGTCGTTCTTATTCGGGCTGTTGTACGGTGAGGAGTGGAAGAGATAGTTGCCCGTGATCTGCGTGCAGTACTGACCCCAGCAGCCCATGAGCGGGTGCCACGCCGCCTTGAACGGCGTGCGGAACGTGCCGATGGGCGTGGTCTGGCCGGGGCCGCAGACGAAGGCGTGATAGAGAATGGAGTAATCGCCGCTCATGTCCAGACCGTACACGAGCACCGTGCACTGGTTGCGCACGACCTCGAGCTTATACGGGTACTGCGCGCTGAGGAGCTGATCATACTCCGCGTCCGTGTAGTTGTTGACCGGGACGACGAACGTGGTGCGGATCGCGTCCGTGCCGCACAGGAAGAGGATCTCGACCGTGTGCTGGGTGGGCATATCGCGCTTCCAGACGGACTCTTCCACGTGGAAGCCCGGCGTGATGGACTTGCCATCAAGCGTGTAGTGGCGCGTGGGCTGCTGCACACCGTCCACAGACCAGATGAGGGTCGCTTCACCCGGCGCGGTCTGATATTCCGACGGGAAATAGCGGTAGGTCACATACAGGTCGACGGCGCGGCACTCCGGAGAGAGCGCGGGCACGGGGTCGGTCGTGAGTGTGTCAACGCCGCGGAGCATGGGGTCATACTCCGCATCGGTCTTGTCAGCCGCGAGCGAGACGGTGCAGCCGCGCGCGAGCAGGCACACGAGACCGGCATGGCCGGTGCCCGCGACGGTCGTGCCCTCGGCCGCGACGGTGAGCGTGTCGACCGTGCCGCCGGCGGTGACGGTGCCGTTCGGGTCGGTGCGCACGACGAGCGTGCCGGTGACATTCAGGCTGCCGAGGTCGCGCCCGGCGGCGCCGCCGAGGTAAAGTGTGCCGGTGAAGGTGCCCGCCGTCAGGGGCTGCGTGCCGGTGTAGACGACGCGGCCGGAGGCCGGGAGCGCGGCGGCATCGGAGCAGAACTGCAGGCCGAGCTCATAGAGCATCTGCGCGATCTCGGCGCGGGTGATGCCGGCCGTGGGGTTCAGGCGGCCGGCGTCACCGCTGACGATGCCGGCCTTGACCAGACCGGCCACCGAGGCGACCGCCCAGTCGCTGACGGCGGAAGCGTCCGAGAACGCGGCAATATCGGCGGCCGTGCCGTCCGCCACGGCGAAAGCGCGGGCGATGACGGACATGGCCTCCTGACGGTTGATATTGCGGTCCGGGCCCATGGTGCCGTCACCACAGCCGCTGAAGATGTTCATTTGCGCGGCGGCGCTCAGCTCCGGATAGTACCAGGCGGCAGTATCAACATCCGAAAAATGCGTAATATCCTTGCCCGCCGTGCAGCCGAACACGCGCACGAGCATGGCGGCCATCTGGGCGCGCGGGGCGTTGTTGCCCGGCAGCATGTCGCCGCTCGCGTCACCGACCAAAATGCCGTGATCGCGGGCAAAGTCCATCGCCGCCTGATACCACGGGCCAGTCGGTGTGGGCTCCGGCGTCGGCTCCGGGCTGGGTTCCGTCGGTGCGGTCGGTGCGGTCGGCTCCGTCGCCGGGGCCGAGGGCTCCGTCGTGGGGGCAGAGGGCTGCACGGGGTCGGGCTCTGCGGCGATGACCGGCACGACGGCCAGTGTCAGCACGCACGCGAGCACAAGCAGCAGGGACAAAAAGCGTTTGCGCATGGTTTTCTCCTCCATATTTTCCTGTAGAGTGTGCGATGGTTTCATTATACCGGACGGCGGTGATTTTTCAATGGTTTTCGCAGCGATTTCAACTTTTTTTAGTTTCTGTGACGCGCAAAAAAGCAGCGTGCCGGGCGGCACGCTGCAAGTTGACATAATTCGGTTTACATAATTACAAGTTTAGCAGCTCCGCCACGTCGTCCTCCCCGTAGACGCGGACGCCGTGCGCAGACAGAAGCGCGGCGGTGACCCCGTCGCCGGGCGTGAGCGTGCCGGTGAAGGTGCCGTCGTAAATTTCCCCCTTGCCGCACGAGGGGCTGCGCTGCTTGAGCAGGGCGGCCGTGCAGCCGAAGCGCTGCGCGAGAGCGAGCGTCTGCTGCGCGCCGCGGGTATAAGCGTCCGTGACGTCGGCGCCGGTGCGCATGACGATGCGGCTGCCCT
>ENA-ORNG01002593-ORNG01002593.1-human-gut-metagenome-genome-assembly--contig:-NODE-2593-length-10821-cov-2.796489_pt1 | contig 10821 bp, 17 predicted proteins | sample MGYA00242113_ERZ509018 | MGnify/ENA primary metagenome ERZ509018 (study PRJEB26280, sample SAMEA2338711) | human gut metagenome | biome: human gut; feature: human-associated habitat; material: faeces... | reverse complement strand
CCTGTCCCTCCGGGCCGCCCTCTCGTCTGCGAGGGAGCGCCGCGCCGAGTATAGTTGTCTTTGGACAGGTCAAGGAAATGGGCGCGGCGTTCCCTAAATTTTTATCAAAGGGGGAATGAAAAAGTGAAGTTCGATTCTACATTGGCCGCTATGCTGGCCGAGCCGTGGAGCAACAACGCCTGCCGGGGATATGTGATCTATGCGATGGAAAACTGTGGTTTTTCCCCCGAGGACATCCGGCGCGTTGTCGGTGAGCTCCATTATGTATTTGATTTCAAAACGCTGGACGAGGCCCAGCACCATTACGAAAACGGCCCCTATTAACTTCGAGACAAAGTGTCCCGATGTGAGGACAGGCCAAAGGGCGGCACTTGTGCGGTGCCGCCTTTTCGCGTTTCCCCACAGGACAACCGGGAGGCGTTTATCAATCTGAACAAAGGAGGTTTTACCGTGAGATTAACCGCACAGGAACTGGAACAAATGAAAAGTGTTGACATTGGCGCAGTTTCCCCCGAGTCTCTGCCCGATGTGAGCGGTATGACCTTTGATAACGCCCTTTCCCGCAAAGAGCGCGTCACAAGGTTTTTGCAAGTTGCCAAAAATCTGTACTGCTTCAACATCGGCGGAGTCGGTGTGAAAATTGAATTTGCGGAAGGCGGGCCGTCTTTGCAGGACACCTTGACGGACTATTTGATCCGGCAAAAAAGTGGGCTGTGACTTCGGCTGCGGCCCGCCCCAGCTTCGAGACAAAGTGTCCCGAGGCGGAGCCATCCTTGTTGTCCCTATGGGACAGAGTTATAATATAAGTGTACCCAGCACCTGGTTCCGTGCGGTGAGGGCTTCCACGGAATCATCGTTTTTGTCAAACTGGGACTGAACGACCTTCATTTCAGAGCCGAGGACTTTGAAGGACTGGTTGATGTCCGCCAGCGCCTTCTTGAATTCCTTTTCGCCCTCCAGCCCGATTTTCAGGCCAAAGTTATCCGCCATCCGTGGTCACCTCCTTCAAAATGGCATAAAAAAAGCCCGGATTTCTCCAGGCAAAAGAAAAGAGCCGATGACTCGACTCTTTCCAAAACTCGATTCAGTTTCCTTGCATTTTTCGGAGCTGGGCGTCAATATCCCGCCCGCCGTACATGATTCGGAGCACCGTGACGGTTTTTACCTGGTGGTCTGGGATGTAGAACACCAGGTAATTGTCCACCGGCATGACCCGGAGGTTGCGGCTGTGCCATGGTTCCCGGTCGTAGACCCGGAACCGCTCCGGCATCTCGTCCAGCTTGAGGATGTTTTCTTCCAAGCGGTCCAGCTGGCCGTTGGCGTTTTGCTCCGACTGAAGCTCCACTGCGATGTAGCGGTAGATTTCCCGCAGATCGTGTTTTGCTTCCGGGGTCAGCGTCACCTCATAGCTCATACGCCCAGTTCTCCCCGCAACTCGTCAAACGCCTGCTTTGCCGGGATGGTTTGCCCAGCTTTCATCTGGGCGTAGCCCTTCTCCAGTTCCGTGTCCAGCTGCTCGGCGGTCATGCGGCTGATGTCCAGCGGGTGCTCCGGGAGCTTTACCTCGAAGGGCAAGCCCCGCTGGAGGATAACCTGCTTGTAGAACATGGTGATGGCATTGGATGCCGGGATGCCCAGGGCGCTGAGGATGGCTTCCGCCTGTTCCTTGACCTCCGGCTCAATGCGCGCATACAGATTTGCCGACTTTGCCATATCCAAGACTCCTTTCGGGATTTGTGTATTCTTTTTCGTCTCTATTATACTCTATTGTGCGGACAAAAGCAATACATTATTCAAATCCCGTAGGGAATCACATCGTCAATGGTCAGCTCCCGCTTGGGCTTCGCCAGACCGAGGAACTGCTTGTGGCACTCCCACAGATCCAGCAGCAAGCCAAAGGGCAGGAGCATGGTTTCCTCCGGGGTAAACCCCAGCTGGGCGGTACCGTAATAGAAAAGCCGGGTAAACAGCTCGGCGTCTGTTACCCGACTTCCACGTTTTTTGAGTCCGTCTCGCTTTCGATATTCCGCTTGGTGTCCTTGTACATGGCTTCCATGATGGCTTCCTTGTACCCCGCCAGCTCGAAGGGAGAGGTTAACAGCTCCACGGCATCCTGGGTCAGCGGTTCCTTTTTGTCCTCCGGGTGCTGGAGATTGTGGATCAGCACGCTCTGATTGGCCAGCAGGGTGATGAGCCAGATGATCTCATCAAGCGCCATTTCAAAGTTCTCGGACTTCATCAGCCTGTCGCCCAGGTTCTCCAGACCGCCGTAGCGTCCGGCGATCTCCTTGGTGGCGCGGGTGGTGAGCACCAGATCATACTCCTTGCCGCCGATGGTGATGGCGGCGCTTCGCTCCTTGCTCATGGGTCAGCCCTCCTTATGCGGTTTCCAACGTGCTGTAGTCCGGCTCATACACCTCTTCGTACCAGCCGGAGATGGTTGCGGGCAGCACGCCGGTATCGTCCTCGGAGACCTCCGCCTTCCAGGGGTGCTTACCCTGACCGTCCACCTTGTTGCGGCGGGTCACGGTGCCTTCAATGGAAGGGGTGGAAAATTCAATGCTCTCGCCCTTGGTGGTGAGGTTGGTGGCGGGAATGCCAAACTTTACCCGGTAGAGCCAGAAGTAGCGGTACTTGCCGTTGGCCTTTTTGGCGCGAAAGCCCACGGCCACAGGGGTGCCGCCGTCCTCACTGGTGGAAACCAGCACCTTGTTTCCGTCAATGGTGGCGCCGGTCAAATCCTGGGCAACGGTAACGCCGATGTCATCCACGCCCAGGGTCAGGGTGCCGCTCTGGAACTCCTTGACCACGGCGGCGGCGCCATCGTCCGCGTACAGCGTAGCTTCCGCCAGCTCCACCGAAAGCTCGGCGGTCATGGCCTTTGCCAGGGGCTGGGGGTCGCCGTAGGTTTCGTTGCCCGAAGCGTCCTCGGTGATTTTGGCATAGTACAGCTTGTCCAAGCCGATCGTAGCCATATCTCATTCCTCCATTTCACCGGCGAGCCGCCGGTGGCAATTCGCGCCCCAACAATTCAGGTTACGCAAACTTGCCGCCCGCGCCGCTGCGCCGTTCAAAATTTATAGTTGGTATAGTTTCGCCACGTCAATGGCGTAATGATGAAAGCCGGTATCATCTTCATGGGCGATATACCGGCGGTCGGTAATGCAAAAATCCGCACCCAGCAGGGCGCGGACCAGCGTGTCTTTGATGGCGGTGTAGCTGCCCTTCACGAATAGGGAAAGCCGCGCCTCCTGGGTGTCGTACCCTGGGAAATTGTCGGCGTGAAGCTCGAAGGTGTCCGCCATTGGCGTGATGACCAAATAAAGGTCAGGCGGTACGCCGGAAAAAACGCCGGTCTCCACCGGGATTGAACAGGCATCTGCCACCGTTTTCAGTTCAGATAGCAGACTCACAGCTTCTCCACCTCCTCTTCCAGCTTGCGGATCATGGCGCTGGTACAGGCCTTCCGGGACGAGGTCTGGGCGGGTTTGAGAAAGGGTTTCGCCGGCTGGCCGCTCTTGCCGTACTCGATGATATTGGCCAGCATAGCGTTGCTGCCGCCATCGGAGCGCGGCTCGGCAAAGCCGACCTTGATGTTGTGGTTTCCGTCCCGGTCCACCAACGGCGGGGTCAGGCCCAGGGAGCGTTCCAGCTCACCGGTGGAGCGGGAGTCATATTTCGTCCCGCTGCCGATAACGGAGGAGAGGTTGCTGCGCACCTTTGCCAGAACGACCTCGCCGCCGGCTTCCAGGACATGACCGGCGATCTCGTCCGTTTTGCTGCCCAAAAGGGACAGCTTGCGGAGGAACTCCTCTGGCATTTCCACTTTTACCTTAGCCACCGGGATTCACCACCTTTGCCATGACCTCCAGATACATTCCCCGGCCCTTCACATCTTCCACAGAGGTGATCTCGAAGCGGTCTCCATCGCAGAGGAGCGCCAGGTCAGTGGTGACGGATACACCGGGAATGATCCGGAAGCGGAACAGGTCGGTGGCTTCCGAAAAAGCCGCCATGTTTGCCCATCTCTCGCTCCCGTGCCTTCCTTCCCGGTATGCCCGGACGGAGGCCAGGGTGACCTCCTTTTCCGATTTGAAGCCCTCCGCATCCACGGAGACTTCTTTTTTCACCAGGTCAATAAAGGTGTTCATCTTTCCAAAGGACATACTTACACCTTCCATTCCCGATCAAGCCGGAGAAGTAGATTCACTGTGTTCCACACCTGCTGACCGGCCTGCACATTATCCGCGAAAAAGCCGCCCGTGCTGCCATCCCTGGACTCGTAGAAGTGGGATGACAGCATGATGACGGCCTGTTCAGTAGTGGGCGGCATGGGGTGCTCCTGGTAGTACCCCGCCGCAATGTGCTGGTAGCTCTCCGCATAGGAGATGGCGGCGGTGATGAAGCGTTCCAGCAGCTTGTCATCGGCGTCATGCTCCAGGATGAGGTTTTCCTTGACCTTCTGCAAAAGCTCGTCCATCATCACCACCGCCTTTTCCTTAAGCAGACGCCTTCTGCGCCAGCACCTTGATGGCTTCCGACAGGATCAGCTTACCGTCCACGCGCTGGGTGGCCATGAAGCCCACCTGGCCGGTGGTGGCGAACAGCTCGTTCAGACGCTTGAAAGAGCGGCCCTGGCGGTCGGCGATCCAGTAGTAGCTGTAATCGCCAAACACCATGGCTTTGTTCCCTGCTGCCGCGGCCGGCATGAAGGCAGATGTTTTCAGCGGGCGGTTCAGCAGGGTGTCCGGCTTGCCGATATCCAGGCCCGGCTTCCAGATATAGTTGCCGTTGTTGTCCTTGATGGTCATCAGCTGCAGCACCAGCGCCTCATTGCACAAAAACTGCGCCTTGCGGCGGTAGGGGGACTTTAAGCTGTAATAGAGCTGGAAGATCTCATCAAAGGTGACCGCATCCTCGGCCGCTGCTGTCACGCCCACCTGGGCGCCGGCGTCATCCAGAAGGCCGGTAGGCTTGCCCACGCCGTCTCCGGTGATAAACGCCTTTTCCTCCGCGTTGCCCATGCGCACACCGAAACGCTGGGCGATATAGGTGGCCAGGTCAAAAGCGGAATCGTTCAGAAGCTCGTTGGAGATCTTGATCATCGTACCCAGCTTATAGGCAGACAGCATGGTCTGGGCGAAGCTGGTGTCGCTCTCCGGGATCTCCTCGCCCTCATCGATCCAGGTGGCTTCCCCGTCATCCTGGGCGATGGGGATCTTGCGGGTGCCGGAGCTGGTGCGGATCACCGTGGCAAGCCCGCGGAAGATGTTGTTCTCCTCAAGGGCCTGCACCAGGCGGCGCTCAAACTCATCCGGCACAGTGTAGCCACCTTCAGAGTCCTGGCCGATGGACAGGGCATTGTGGATCTCCCCGTAATTCCCACGGGCACGGATCATGTTCCAGAAGGCGTCCCGGTACTCATCCGTAGCGGTAGGGCGGGGATTCTTATCCTTCGGGGTGCCTCCCCTGGGCGTGCCATGGACAGGAGTGGAAGTGGGCGCGGCAAGCTGGGCATCCAGCTGGGCCTGCTGCTCCAGCCGCTCGATCTCTGCTCCCAGGTCTTTGACCTCCTGTGCCATCTTGTTGTACTGTTCCACGGCTTCCGGGGCCACAAGGCCGTTCTCGCCGCGGTTCTTCTCCAGGAATGCTTTGGTCTGCTCCCAGAGTGCGTTGCGCTTGCTGCGCAGTTCCAAAATCTTGCTCATAATCGTGTACCTCCGCAAATTCATGAATTTTGGGTATAAAAAAAGCCGGGGCGCATCATCTCATGCACTCCAGCTGTTTTAACAGAATATTATAGGGGACGCTGCCGTCCTCCGTTTTGCCGTCCAGGTCAAGGACCGGTCTTTCCGGCGGTTCCGGTCTGGTAGGCGGCTTGCCCACCACTGGCGGTTTGGGTGCGCCCGAAGGCGGCTTCTCTTCCCGGACACCCAGACGGTTTAAGATCGTAAGCCCCATCTGCCGGGAGGAAAACATCTGCGCAGTCAGATGGATGCTCTCCTTCTTTTCTTCGTCCGGATCGGGATCATTCTCACCCTCATCTGGGTCTTCTTTGCCCGGGTCCTCCTCTGGCTCCACCGCCTCAAAGAGGATCTCATCCGCAAAGCCCAGCTCCACGGCCTTTTTGGCATTCATCCAGGTCTCATTTTCCATGAGCTTTGCAATGCGGCTGTGGGTAAGCCCGGTCTTAAAGGCATAGGCGTTGATGATGCTCTCCTTGACCTCGTTGAGGGTGTGGATGGCTTTCTCCATGTCCCTGGCGTTACCCATAGCAATGGTGCTGGGATCATGGACCATCAGCATGGCTACGGGAGACATGAGGACTTTGTTCCCGGCCATGGCGATCACAGAGGCGGCTGACGCAGCAATAGCATCGATCTTAACAGTAACAGTCCCTTGATAGTCCCGGAGCATCGTGTAGATCTCGGCAGCCGCAAACACGTTTCCACCCGGACTGTTGATCCAGAGCGTGATGTCGCCAGAGTCCGCCTCCAACTCCTCCCGAAATGCCTTCGGCGTTACCTCATCACCCCAGAAGGACTCCTCGTCAATGGGCCCTTCCAGGCGGAGGACACGGCCGCCGGCTTCATTTCTGATCCAGTTCCAGAATCTCTTCATTGGATCATTCTCCTTTCTCTTTTCTTCGGCATACTCTCACTCTGCCGGTTTTCACTGTCTGGCGAACTTTCCTGCAATCCTTCCGAGTCTGCAGGGTCTTCTTCATCCGGTTCCTCCGCTGGCGGGTCCTGTGCGGTACTTGTCTGTCCCGCATCCGCAAATTTCCCTGCATCCCTTAGCTTTACATAGCCGCCATTCAGGTAATAGTCATCCCCGCCTTCCTCCGCCGGGATCAGGTCCATGTTTTCCAGTCGGTGGATATCATTGGGCGAAAGGAAGCCATTGCTGATGCCAGTGGCGTAGCCGTTCATTCGGCTCTGGTAATCCCCTCGTAATAGTCCGTCCACGTTGAACTTGGTGAAATACTCATCCTGCTCCTCCTCCAGAAGAAGGTCTTTGCTCACGGCCTGCTCGAAGCGCACCAGCCAGGGCGTCAGGGTGTGTACCACAAAGTCGATGGACTGATGCTCAATATTGGAGTAGGTGGCATGCTGCAGGTCCTGTACCATGTGGGGAGGCACACGGAAGATCCGGCAGATCTCCTCCACGCCAAACTGGCGGGTGGATAAAAACTGGCTGTCCTCCGGTGGCAGGGAGATGGGCTTGTAGGTCATCCCCTCCTCCAGAACGGCTACCTTGTGGGCGTTGTTCGCCCCGCCATAGACCGCAGACCAGTTTTCCCGGATCTTGCCGGGATCCTTTAACACCCCCGGATGCTCCAGCACGCCGCTGGGCTGCGCCCCATTCTTAAAGAAAGAGGCGCCGTATTTCTCTACCGCCAGCGTTGTGCCCAGGCTGTTCTTCATCATGGCGATAGGGGAGAAGCCGACCAGCCCGTTAAATCCAAGGCCAGGGATATGGAAGATCTCATCGGAACGGAAATAGATATCCTGGTTCTGCTCTCCCGGAACCTCATCGGTGTAGGCGTGGTAGATATAGTAAAGGTTTCCCGCCTCATCCCGGTCTACCTCCACATTTTCCGGGAGCAGAGGATACATTCCCAATACCGTGTTCTTCCCATCCCGGATGATCTGTGCATAAGCGTTGCCCCACAAAAGCAGGTGGGTCATCATCGTCTCCCGGAACGTGAAACTGGTCATCTCCGGATTCGGCTGCCGGTAAAGGATCTTATACAGCGGATGGTCTATGGCTTTCTCTTTCCCCTCTCCGCTGTCTGTGTAGCGGTATAGGTGAAGCGGAAGTCCCGCCACCGTTTCTGCCAGGAGCCGGACACAGGCATACACCGTGGAGATCTGCATGGCAGACTTCTCATCCACCCGCTCCCCGGAGCTTGCCGTGCCAAAGAAAAAGGTCTGCCCAGAGTCACGAACGTTATCTGTGATCTCTGGCAGACCAGTTCTTTCTGATTTTGTGCCTTCCGGCGCATCCCTGGGCCTTCCAAAACCCAGCCAACTGAAAAATCCCATTGCTATCTATCCTCCCATCGAAATGCCCCTTTAAATCATACTCAATTATAATTTTTCCATCTAAAACACCAACAGCCCGCGCCCCGGCTCATCATAAATGCTTCCCCGCTGGATTCCATCATTCCGGATACAGCGGTCAAGTGCCATGATCGCAGCCACAACACCATCGATCTTTTCCGGGCTTTTCGCCTTTGTCGGCTTGATATTTCCTGCCGGATCGGTATCTACGACCACATTTCCCGCCATCCATCGCATGACCGGGTGGCCGCCGTGGATAATGCGGCCTTCCATCAGGAGTTTATAAAACTCCTTTGTCGGCGGAGACATATCCTTAAATCCCTGACCAAACGGAACAACGGTAAATCCCATCCCTTCCAGGTTCTGCGTCATCTGCACCGCACCCCAGCGGTCAAAGGCGATCTCCAGGATATGATACCTCTTACCCAGATCCTCAATAAATTTCTCAATGAAGCCGTAATGGACCACGTTTCCCTCTGTCGCCATCAGATAGCCCTGCTGGTACCAGACGTCATAGGGGACGGATGCCCGGCGCACACGAAGGGGAATCGTTTCCTCCGGGATCCAGAAATAGGGGAGAAGGATATACTTCTCATCCTCCGTCCTTGGAGGGAACATCAGCACAAAGGCGGTAATGTCCCCGGTACTGGAAAGATCCAGCCCTCCGTAGCACTCCCGGCCTTTGAGCGCCTCTATATCAATGGGAGTATTCCCAAGGTCGTAGATATGCTCCGGAATGAACCGGGTCAGGCTCGACACCCACATATTGAGACGGAGCTGTTTAAACACATTTTCTTCCGCCGGGTTCTCCAATGCGTCCCGGTACATATCCCGGACACGCTCAATCTGGATGGTCTGACCGAGAGAAGGGTTTGCTTTATACCAGTTCTTTTCATCATGCCAGTCATCATCGTCCTTCAGACCGTAGATGACAGGATAGAAGGTGTGGTCAATCTTCCGTCCCTCCAGGATATCCAATGCTTTCATATGGAGCTCATAGCAGATACTTTCCCGGTCCGTCCCCGCTGTGGTAATCAGGAAATACAGCGGCTGCTCACGGGCATCGCCGGATCCTTTGGTAAGGACATCATAGAGCTTCCGGTTTGGCTGCGCATGAACCTCGTCCAGCACAAGACCGGAGACGTTCAGGCCATGTTTCGTCCCTACCTCCGCCGACAGCACCTGGTAGAAACCTGCGTTTGCGTAATTCACAATCCGCTTGGTAGCGCCCATGATCTTACTTCGCTTCAGCAGGGCCGGGGTCATCTGCACCATCTGGTTGGCTACATCGAAAACGATGGATGCCTGCTGGCGGTCGGCGGCAGCACCGTAAACCTCCGCAGACGGCTCATCGTCCGCATACAGAAGGTAAAGTGCCACGGCAGCGGCAAGCTCACTCTTTCCATTTTTCTTTCCTATTTCTACAAATACAGTTCGGAACTGCCGGTTTCCGCGCTCATCCACGATGCCAAACACATCCCGCACAATCTGTTCCTGCCAGGGAAGCAGCCAGAAACGCTTCCCCGCCCACTTCCCCTTGGTATGCCGGAGGTTCTCAATAAATGCCACCGCCCGGTCTGCTCTATTCTTATCATAGTGGGATGTGGGCAGCATGAACCGGGAAGGTTTATAACCTTTCAGCTTTGGATAATCCTTCGGCCTTGTCTCCGTCATCAGCTGCCACCTCCCAAAAGTGACTCCATCTCATCCACTTCCCCGCTGCCGTTTTCTTCGGCAATGATCCGGCTTCGGGAAGAGGGTGTCAGGCCGAACTGCTCAGCAAACCGGTTCATGATCTTCAGATAGGTCTGCGCAATGGAGACCTGCGGCACCTGCTGCCAGTAACCAGACGGAGTTTTCACAATAGAGCCATGCTGGGTGATGAATTCCTCGGCTTCCCTCCAGCGGGCATACGCCTGACAGTAGCCCGCGAAAGCGGTGAGATCGGCCATGGTCAGCACGCCCATCGCCTCCAGCGAGGATGCCAGGCGCTTCCATTCCTTTTTGGCCTCGGGCAGAAGCCACGACGGGCACTTCAATTCTCCCTTCGGCGGGATGGGCTCGTGGTCGTTGAGCGGACGTTTGCCCGGATTGCCCTCCAGCACCTTCAGCGCCGTGGGCTTGGGCTTCCTGCCTCGTGCAGCCATGGGCGCGTACCTCCTTCTGCCTTTTTTCCTCTCTTTGGGATACTGGATAATCCCCCGAAAGTATGCTATACTAGCTGTGAACAAGCGGGAGGGATATTTACATGCAAAGCTATACCCTCTATAACGATGATGTGGCCTGCGCGAACTTCGTCTATGCGAACGGCCTCATCCGGGAATACCGCCCTACTATGCCTGCGCTGCTGCCCATGCAGATCCGCTCCTGCGGCGCGGAGGCGTTCATGCTGTGGCTGGACACACGCTCCATTGACCTGAACGTGTTCCAGCATCGCAACATGGTCAAACAGCTTCTTGGCAGCCGGGACAAACTGACCCTCGCGCTGCGGACGAACATGTTCAGCATCTCTGACACATTCACCTGCTTCCCGGACGACGAGTTCATCCCGCGCGACCAGCTCTGTTCGCCCGAGGATCAAGAGGCCTTCAGTGCCTATATACTGCTTTCCAGCGACACGTCCATTCGCCAGGCGCATCCCGTCACCCCCAACGTTTCCACAGACGGGAGCTTCACAAAAACATGGAAGCATGAAAAGGACGGCTGGTGGCTCTACAAGCTCCAGTCCTCCAACGCCACGCGAAGTGAAGTTGAG
>ENA-ORNG01002589-ORNG01002589.1-human-gut-metagenome-genome-assembly--contig:-NODE-2589-length-10836-cov-2.489658_pt1 | contig 10836 bp, 8 predicted proteins | sample MGYA00242113_ERZ509018 | MGnify/ENA primary metagenome ERZ509018 (study PRJEB26280, sample SAMEA2338711) | human gut metagenome | biome: human gut; feature: human-associated habitat; material: faeces... | reverse complement strand
CCCGGCCTGCGGGAGCGGCGGCATCAGCTGATCCAGCGCTATGATGAAGCCCTGCACCCGCTGGGCATCCGGACCCTGCCCCACTTTACCCCGGACTATACCAGCTCCGGCCACCTGTACCTGACGTGGACCCCCGGCATCGGGGAGAAGGAGCGCAATGAGATCATCCTGCGGATGGCGGAGCGGGGCGTGGCCTGCAACGTCCACTATAAGCCCCTGCCCATGATGACGGCCTACAAGGCCATGGGCTTCGATATCGCTGACTATCCCAATGCCTACCACCACTATGAAAACCTCATCACACTGCCTCTGCACACCCGCCTCTCCGATGAGGATGCGGCCTATGTGACGGAGCAGTTTGCGGACATCGTGAAGGAGTATCTCCGGTGATGCTGCGGAAGTGGGAGGATCTGCCGCAGGAGATGCGGACGGAGGAAGTCCGCCCGTACTATGACCTGCTGCGAAGGAAGCAGGGGAGCCTGCTTTGCAAGCGGCTGTTCGATATTCTGGCGTCACTGGTGCTGCTGGTGCTGCTGAGCCCGGTGTTTCTGGTGCTGGCCATTGCCATCAAGCTGGACTCCCACGGCCCGGTGTTTTACCGGCAGGTGCGCATCGGGAGGGGAGGAAAACCGTTCCGCATCTATAAATTCCGTTCCATGGTGGTGGACGCGGATAAAAAGGGGCTTCCCATCACCGTGGGAGGGGACAGCCGCATCACGCGCGTGGGCGCTTTCCTGCGCAGGACAAAGCTGGATGAGCTGGCGCAGATTCTCAATGTGCTGGCCGGGCAGATGAGCTTTGTCGGCCCCAGGCCGGAGGTGCCGCGCTATGTGGAGCGGTATACGCCTTATCAGCGCCAGGTGCTTCTGGTGCGGCCAGGCATTACGGACTATGCTTCCATTGCCTACCGCAGGGAGAATGACATGCTCGCCGGGGCGGCGGATCCGGAACGCATGTATGTGGAGGAGATCATGCCGGCCAAGATCGAGCTGAACATGAAATATATTCGGGAGATTTCGCCCGCGGCGGACATCCGCCTGATTTTCAGGACAATTGCCGCGGTGGCAAAGGATTAAGGCGAAGAATTCAGAAGGACGGACAAAACGAGGGTTTGAGAAGACCGACAAAGACCAGGAAGCAACAGCAGGGAGGAACGCTTATGCCGGATGCATACAGAATTTACCGGTATGATCACCTGGAATCCCCCGCCGTGACAGCGGGCAGCGCGGCGGTGCTCATCGGCGCGCAGAATGGGCTTTTCCCGGATATGGGATATGCTGTGCCGGGCGAGATGGGCGGCCTGTGGGCCGGAGAACAGAAGGTCTGCGATGGCTTTTTTCTGGCCATCGACGATGTGCCGCTTGTCAGCGCGGACGCCTGTGAAATCAGCCCCACAGCGACGGCCTTTCACTACCGCATGCAGCAGGAACAGCTGCACGTGGTGCGCCGCCAGTTTATCCCGGATGGGGTGAGCGGCTGCGTCATCGAGCTGACGCTTGAAAACCTCAAACAGACCCCGCGTATGGCCGAGGTCTCCTTTACCGTGCGAACAGACATCCTCACCGTCGCCGCCGCGCGCGGGGAAGACGGCCTGGAGCTGGGCCGGGACGTGGGAGAATACGATGAAAACACGCAGGCGTTTTATGCGCGCGACAGCCGAAATCCGTGGCATGCCGTGTGGGGCGCGGAAGATTCCTGCCGCGTTTTGCAGGCTGATCTGCCGCAGACGGTCTACGGCTTTGGCAACACGCAGGGCAAGGGCATCAACGGCAGGCTCTTTTACCGCCTGCGCATGGCGCCCGGGGGACAGGCCGTGATGCGCCTGTTTGTGGCCGGCGGCTTCCCCTCGCGTTCCAGGGCCGAGGAAGCGCTGGAGCGGCTGCGCCGGGATGCGCAGCAGATGGAGGCGTGCAAGCAGACGCGCATGGCCGCGCGGCTGGTGCTCAGCGAGGTTTCCCTGCCGGATGAAGGAATCATGCGGTGCTTTAACTGGGCGAAGGCCTATACGGACTGGCTTACGCGCGCGCTGCCGCGCGGCGGCATAGCGCTGTGCGCCGATCTGCCGGAGCATCCTGTCCTCTATGGGGACCGCTGGGCCCAGGCACTGGGCGCGCTGCTGCCGCAGGGCGGCGTGCCCCAGGTGATGGAAATGCTGCGCACCCTCGTGCGCGTGAGTGAGCAGGCGCAGCTTGCGCCCGGCCGGGTGGCGCGCGGCGTGTCGCTCGGCGGCCGGGTGACGCAGGCAGGCGGTGTAAAGGAAAGCGCGCAGTTTGTCGCGCTTGTGCACCAGACCCTGCTCTGGAGCGGCGATCGGGCCTTTGCGGCCGAGATGCTGCCCATGACCGGCCTGTGCATCCGTTACCTGCAGCGAAGCACGCACGGCTTTGAGGATGTTCGTGAAGAGATCCTGCCCGATGTGCGGCGTGCGGTCGAGGGGCAGGCCTATATTCTGCGCATGACGGGAGAAGATGCGGGGCCGATGCTGGATGTGCTGGCTGCTTTGCCGCCTTGGGAGGGGAAGCCCCTGGCGCCGGATGCAGCGCCCGGCGTGTCCGCCATGTGGCACGGGCGCCGCGGACATGTGGAACAGATGATCGGCTGCCTTTCGCAGATGGCGGCCAGGGAGTGCCCCGGCCTGCCCGGCTCCCTGCGCATGGAGGATGCGGCGCCCGGCGTGCTGCTGGAGGCCAGGGCGGCGGCGGGCTTTGTGTGGCCGCTGGTCCGCTGCCTGTTCGGCATCGCTCCGGACGCGGGAGCGCGGCTGATCACATGGACGCCCCATACCCCCATCGGCTGGGAAGGATGGGAGATCGAGCGCCTGCGCGTGGGCGAGGCATGCTTTGACGTGCGCAGCGAGCGCATCTCCCCCAGCCAGGCGCGCTACACCCTGCGCACGGATGCGGCGGGTTGGCAGGTGGCCGTCGTGATCGACGGGGAAGAAAAGCGCCTGCCCCTTGATCAAGAGCAGACCCTGGTGATGGGGGACTGATGCGTGCCCCCACCCAAACGGGAGAGGAGATCGGAATGAAAGGATTCACGGTGCGTGCGGCCGCGCTGGCGCTTGCCCTGATCGCCGCTGCTTCGGGAGCATGGGCGGACATTGCGCCTGTAAACATGGAAACCCCTCCGCCTGCCATCAAGACGCAGAGGGAGGGTGAGCTTGAGACCTATGATCTCACGTTTCCCGAGGAGATGCCGCTGCAGGCGCGCAACTTTGTGCTGACCGCGCGGGCAGAGCTGGAGGAAAACGGCTGGGAAAAACTGCCCAAGAATAATCAATATACCCATTGGTATTATCAGGATGAGCGGGAGATTGGCTGGTGTTCGGTCTTCCAGCTGTATTGCGCCTATCACAGCGGCATGCAGCTCATCCGCTATAGGCAGGAGACGGATGTCGCGCCGGGAGACTGCATCTCCGCCATGGAAGGGCGCGTGGGCAATGTGTATCTGGCCTTTGAGGAGCATGGCCGCTGGCTTGACGGCACGCAGGGGGCCGTGCCGCGCCCCGGATACCTGGTGATTTACGGGGTGCGCGGCTCTACGCCGTACACGCACATTGCCATTGTGGAAAGCGTGACGCCGGTGGGGGAGGACGTCTACGAGCTGACGACGATCGAGGGGAACCTCAATTCCAGCGTGCGGCGCCTTAACTATCGTTACGACGCATCGCCCAGGCAGATGTATCACAACATGTCCGTGGTGCCGCAGGAAGAGATAACGCGGGAAAACTGCCAGTATACGCTGCAGAAGGACACCTGGTATGTGACCGGGTTCTGCGCAACGTGGTAAAGCTGCGGGCCTTGAGATTTGGATCGGCCGGCATGGACGAACGAGAACAGGAACGAAGGATCGGAAAAGAGGGAACATGGCGATGAGCCGGATTGCAGGCGCCGCCCGGCGTGTGGTCAACCGCGTGGTGAACCGGCCGTCGGCGGTGCAGAAGCGGTATTATTTGCAGCTGCGCGCACGGCTTGATCCGCTGCGCGCACCGGAGGCAGAGCGGGTTGAGACGGACAGGCCCGTGCTCCTCATCTCCGGGATTACGATGCAGGGCACGGGGATATTCTGCGATATGCTGGCCTTCCTGCGCTGGGTGGATTTTGCTGACCGCATGGGCTATATTCCCGTGATTGACATGCAGAATGTCGAAAACCTCTATCTGGAGGACGAGTGGGTCGGCAAGGTCAATGCCTTTGAATACTTTTACCGCCAGCCGGCAGGCATGACGCTTAAGGAAGCCTATCGGGCACGGGAACTTTACATCGTCAACCGGCTGGACTGCCCGTATGACTTTACCCGCGCGCAGAAACGCTGCTACCGCGAGGTGACGGCGGTGAAGGACTGGGTGTATGGGGAGAATCGTGCCCGGCACTTTGAGCGGGTCAGGGCGCTGTATGAAAAATACTTCGTCCTGAGCGAGGAGGCGGATGCATTTATCAAGGAGCAGCACCGCAGCCTGTTCACGCCGGGGGAATGCACGCTGGGCCTGCTGTGCCGGGGAACGGATTATTTTTCAAAGCACCCGTATGGCCATCAGATTCAGCCGTCGGTTGAACAGATCGCCGGCAAAGTGGACGAGCTGCTGGCCACGTGCCGGATCGACCGCATCTTTGTGGCGACGGAGGATGAAAGCATCCTCGCCGCGCTGCGCGCGCGGTATGCGCAAAAAATCATCTGCATCGACTGCCCGCGCCTGACGACCGGGAAGGGGGAATCCGTGGCCGAGGCGTTTGGCAAAAAGCGGGTGGACAGGAAGATGAATGGGCTGTATTACTTCGCTTCCATCGCGCTGCTGGCGCAGTGCGATCACCTGATCGCGGGAAAAACCATGGCTACGCAGTTTATCAGCACCCTGCGCGGCAAACCGTTTGCAACGGAGTTTTACTGGGATTTGGGGCGATACGGCATCGATGAGAAAAGGTAGACGAAGACAGGCGGGAGAACGGGAAGCCGCCGGATGCCCGGTTTGACGTGAATTTAAGCCTCTTTACGCATTCTTTTCAAAGAGGGAAAGAAATGCGTATTTTTTTACCCGTTTTAAAGGCGGCGTTCCGCCTGTTTTTAACATCCGCCGGGTATACTCATGCACGTACCCAAGGAAAACAGGAAAAAGGGAGAGAAAAGATGATGAAGAAACTGCTCCTGCTTGCTCTGGCGCTCGTGATGGCGCTGAGCACCGTCGCCCTGGCGGAAGAGGCCGCCGTGCCGAAGTATGTGTTCATGTTTATTGGAGACGGCATGGGCAACCCGCAGGTGACGGCCACCCAGTATTACCTGGGCGCCACCAAGAACCCGGATTCGGCCATCCCGGTGCCGGAACAGCTGAGCTTTACCGAATTTGAAGCGCTGGGCCTTGTGACCACCTACGACGCTTCGTCCTTCTGCCCCGATTCTGCGTCCACCGCCACGAGCATGGCTTCCGGGCAGAAGACGCTCTCCGGCGTCATCAACTACGATATCGATCTGAAGAACAGCTTCAAGCTCGTCAGCGAATACGCCAAAGAAGCGGGCAAGAAGGTTGGCGTCATCACCAGTGTGTCGCTTGATCACGCGACTCCGGCGGCTTACTATGCCAAGGTGCCGTCCCGCAGCCAGTATTATGACATCGCTGTGCAGGGCCTGACCGGTGAAACGCTTGATTACCTGGCCGGAGGTTCCTTCCTGACGCCGAAGGGAAGCGATGGGGAGCAGGAGGATCTCTTTGAGATCGCCGAAGCCAACGGATGGACGCTGGCCAACACCAACGAGGAAATCCGCGCTCTCAACGCCGATTCCGGCCGCGTGCTGGCCATCGATCCCAACACTGCGGATTCCCAGTCCATTCACTACGAGATCGACCGCATTCGCCGGAATGAGGCGGGCGAGGACATCCTGGCGCTTGCCGATTATGTGCGGGCCGGCATCCAGGTGCTTGATAACGAAAACGGCTTCTTCATGATGTGCGAGGGCGGCAAGATCGACTGGTCCGGCCATGCCAACGACGCGGCAACCTCCATCCACGAGACCATCGCCTTCAGCGACGCGGTGCAGGTGGCGGTCGACTTCGCCCAGGAGCATCCGCAGGAGACCCTGATCATTGTCACCGCGGATCATGAGACCGGCGGCATGACCATTGGCTTTGCCACCACGGCTTATGACACGCACTTTGGCTACCTGACCAACCAGACGATCTCCTTCACCGAGTTTGACAGCGTGATTGCCCAGATGCGCGAGGACAAGGCGACGTTTGAAGACGCGCTGGCTGAGATTGAGGCCTATTACGGCCTGACCACCACGCCGGATCAGGATCTGACCCTCACCGAGGCGGATCTGGATGCCCTCAAGTCCGCCTATGAGCTGAGCATGCTGGAAGAAGAGGAGCGTGTCATCGGGGAAGAGGAAGCGTTCCTCTACGGCGGATATGAGCCGCTTTCCATGGCGGTCAGCCACATCATCAACAACAAGGCTGGCCTGTCCTACACCTCCTATGCACACACCGGGCTGCAGATTCCGGTCTATGCACAGGGCGTGGGCGCGGAGAACTTCTCCGGCCTGTATGACAACACCGACATCTTTACCAAGACGATGGATGCCATGGGCCTGAGCCTGTAAGAAGAGGCCCTTGTCAGGCCCGCCCGTCGGATGACGGACGGGCCGCTTTTTACGCGAAGGGAAGGGGATCCCCCATTGATGATGAAAAAAAGACAGGGTATGAGGAGCAGCGCCATCCTGTGCGTGGTGATGCTCGCCGTCTGCGCGCTTCTTTGCATGCTGCCGGACCGCTATCAGAATGAGTCTTCACGAATTCCGCGTGAACGCGTGCGGGTTGAAGAGGTGAAAAACGACGCGCTGTTTCCCCTGGGCATCGTGTATTCCGGCGTGCAGAGCTGTCGGGTGACGGTGCTTTCCGGCGAGCATGAGGGGGAGAGCGTGTGGGCCAGCAATTACCTCAACTCCGCGCTTGACAAGGATAAGCTCTTTGCGCCCGGCGATGTGGCGCACGCCATGGTGCAGGACGGAGAGCAGGGCATCGCCGTCACGTTGATTGATCATGACCGGACGGGGGCGGAGGCCGCCATCATGCTGGCGCTGAGCGCGCTGCTGCTCCTTTACGGCGGCATCATCGGATTCGGCGCCCTGGTGTCGCTGGTGGCGAGCGTCATCATCGTGTGGAAATTGCTGATTCCGCTGCTGATTGAGGGGATCAACCCGATCGGCGCGGCGTTTATCACGGTGATTGTGCTGACGGTCATCATTGACATGCTGGTCAGCGGCCTATCCAGAAAGACGCTGGTGGCGGTTCTCGGTTCCCTGCTGGGCACGCTGGTGACATGCGTGCTGGCCGTCACGCTGACGGATCTGCTCAAACTCGATGGGGGCGACGTGCCCTACCTGGTGCCGCTGATTTCCCAGGCCCACATGGATATCGACGCGCGGTCGCTGTTCTGCGGCATGATGTTCATCGCCAATTCGGGCGCGCTGATGGATCTGGCCATGGATATCGCTGCGAGCAGCGAGGAAATATGCCGCCATAAGACGGACATCTCCTTCCGTGAGCTGCTTCGAAGCGGTGTGAACATCGGCCGCTATACATTGGGCACGATGACCACAACGCTGATGCTCGCCTATTCGGGCAATTACCTGTCCATGCTCATGTATTTCATGGGGCAGGGTACGCCGGTCATTGACATCATCAACCTCAAGTATGTGGCCAGCCAGCTGCTCAACACGCTGGTGGGAAGCTTTGGCCTGGTGGCCGCTGCGCCGCTCTCTGCGCTGACAGCCGCATGTTTTTACACAAGGCCCAGCGCGCGCAGAGAGAGGGAAGCCCAGGGAATAGGAAGCGAACATTCCGGGGAAGGGAAAGAACCGGCTCTCCGGGAAATCAGCGCCTGAGAGACCGGAAACGGCTTCAAAGAACGGCAGAAAAGACAAGCAGGGATGCGTCCGCGCCGGACGCATCCCTTTTACGCGCTGCCCGGACGGATGGCCTGCGAATCGGGCGCCGTAGCCCCGTCGACAATGCGGTGCAGAATCTCCAGATAACGCTCTCCCAGAGGGGTGGGGCGGGAATCCCGGTGGGTGATCACGCCGATGCGGATCACCTCCTCGACTTCAAGGGGAATGGAGATGATGTCGTCGCCCCGCAGAAAAGCCGGGCAGATGCCGGAGGAGATGGTGTAGCCGTCCGTGCCGGTCATCAGGTCGATGATGGCGCCCTTGTCCGTGACCTTGATGCTCTTTCTGTGATTGAGCGTAGGCAGAATTTCCTCGGAAAAATACAGGGCATTCTGGTCGCCCTGCTCGTAGGTGATGCAGGGAAGGGGCTCCAGATCATGCAGGGTGACGCTGTCCCTGCCGGCAAGCGGATTGTTCCGGCCGATAAAGATATGCGGATTGGCGGAAAACAGCTCGGAAAAGAGGAGGTTTGACTCACGCAGCAGCTTGCTGATGACGGCCTCGTTGAAATGGCACAGATAAAGGACGCCCATTTCGCTGCGCAGCGTGCGGACATCCTGAATGATGTCGTGCGTTTTCCCTTCACGCAGGGTGAATTCGTAGTCATCGCCGCCATAGGCGCGCACCAACTCCACAAAGGCGCTGGATGTAAAGGAGTAATGCTGGGTGGAGACGGAAAAGCGCTGCTTGACCGCCGCGTGGGTGATGTATTTTTCCTCGATCAGCGCGGCCTGCTGCACCACCTGCCGGGCGTGGCCGAGAAACTCGGCGCCTTCCGGCGTAAGGAGGATGCCGCGGCTGTTGCGCATGAAGAGGGTAGTGCCTGTCTCCTCTTCCAGATCCCGGATGGAAGCGGAGAGGCTTGGCTGGGAAAGAAACAGGGATTTGGCTGCCTCGGTGATAGAGCCTTTATCGGCCACCTCGACGACATATTTGAGCTGCTGGAGGGTCATATTCCGATCCTTTCATCCGGCGCTGCGCCGGCGTTGTTTTCGTAGGCTGGCCTGCATTATAACACAGTCCGCGCCCATCGGCAAGCAGATTCATAGTTTTTGCCTATGGTACGCCATATTTTATCCGTCCTTGCCTATGAACGCCTTGTGGAGTATAATGGGCCATGTCACCGAGAGGGACACATCAACAAGAGAAAGCACCGCATGAGAGGGAAAGGAGTGCTCGTCTTGGCGCTCATCGAACTGAAACACCTGACCAAGACATTCAGGGGAAAGACGCAGACGGTGGAGGCGCTGCGCGACATCAACCTGGCCATCAATCAGGGGGAGATCTACGGGATTATCGGCATGTCCGGCGCGGGCAAATCCACGCTGGTGCGCTGCATCAACTTCCTTGAAAGGCCGACCGAGGGCCACGTCGTGATCGACGGGAAGGATCTTTCTGCGCTGTCCCCCAAGGAGCTCAGGCAGCTCAGGCAGCAGGTCGCCATGATCTTCCAGCACTTTAACCTGCTGGCGCAGCGGGATGTGCGCGGCAACATTGCCTTCGCCATGGAGATTGCGGGAATGAAACGGGCGCAGATCGACAGGCGCATCGACGAATTATTGGACATCGTGGGCCTGAAAGAGCGTCAGCACAATTATCCCAGCCAGCTTTCCGGCGGGCAGAAGCAGCGCGTGGCCATTGCGCGCATGCTGGCGCAAAACCCGCGCATCATGATTTTCGACGATTCTCTCTCGGCGGTCGACACCGAGACCGACGCGCAGATTCGCGCCGCCCTCAAGGCGCGCTGCGGCAATGCCACTACACTGCTCATCTCCCACCGCGCCGTCACGCTCATGCAGGCCGACTGCATCATGGTGCTCGACAAGGGGCGCATCGTGCAGATGGGCACCCACGAGCAGCTCATGGCGCAAGACGGCATTTACCGGCGCGTCTGCAACATCCAGCTTGGCGTGGATGAGCTTTTGAAGGAGGAGGGGAAGGCGTGAATTACTACGAAGAGGAAGCCCATGTAGAGCAAATCAACTGGCAGTCCTGGAAGAAAATGCTGGCGCTGCTTCGCCCCTACCGCAGACGCCTTATCACGGTCGCGGTGCTCATGCTGATTTCCGCCGCCGTCGACGTGGCCCTGCCTCTGTTCCAGAGCTATGCCATCCGCGCCTTCATCGAGCCCGCCACCCTCGACGGGCTGACCGGCTTTTTCCTGGTCATGGCGCTTGCCGTGACGGTGCAGGCGGTCATCTGCGTCATTTTTTCGCGCTCTGCCTTTCACATTGAAATGTATTTTGGGCGCGACCTCAAACGATACACCTTTGAGCGTCTTCAGCAGCTCTCGTTTTCCTACTACAACAAAACCCCCGTCGGCTATATGCTGGCCCGCGTCATGAGCGATACCAACCGCATTTCCCTCATGATTGCCTGGGGGCTGATTGATTTCCTGTGGGCTGTTGCCTATGTCTTTGGCGTGCTGCTCGCCATGCTGGTGCTCTCTTTGCGCCTTGCCATTCCCATCTTGTTCATCGTCCCCGTGGTGGTGGTCATGACGCTGTGGTTTCAAAGCCGCATTCTCGACGCAAACCGCCGCGTGAGAAAGAGCAACTCCCGCATCACGGGCGCCTTTAACGAGGGCATCACCGGAGCAAAGACCTCCAAAACCCTGTGCATGGAGGACAAAAACACGGCTGAGTTTGAACGCCTGACCGCCCGCATGTATCAGGAGTCGCGCCGCAGCGCCATGCTGACTTCGATTTTTGCCCCCATGGTGCTCTTTTGCGGCTCTCTTGCCACCGCCATCGTGCTGTGGCGGGGCGGATACCTCGTCACGCAGCAGCTCATGGATTTTGCCGTGCTCTCGGTCTTTATCACCTATTCCATTTCGCTGTTTGAGCCGGTTCAGCAGATGGCCCGCCTGTTTGCCGAGTTTGTGGCCATACAGGCCAA
>ENA-ORNG01002583-ORNG01002583.1-human-gut-metagenome-genome-assembly--contig:-NODE-2583-length-10849-cov-2.426719_pt1 | contig 10849 bp, 6 predicted proteins | sample MGYA00242113_ERZ509018 | MGnify/ENA primary metagenome ERZ509018 (study PRJEB26280, sample SAMEA2338711) | human gut metagenome | biome: human gut; feature: human-associated habitat; material: faeces... | reverse complement strand
TTATGCTCTTCGGAATAGATTTTTCCATTGCATCTGATAGCTTCTTTCTTTGTTAGAAGACAATCTATCATATCTTTGGTAAATCCAATGACAACGCATAGTTTTTCCATCCTCAACATTTCTCTAAGCATCGGAAACCACTTGAATGCCTTTTCAAGCAGGGTGTTCAGCCGTGATATTTCACTATCTTTGGCTTCAAGTTCTTGGTTGTGTATGCTTTGAAGATTGCGTATCTGTTTGCCATGTCGCTCTTGCATTTCCTGCATTTGGATTTTGAGGGTGTCAATACCTTTGTCCCGTTCAGCAATCTCTTGGTGTAAATCTTCATTGGTTCGCTCCAGCTCTTTCAACTTTCCACTTCCGAAAAGAGAGAAATCGAAATTAAAGAGTTTGTGGTGGAAGAGGGAAAAACGTTGGATCTGAGTCCGTACTGGGATCGTATTATTGACAATCGTCTGGAAGCCCCGGTACTTCAGGAGGCAGATAAACATGACTTTCGTTACGTAACAATAAAATAAGAATGTTAACCCCTAAAAGAAAATGCCTATGTTAAAAGAAAAGATTAAATGACCCAAAGAATGTATCCACTGAGAACAGTTGGAAACGTAACATTTAGAAATCTTTTATGTAATTGTAAAGTTAAAAATCTTTTTTTATATGATAAAACACATGAATCATTTAGCACGCACCTTGTTGGGATGCATCATGTTACTCTGTACCACAATGGTATATGCGCAACATGCACAGTTTAAAGGACAGGTGATAGACCAGGAAGGGAATCCGCTGGTTGGTGCGACCGTTGTAGTGAAAGGAGCCAATAATAAAAATGCCGTGGCAGATATGTCGGGGGAATTTGTGCTACAAAATCTTGAGAAGAACGCTGTTCTTCAGATATCTTATATTGGCTTTCAGACTCAGGAAGTCAAAGTAGGAGCCGAAAACTCAGTAAGAGTGGTGTTAAAGGAAGATGAAGCCGTTTTGGGCGAAGTAGTAGTTGTGGGATATGGCACTCAGAAGAAACAGACACTGACTGGGGCTATTTCTACTCTTAGTGGTGACAAAGTGCTGACAACCAAAAGCACGAGTGTGGCTCAGAGCTTACAGGGAAAGATTGCCGGTGTACAGATCCGTCAACAGGACGGTCAACCAGGTTCGTTCAGTTCTATGGTACAAATTCGTGGCTTTGGTAGTCCGCTGTATGTAATCGATGGTGTTGTCCGCGATAGTGGCGACGGTGGTTCTGAATTTCAGCGCTTGAATCCGGAAGATATTGAAAATATTTCTGTACTTAAAGATGGTGCTGCGGCAATCTATGGTATGAATGCCGCCAATGGAGTTGTGATTATTACCACCAAAAAAGGAAGAAAAGGTAAAGCCCGTTTTAATTACAACGGTTCATTCACAGCTATTTTCCCCACTTCCATGATGAAGGTTATGAATGCTGCCCAATATGCGGAGATTTCCAATGAATTGTCAATGAATGCGGGTACCGGCCCTACTACCACTCCTGAAGAACTTGCCAAATGGCAGGCCGGTGGTCCCGGCTATGAAAGTACCGACTGGTTGGATGCTGTATTCAAAAAAAGTGCAGGTAGCCAGCAGCATACTCTTTCTGTTGAGGGTGGTAGTGATAAGATGACCTATTATGCCAGTTTCGGTTATGCGCACGATGGTGACTTGACACGAGGAGGCGATTTCAATTACGAAAGATATACTATGCGTAGTAATTTTACAGCCCAGTTGTCTAAGTATCTCAAAGCGGAAGTTAATGTTTCCGGAAGATATGACGTGACGAATGCTCCTATCCAGGGAGTCTTTGACTTACTGTTCAAATCTACATTGATGAGACCGACATCCGGAGTGTATGCCAATAACAATTCCGAATACTACAATGCAGCTTATCCTTTCCTAGACAATCCAGTGGCAGCAATGAATGGTGATCTCACCGGTATGAATACCAGCAGAGGACGTAGTTTACAGTCAACTGCCACATTGACCTATGATGTTCCTTGGGTAAAGGGATTGAAAGCTAAATTAATGACTTCGTATGATGCCAGTGATAACCGTACCTCGCATGAGAGAAAACTCTACCAGTTGTACAGTTATAATTCGCAGAATGAATCGTATGATGTATCAAAGACAATTAATGACCCGAGCAGTTTGTATGTGAATATGAATAATGGTAATAATCTTAATATTCAGGCACAATTGTCTTATAGTACTACTATTGCGCGCGACCATAACATTTCTTTGATGGCTATGTACGAAATGAATCATGGCTGGAATGATAATGTTTCTGCTACCCGCGAGTATGAGATTTATTCTAAACCTATTCTTGACTTAGGTTCTCAAACGAATATCCAGAATTCTGGCGGCTATGGAGAGACGGCAAACATCTCTTATCTGGGGCGTCTAAATTATGACTACCAAGGCAAATATCTGTTGGAAGGTGCTTTCCGTTATAATGGTTCTTATCGTTATGCTCCGGGGAGTCGTTGGGGATTTTTCCCGGTTGTCAGTGCAGGCTGGAGAATGTCCGAGGAATCCTTTATTAAGGATAATATATCGTTTGTCAGTAACTTGAAGTTAAGAGCTAGCTATGGAGAGACCGGTATTGATGCCGGTAATGAATTCCAGTTCATAGAAGGCTTTACAATGGGATCAAAGGGGTACGAGTTCGTTGACGGTACACAAACCAATGGAGTACTGACTCCGGCACTTATTAATAAGAACCTGACCTGGATTACGACACGTACTTATGACCTTGGTGTGGATATAACTTTGTGGGACGGCTTGTTAGACTTTACATTTGATGTCTATCGTCGTGACAGAGATGGGCTGCTGGCTACCAGAGGTAGCCAACTGACCAATACATTCGGAGCTTCCCTGCCGGAAGAGAATCTGAATGCCGACCGTACCGAAGGTATTGAGTTTACCTTGGGGCACCGGAACAAAATCGGTCAGGTTTCATACGGTGTACAAGGAAACTTCAACTTTGCCCGCAGTAAGATGACCCGCCAGATACATGGTGAATACGAGAGTAGTTGGGATGTTTGGAAATCCGCTACCGAAGGACGTTGGAGTGGTATCGGCTGGGGATATACAACAGCTGGGCAATTCCAGAACTATGATCAGATTTATAATGCACCTGTGCAAAGCGGTGATAGAGGTAATACCATGATTCTTCCGGGAGACTATTACCTGCAAGATGTAAATGGTGATGGATACATTGATGGCAATGACATGAAGCCTAAATATTATGGATTGAATATGCCGGCTCTGAATTATGGCGTCACTCTGACAGCTGAATGGAAATGGTTCGATTTCATGGCTCTATTCCAAGGAGCAGCCTGTTATTCTATCCAGATCCCCGACAACCTGCGCAATTATGCACCTTGGGAAGGTAATTCATCTGCTTATCTGTATGACAGATGGCATCGTGAAGATCCGTTTGATGCAAACAGCAACTGGATTCCGGGAAGATTCCCGGCAGCCCGCGTGGCCAACTACAATCCGATGGGAAACAATGCACAGGAGACAGACCGCAATACGGTGGATGGAAGCTATCTTCGTTTGAAAAGTCTTGAAGTCGGCTATACGTTACCTCAACGTTGGGCCAGTCATGTAGGCTTGCAAAACCTGCGTGTTTATGTAAATGCTTATAATATCTTCACATTCTGTGACTCTTATTTGAAGAAGGATTTGAAACTGGATCCGGAGAAAACAGCCGGTCAGGATAATCGTATGATGAATTATCCGTTATCGTCTTCTATCAACTTCGGTGTAAATGTTAGCTTCTAATATAAAAAACGTTAGATATGAAAAATATAAAATATTATTTGGTTATCGGTCTATCAGCTGTGTTTACGGCATGTACGGACTTGCTGGACATTGAGCCTAATAACAAGATCACTCCCAATGAGCTGTTTAATAACCCTAATGGGGCAAAAGCTTTTATGGCAACTATTTATCGCGATTTGCCTATTGAAGATTACATGTTTATGCCGGGTACCAGCGGAGAAGGAGGTTTCAATAATCCGACAGGGAATATCGGTTTATTATGGTATGCCAATATCTGTGAGGAAGCTGTACAAAGTCAGTGGGGGGAGCAGTCACCGGGATACGTTATTCGTGCGGATTATTTTAATCATGGCTATGAAACGCTTCGTAATATTAATTTGCTGAAAAGCATCATTCCTACACTGGATATTCGTGACAGTGAAAAGAAAGAACTGGAAGGAGAGGCTGCTTTCATGACTGCTTATGTATATTTCTACCTGGCAGAAAAATTTGGTGGAGTACCGCTGATCAAGGAATTGCAGGAGTATGATCCGGCCAATCCGGGAGCTTTGGTGGTTCCACGTAGCACAGAGTATGATACATGGGATTATGTAATGCAGCAATGTGATCTTGCAGCCGCACAACTTCCTAAAGAACGTTCGGACAGACGGGCAACCAGATGGGCGGCATTGGCTTTAAAATCTCGTGCCGCTTTGTATGCTGCTTCTATTGCCAAATTCGGAGAACTGGCGCCGATGGAAGGAGAGGCTGTGACAAAAGGCTTAGCCGGAATGAAACCTGAAAATGCAGCCTATTTTTATCAACATTGCATTGATGCTTCCCTGACTATTATGACAGAATCGAACCATAAACTGTATAAACCGAATCCTGCCAGTCCAAAGGAAGCGGAGGAGAACTATCGTAGTATCTTTGTTAATCCGAACCAAACAGACGGAGAGGCTATTTTTATTAAAGGTATTGTAAAAGAAGGATCTGAGTTTGCCAGCAGTTTAAATTACTTTATCGAGCCTTACCAGACACAGGGACAGGGTAAAATGTCTCCAGCTCTTAATTTGGTAGATGCTTATGAAGATTATACGGACTTGCCGGGTATCCGTTCGGATGCAAAGGTCAAGACTCGTGTCAATGACAATTATTCCAATGCAGGTTTTGATACTGGTTATACTGATTATATCAAAGTAAATAAGGATACCCCTTATGATTTGTTTAATGGCATCGCTTATGGAGATGAGAAAAAAGCGAAGGATGCTCGTCTGTGGGCTTCCATCATACTTCCCGGTACCGAATGGAAAGGGACTAAGATTGTGATGCAAGGCGGTGTGATTCAACCGGATGGAACAGAACTGTATCGTGTTCCGACTACAGTGACCGGAAAAGACGGTAAGACTTACTATTCTTTAGGAGGTGAAAAGCATCAGGTGTCCGGTTTCTGGCCAGGAGACGGAACTCATTCCATGTCTGGTTTCCTCATGAGAAAGATGATCAGTGAAAGTATGCCGGCGCAATATCATAAGACGACGTTGGATTATATCGTATTTCGCTATGCGGAAGTGTTGCTGAATTATGCTGAAGCAGTCTGTGAAAGCGGGTTGGGGGATAAGACTATTGCAGCAAAAGCGTTGAATGATATTCGTAAGAGAGCCGCACATACTAATGAAATAGAATTAACAAGAGAGAATGTGAGAAACGAACGTTTTGTGGAACTCGCTTTTGAGAATATCCGTATCTGGGATTTGCGTCGTTGGAGAGTGCTGCATACGTTGATGAATAATTTCTCTCATGACATTCTGGTGCCTATGCTTGATTTGCGTGATACGAATCCTTCCCTGATATTTGTGCGTAAAACCACTATGGGAGCAAGCCTGAATGGTCCCAATAGCTATTCAATCTCCGAATACTATGAAGATGTACCACGCAATGCCATTAACCAAATGATTCAGAATCCTTAACTTTTAAATTAGTACAGAATATGAGAAAGATTAAATATATAATAGCCGGAATCAGTGCAGCGGTTTTCATGGTAAGCTGCGAGTTGGATAATTTTGATGGTCCGGATGCACAAGTATATGGTGCGGTAATTGATGCCGAAACAGAAGAGTTGATCCAGCAGGAAATTGGTACCAGTGGTGATGCAGCTTGTGTGCAGGTTATAGAGTATGGATATGCTATCCGCAAGGTGCAGCAATGGAAGCTCATGCTGAATGGGGAATACAGAAACAATCTTGTTTTCTCCGGTACTTATGATGTCATTATGAATAATGGTAACTTTGTGAAGCTGGATACGATTAAAGGATATCGTTTCGACAAAGGAGAAAATAGGCTTGATTTCAGGGTGATTCCGAATATCCGTATCAAAGAGCCCGTTGTGAAGAAAGAGAATAACGCAATTGTTGCCACCTTTAAATTACAGTATGGTCGCAGAACAGGTAAAGCCGAAAAGGTGGCCCTGTTTGCTCAATCGGATCAGAATCCGTCCAACTCTTTCAATCTGGCACATGTAACGGCTAATATTGAAGGCGATGATATCAATTTTGAGAATAATAGCCGGAATGCGAATAAAGTCTTTACATTGACATTGGACTTGAACTCTGACGAAGGTAAGAAGTTGAAAGCCGGACAGAAGTACTTCTTCCGTATCGGTGCACTGCCCAAAGATCTGGGTGAAGGTATACAGGCTAAGTATAATTATTCTCCAGTTTTTGAGATACAGTTATAGTTAGTAGGTAGGATAACAGTTTTCAATAGGTATTTTTTTAAGTTGAATCATGAAGTTTATTATTGGTTTCCTGTTGCTTTTTGCTGGGCTGAAAGCGATTGGCAGTGTTCCTTATCGTTTCTCTGAAAGTCCATGGATATCTGAATCTGTGGCAGATGAGGGAAAATATCACATGCCCGGAATGAAGGCTAAGCCGAAGAAGTACTGGAGTTGTGTGGGTGTAATCCCTGTGGATAGTCGTAATAGTGTAGACGAGACAGATAAAATGCGCGGATTGCAATACCATCTCTTGTGTCAGTCCTTGGCGGGATTGACGAACCGTGCGGTAGAAAAAGGCAAGAGTGAAATAGCAGTCTGGTTGTGCGACCACGGTGGAAAGACTTCTTATAAACTTTCCAGACAGGCTTTGGAAGATATGGGGATACATGAACAAGGCATGCAGAATGGGCTTGAACTGGCATGCAATGAATACTCCTCTGTGGATGGTGTAAAAGTCCAGTTAAAAGGAATGTTCGATGGATATGTATTGACCGATGTGAAGAATAATCCGGAAAGTGGTGTAGTGGCATCTGTCGCTTCTCATGTTTACAATTCCATTATTGTGGATATTCGTGATAAGGAGTATTTTGAGAAAGCGGGGTATAAGATGAAATATGATGCCACCCGAAAGACTACAGTGGATGCCTGGCGTGAATTCAGAAATAAATGCAGTAAAAGGGCACTGGTCATAATGCCGGTGCAAACCGGAGAATTGCGCGAATTTGCCATCAAGAACAATCTGTTTGTATTGAACCTGAACAAGGAACTGGGAGACGCTGGGGCCGGACAAAACATTTCATTACTCGAAGAAGTGCTTGCCTGGCTGGAACCCAATGCTCCGGTATACGGTTGGGAGCAAGGAGTAAGTGAAGATCAATTTGTAGCCCGTGTATCCAAAAGCGGACATCCGATGATCCCCTGCGACTGGAGCTATAATCATTCGTTACTGTCCCTGCTTTATGAAAAAGGCCGGGAACAGGTATTGCCCCGGATTTTCGATCCCCGGTCTATCGATTTCAAGAAAAAGAAAAACTTTGTTTCTTTTTTCCTTTCCGATGGTGATAACATTCAGTGGATGATGCAGGATTTTGCTTCCCGGTATTATGATGTTCCGGAGGCAGAAGATGTGAAGATGACTTTTGGATTGCCGGTTGCTACGTTGGCGATGATGGCTCCTGTACAGTTCAACAATCTGATGGGCTTGCAGAAGCAGAATTGCTCACTTATGGAGATGCTGGGCGGAGGCTATTATTATGTGGATACGTACAGTCAGGATCATAACCGGAAAACCAATCTGAGAGTGGCAGCAAAACGCTTGGCGGTTTCTATGCGTCAATATCAGATCAAGTTATTGGGAATAATGGCTATGGATGTGAAGTCGGAAGCGGCCAAAGAAGCCTATCAAGTTTATGTGGACGCTAATGACCAGTTGGAAGGCATCGTTGTTTTGCAATATTCTCCGTATGCCGGAGGTGAGGGAGAAGTCTTCTGGGTGACTAATAAGGCAGGATATGATATTCCGGTTATTACGGTGAAATATTCTCTCTGGGACAGAATACATGAACGTGAAGGTTCTCCCGACTTTATAGCTTCGAAGCTGAAAGAGGAAGCACAGGAAGAAAGTTTCTCAGTGGTATGTGTGCACGCTTGGAGTCGTTTTGAAGGCGATACTTATGGAGCCTCGGCTGCCAAACGGTGTGCCGAACGATTGGACGACCGTTTTGAGGCGATTAATATGCAGGAATTGGTTTGGCGTTTACGCATGAGTCGACGTCCTGAACAAACTCTGGATTATTTGAATAAAATCTATTAATGCTTATGAAGAAATTGATTTGCTTTTTCAACCTTTGCCTTCTGCTCGTTTCGTGCGGACATAAGTCTCAGGTGTCTTTAGTATCTTTGGTGAATCCACTGATGGGAACTGAGTCGACTTTCGAGTTCTCACATGGCAATACTTATCCGGCAGTGGCTGTACCCTGGGGGATGAATTTCTGGAGTCCGCAGACAGGAGAAAATGGAAGTGGTTGGATGTACACATATAAGGATAGCTTGATAAGAGGCTTTCGCCAGACACACCAGCCTAGTCCGTGGATCAATGATTATGGAACATTCTCCATTATGCCCGTATGGGGTGAACTGACTATGGATAATCAAAAACGTGGAATGCGTTTTTCACATGAGAATGAGAAAGCGGCTCCCGATTGTTATCAGGTAAAGTTCGATAATGGAGTCAGTACAGCATTGTCTGCTACTTCACGTGGAGCTGTTTTTGAGATTACATATCCTTCGGAAGAAGGGCAGTATATTGTGGTGGATGCTTATCAACATGGTGGAAGTGTGGTATGGAACAAAGAAGAGAACTGCATCTATGGTATCACTCATTATAATAATGGTGGAGTGCCTGAAAATTTTGCTAATTACTTTATTATCGAATTTGATAAACCCGTTGTCGAGTCCGGCACCGATGAAAATTCTTGTGCGTACGTTAAGTTTCAACTGGAAGCTGGCGAAAAAATGACTGTCCGTACAGCTTCCTCTTTTATTAGCCACGATCAGGCACGAATTTCAACCGTGAAGTGGCTGGGCGCTCACTGGCAGAAGTCTCAGCAGAAGCGAAAAAAATATGGAATGATCAACTGGGACGTATCCAGGTGGAAGGCGGGACACATGAGCAGCAGAAAACATTCTATTCATGCTTATACCGTACCCTTTTATTTCCGCGTGAGTTCTATGAATTTGATTCGGATAACAAGCCTGTTTATTACAGTCCTTACGATGGACAATTGCATGGCGGATATATGTATACTGATAACGGATTCTGGGATACTTTCCGTGCGGTACATCCATTGTTTACTTTGGCATATCCCGAGGTCAGCGGACGAATCATGCAGTCCTTAGTGAATGTATACGATGAAAGTGGATTTATGCCAGAGTGGGCCAGTCCCGGACATCGTGGCTGTATGATCGGAAACAATTCAATTTCTTTGCTTACCGATGCCTGGATGAAAGGGATACGGACATTTGATAAAGACAAAGCTTTGGAAGCCATGTTACATCAGACGCAGGCGCGCGGAGAGATAGCGTCGGTAGGACGTGACGGATATGAGGAATACGACCGTTTAGGTTATGTGCCTTATCCTGAAGTGCCCGAGGCGACTGCCAAAACTCTGGAATATGCTTATGCTGACTGGTGTCTGGCACGTTTTGCAGAAGCTACGGGAAACCAGGAAATTGCGAAAGCCTATTATAAAAAGGCACAGAACTATCGCAATTTGTTTTATCCCGAAAAAGGTTTCATGTGGGCAAGGGATGCCAATGGCAAGTGGCGTGATAACTTTGACGCCACCGAGTGGGGAGGACCTTTCACTGAAGGCTGTTCCTGGCATTGGACTTGGAGTGTATTCCATGATCCGGAAGGTTTGTCTACGCTTCTGGGTGGTCATGAACAAATGGCAGAACGACTTGATTCCATGTTTACGGCTCCTAACACCTTTAATTATGGTACTTATGGTTTTGTTATCCATGAAATAGCTGAGATGGTGGCACTCAATATGGGGCAGTATGCCCATGGAAATCAACCCGTGCAACATGCTATCTACTTGTATAATTATGTAGGTCAACCTTGGAAAGCACAATACCATACACGCAATGTGCTGAACAAACTGTATAACTCCGGTCCGCAAGGTTATTGCGGAGATGAAGATAACGGTCAGACCTCAGCGTGGTATGTATTTACTGCATTGGGATTTTATCCTGTATGCCCCGGTGCTTCCGAATATGTACTGGGAAGTCCGTTGTTCAATAAGGCAACTCTTTCCTTGCCCGGAGGAAAACAGTTTGTAATTCATGCAGAAAACGCGTCGGAGGATAATTGCTATATTCGTTCGGCAACTCTGAATGGGAAGAATTTCTCCCATAATTTCCTGAAACATGAAGAACTAATGCAAGGCGGTGAACTTAAACTGATCATGGATTGTGTTCCTGATAAAGAAAGGGGAGTAAAGCCTGAAGACGCTCCGTATTCCTATAATAAATAAACTTGTTGGTGGAATTAATTTCTTTCTTTTCGGGCATGAACAACGGAATGATTCATTTACTATGCTAAACCAAGGGTACTTCCCATCAGGACTGAGGGTATTTCCCACTACGACTGAAGGTGCCTCCCACTAGGACTGAAGGTACCTCCCACTAGGACTGAACTCGTGTTTCACAACGACTGATCATGATGGAACACCAAGTGTGTTGTTACACAGATGATTATGGGGTATATGAACTTTTATTTGCTCTTCTCTT
>ENA-ORNG01002579-ORNG01002579.1-human-gut-metagenome-genome-assembly--contig:-NODE-2579-length-10857-cov-2.269950_pt1 | contig 10857 bp, 10 predicted proteins | sample MGYA00242113_ERZ509018 | MGnify/ENA primary metagenome ERZ509018 (study PRJEB26280, sample SAMEA2338711) | human gut metagenome | biome: human gut; feature: human-associated habitat; material: faeces... | reverse complement strand
CAAAAGAAAAATTAATGGAGAATTCCCACGGGAAAAAAGAGGGAATTTTCATTACATGGGGAATATTAAAAGAAAGAGGATTGTCTGGGACAAGACCACTGTTTTTTACTGACAATGGAGCATATAAAACGCAGAAGGGAAGATGAAAGATGAACAAGAAATTGTGGGAGCAGTACGCAGATTGGAAAGAAAATTACAGATTTGTGGATTTGACACATGAACTTTCTCCGGAAACACCGCACTGGGCTGGTTTTCCTGCTATGGATGTACTGCGTCTGTTTGATTACCCTGTTGGATTCCGTACCCATGAATTCCGTCTGGTAAGCCAGTATGGTACCCATGTAGACGCGCCTGTACATTTCATTCCTGGCGGCAGAGAATTGCAGGATATTGCTGTGGAAGAAATGATCCTGCCTTTGTGCGTCATTGATGTATCTGCAAAAGTAGCGGACAACTGGGACTATGTGACAACAGTTGAAGACATTCAGGAATGGGAAAAGACTTATGGTGAAATTCCTGCAGGTTCCTTTGTGGCAGTGCGTACAGACTGGTCCAAACGGGAAGATATGAACAACTATGATGACGAAGGCAACCGTCATTATCCCGGCTGGAGCATGGAAGCGCTGAAATATCTGGTGGAAACACGCAATATTGCAGCCATCGGTCATGAACCTGCTGATACAGACTCTGCGACCAATGCAAGAGAAAAAGGTTTCCTGTGCGAAATCTATGTATTAGAACAGAATCGTTATCAGGTGGAACTGATGAATAACCTGTCTGAAGTGCCTCCTGTGGGTTCTCTGATTTTCTGCGGTTTCCCCAAAGCGAAAAATGCGGCTGGCTTTACTGCAAGATGTATTGCGATCTGCCCCAAAGACTGATTTTTGTAAATATCATAGACATGATGCCTGTTTTGACGGGTATCATGTCTTTTTTATTTTTCACGAGAGTACATTGCAGGTGGAAAATTTGTGAATTGTGTCATGAAATGTCATGTTTTTTGCCTGAATAACATTTTTTCTATGTCCTTTGCCAAAAATGAACAGGAAACAGCAATTTGGCAGGCGTATATGGATGGAAGCACATACCCGCATTATAATAGGCTTACGCAAGGGGAAGTTTCCGAAAAAAACAAAAGGATAGATGGGGGTTTTTATTTTGATGCAAGTGAGAAATAAAATACGGGTAGTCATTGCAGATCGAGATCTGTTCTATCTGCAGAAGCTGAAGCTTTGTCTGGAGCGGCGCGGCGATATGGTAGTTGTAGGCATGGCTGATAATGGTCCGGCGGTATTTCAGATGGTGCAGGAAGGCGCGCCGGATGTGCTGCTGATGGATGTCATTTTGGGGGAAAAAGATGGTGTCTGGGTGCTGGAACAGATGAAGGCGCAGAAAAAAGAGTGTGTGTGCATTATGATTTCTGCGATCGACAGCGATACAGTGGTACGCCGAGCAGTTGCTATGGGTGCAGATTATTATATGGCAAAACCCATACAGGGAGAATTGCTGCTGGAACGAATCCATCAATTGACAGAACCGATTCGTTCTTATGAGGGCAAAGAAAAGATTTGGACAGTACAACGAGAAGAACCTGTTCCAGAACACCATCAGGTGTCTGGATTGGAAGCTGAAATTTCTTCTGTGCTCAGCCGTATGGGGGTACCTGCCAGCATCAAAGGATATCATTTCATCCGACAGGCAGTGATGATGGCAGTAGAGGATGCCGAAGTGATGGTTGGCATCACCAAAGGACTGTATCCTGATATTGCACGGATGTATCATACTTCTGCCAGCAAAGTGGAACGAGCAATCCGTCATGCAGTAGAGAGTGCATGGAAGAAAAACGGCAGACAGGTGTATTTTGAAATATCTGGCTATCATATGATAGAAAAGCCAACAAATGGTCAGTTTATTGCTATATTGGCAGAATACTTCCGTATGCGCTATGGTCAGTCTTATCGAATGGCGCCTTATCGAAATCAAGAGGCAAAAAATCAAGGTGGATCTAATTTACAGGCGGAGGATAAGCTGCTTTTATTTTCCTGAGATATAAAGAAAGCGTAAAGAGTGTGATAATCCGTATTATTAACGGAATTTTTATGGCTTTTTTGCATAATGATTTCTATAATTCTGTTAAAGAATCATTGTGGAAGGGGCGAGGAAAATGGAACGGCGCATGTTATGGGAAAAACAGATTGCAGATGAAAAGAATCACAAGTTTACATTGCAGTATTTCTTGCTGGTACATCCCGTTCCCAAGGGGGGAAATGTGTACGGTGTTGCCATTGATAAGATCAGTGGTGGACAAGTGCTGGAACGGGAAGAAGTTTCTGGACTGTCTGACAGACAGGAGGAAATGGAAATCTTTTTACAGAAATTATGTCAGGGAGATGCGTTCCCTGTGGAATTGGCAGAATTGGGGGATGACTATATTTCCGCAAAAGAATTTATCTGCTAAGAAAATCATTGCAATTCATTACAAACATAAAAGCACGAGTTTCCATGGTTTATAGGAATCTTCGTGCTTTTTTATTTACGATGTTCAATATTTTTTTAAGAGCCATTTCTGACTGCCGCTGTTATAAGTGACTTCGTAAATGTGCTCTTGTCCGCAGATATGGCTGGCGCAGCGGAAAGAAAGGGTGGGAGTGCCGCCAAACATATTTTTTTCGGTTTGCAAAATTCGTCCGATGCGAATGACAATGGATTTCCCATCTTCTTCTATGCGAAAGCGTACAGGTGTGACAACACCTTCTTTCGATGTCCAAGAAATCATATCAATTTGTTTATTCAAAAGCTTCATGGCAATCCCTCCAGTCTTATTATCTTTATTATATACGAACATATGTTCTTGTTCAAGAGGAAAATATGGGAAAAGAAATTTTTTCAGAAGCATGACAAATTTCTTAAGATAAGGAAAAGGTTATTGTGCTTTTGAATTGTTTTTTGTATGATAAACAAAAATAGAAGAAAAGGGGGAGCAGACATGGAAAAGATGCAGTTTGTTTGTCCAAAATGCGGATGTCATGAATTTGTGCAGGACCAGTTCCAGGCTACTGGCGGCACCATGGCAAAATTATTCGATATTCAAAATAAAAAATTCATTACTATCAGCTGTGAAAAATGTGGATATACGGAAATTTATCGGGCAGAAACATCCACAGGAGAAAATATTCTGGATTTCCCGATCGGAGGCTGAAAAACTGTTAAGAACAATAAGAACAGTATGGATATAAACCATACTGTTCTTATTTTTTTATGCAAAAAAGGAAAGGGTACATTGGAAAAATCACGAAAAAATGGAAGCGGAAGGGGAAAAAGGTGATGGTTTCGCTGTTTTTTACGAAGTAAAAGTAAAATCGTTGCAAAATGAAAACCAGATTTGTATAATGTAACTATCATGCTTATAAGGAAATACAACTGTATGGAAGGAGAAAGTAACGGCGTATGTACGAAAAAGTATCAATTCCAGAAATTTTTGGCATGAATGTATTCAATGATTCCATGATGCGGGATCACTTGCCAAAACACGTGTATGAAGAACTGAAAAAGACCATTGAACGAGGCGAAATGCTGAATTCTTCCATTGCGGATATCATTGCCAATGCTATGAAAGATTGGGCAATCGAACGTGGTGCGACACACTACACCCACTGGTTTCAGCCACTGACAGACGGAACGGCCGAGAAACATGACGGCTTTATCGAGTTCGGTGAAGACGGTGAAGTAATCGAACGTTTTTCCGGCAAATTACTGATCCAGCAGGAACCGGACGCTTCTTCTTTCCCTAATGGTGGAATCCGTAATACATTCGAAGCCCGCGGTTACACTGCATGGGACGTTTCGTCACCGGCTTTCGTAGTAGACACCACTCTTTGTATCCCGACGATTTTTATCTCATATACAGGTGAAGCACTCGACTACAAAACTCCATTATTAAAAGCATTGGCAGCCGTTGACAAAGCTGCTACCGAAGTATGCCAGCTTTTCGACAAAAACATCACCCGGGTATTCACCAATTTGGGTTGGGAACAGGAATATTTTTTGGTTGACACCTCTTTATATAATGCCCGCCCCGACCTTCGACTAACAGGACGCACCTTGATGGGACATTCTTCGGCCAAGGACCAACAGTTGGAAGATCATTACTTCGGTTCTATTCCACCACGCGTCACAGCTTTCATGAAAGAACTTGAAATAGAGTGTCACAAGCTGGGCATACCGGTAAAGACCCGCCACAATGAAGTCGCTCCCAACCAGTTTGAATTGGCTCCCATTTTTGAAAACTGTAATCTGGCGAATGACCACAATCAGTTGGTAATGGACCTGATGAAACGTATCGCACGCAAACATCATTTTGCTGTTCTTTTCCATGAAAAGCCCTACAATGGCGTTAATGGTTCGGGCAAACATAACAACTGGTCGCTCTGCACCGATACAGGCATCAACCTCTTTGCACCGGGTAAAAATCCAAAAGGAAACATGCTATTCCTTACTTTCCTGGTAAACGTATTAATGATGGTCCACAAGAATCAGGATCTGTTGCGTGCTTCTATTATGAGTGCCGGAAACAGTCACCGTTTGGGAGCCAACGAAGCACCTCCCGCTATCTTGTCCATTTTCCTGGGTTCACAACTGTCAGCTACACTCGATGAAATTGTCCGTCAGGTGACCAACTCAAAAATGACTCCAGAGGAGAAGACAACTTTGAAATTAGGTATCGGGCGTATACCCGAAATCCTGCTCGATACCACCGACCGTAATCGCACTTCTCCTTTTGCATTCACAGGAAATCGTTTTGAGTTCCGTGCCGCCGGCTCCTCAGCCAACTGTGCTGCTGCCATGATTGCCATAAATGCTGCCATGGCCAACCAGTTGAATGAATTTAAAGCATCGGTAGACAAACTGATGGAAGAGGGTATCGGTAAGGACGAAGCAATCTTCCGCATCCTGAAAGAAAATATCATAGCCTCCGAACCTATCCGTTTTGAGGGTGACGGCTACTCAGAAGAGTGGAAACAGGAAGCAGCCCGCCGCGGACTAACCAACATCTGCCATGTTCCGGAGGCCCTGATGCATTATATGGATAACCAATCGAGAGCCGTACTGATAGGCGAACGTATCTTCAACGAAACCGAACTCGCCTGTCGTCTGGAAGTGGAATTGGAAAAATATACCATGAAGGTACAGATTGAAAGCCGCGTATTGGGTGATCTGGCCATCAACCACATCGTCCCTATCGCTGTCAGCTACCAGAACCGTCTTTTGGAAAACCTTTGCAGAATGAAGGAAATCTTCTCTGAAGAAGAATACGAAGTAATGAGTGCCGATCGGAAAGAACTTATTAAAGAAATCTCTCACCGTGTATCTGCTATTAAAGTACTGGTACGCGACATGACAGAAGCCCGCAAAGTAGCCAATCACAAAGAGAACTTCAAAGAGAAAGCTTTTGCTTACGAAGAGACCGTACGTCCTTACCTGGAAAGCATACGCGACCATATAGACCATCTCGAGATGGAAATTGACGATGAAATCTGGCCGTTGCCCAAATACAGAGAACTGTTATTCACGAAGTAAGCCATACTTGATGTCTCCCCGTAAGAAGGTCCTTTTCAAAGATCTCTTATGGGGAGCTTTTCATTTCCCGGGTTTCCTCTACCCAACCCTACTTTCCTGCCGGCAAACATCCCAGCGTCTGTCAACAAAAGATTGAAAGAGATCAATGTTCAATTTGAAAGATAGATAAACCGGAGTTCCATATCGTGCTTCTTGCTCTCAGAAAGAGTATGCTCACTCTCCTAAATAGTCCGCCCGACTTCCAAAATGTAAAGCATACATAGCAAACTTTTCGATAAACTATTCTGTTTTTCATTTTTTCTTTCTACATTTGTGCTTTATAACACAGTTTTGCAACAGATATGGTAAAGATGAATTTGTCAGAAATAAACGTTCCCGAACGTATTGCAGAGATGTGGGCTCCTCTAAACGCAGAGCAAAGGGAGTTCCTGGCACCCTTCAAAATTACAAAAAGAATGAAACAATTTATTGTGAAGGTGAATCACCTACCTATCTGATGTGTCTGCTTAGCGGCAAAGTAAAAATCTATAAAGACGGTGTAGGAGGCAGAAGTCAGATTATACGCATGATAAAGCCTACAGAATATTTCGGTTACCGAGCTTACTTTGCCAAAGAAGACTATGTGACTGCCGCTTCTGCGTTCGAACCTTCAACCATCTGCCTGATTCCCATGAGTGCTATCATGACACTGGTAAGCCAGAACAATGACCTGGGTATGTTTTTCATTCGTCAATTGTCTATCGACCTCGGTATTGCCGATGAAAGAACCGTCAATCTGACCCAAAAACACATTCGCGGACGCTTGGCCGAATCACTGCTTTTCCTCAAAGAAAGCTATGGACTGGAAGAAGATGGCTCTACGTTAAGTATCTATCTTTCACGCGAGGATTTGGCTAACCTATCGAATATGACTACTTCTAATGCCATCCGTACATTATCCAACTTCGCAACCGAACGACTGATCACCATCGACGGACGAAAAATCAAGATCATCGACGAGGAAAAACTTAAGAAGATCAGCAAAATAGGATAAAAGCGCTTTGTCGCCATTCAATAACTTAACACACATTTATTACCATGAAAAAAGGAATTACTCTTTTTCTTTTGTCTCTGCTTTTCATCACCCCCGGATGCAAACAGTCAAAAGAAACCATCGTGAACGAATACAATATCGTTCCGTTGCCAAACCAAATGATTCCCCAACAGGGACGGTTCGAAATAAGTAAAAAAGTAAGAGTCATAACAACCGCTTGTACACCGGACGTACAAATCATTGCCGACAGCCTCATCAACCGATTGAAGCTGACATCAGGAATTACCATAAAGCAAACTTTCGAGAACGTAACGGACGAGCCTGTTATTCGTTTCGTGCCGCAAGACGGAATGCCCGAAGAGGGATATAAACTCTCTGTCACTCCTCAAAATATCACCCTTACAGCTTCTACCCCCAAGGGATTTTTCTATGCAGTGCAAACACTTTATCAGTTATTGCCACCCGTTGTATATGGTAATCAAAAGGTGAAGAACGCCGAATGGTCGGTACCGGCCGTCGAAATAGAAGATGCTCCGCGCTTTGCATACCGTGGTCTGATGCTGGACGTATGTCGCCACTTCTCCCCGGTGGAATATATATATAAATTCATCGATATGCTGGCCATGCACAAGATGAACACTTTCCACTGGCATCTGACCGACGACCAGGGATGGAGAATCGAAATCAAAAAATATCCTAAACTGACTGAGATAGGTTCCAAACGTAAAGAGACATTAGTAGATTATTACTATGTAAACTACCCGCAAGTCTTTGACGGCAAAGAGCATGGCGGATACTATACACAAGAGCAGATCAAAGCCATTGTAGATTATGCAGCCAGCAAATTTATCACGGTGATCCCCGAAATCGAGATGCCGGGGCATGCAATAGCAGCCATTGCTTCTTATCCGGAACTTTCATGTACACCGGACAGCACATGCGATGTGACAGGAACCTGGGGTGTATTTGAGCAGGTATTCTGCCCTTCAGACACCACTTTCCAATTCCTTGAAGGAGTGATGGATGAAGTTATGGATCTCTTCCCCAGCAAATACATCCATATCGGTGGTGATGAATGCCCGAAAACAGCCTGGATCAACAGTGAATACTGCCAGTCGTTGATCAAACAACTGGGACTGAAAGACGATGTTACCCCCAACGTTATCGATGGGAAGAAACATACCAAAGAAGAGAAGTTACAAAGCTACTTTATCACCCGCATGGAGAAATACTTGAATAATAAAGGGCGTAACATCATCGGATGGGACGAAATTCTGGAAGGCGGACTGGCCCCGAATGCTACCGTTATGTCCTGGAGAGGAGTAGAGGGTGGATTAAATGCAGCCAAAGCCGGACACAACGCCATTATGACACCAAATCCATACGCATATCTGGATCAGTATCAGGAAGAACCGGAGATAGCTCCCGTCACCATCGGTGGATATAATACGCTTAAAAAGACTTACAGCTACAACCCTGTACCGGACGATGCAAACGAACTGGTGAAAAAGCATATCATCGGTGTACAGGGTAACATCTGGACGGAATACATGCCCGGCAATGACAACCGCGACTATCAGGCTTTCCCACGTGCAGTAGCCATCGCCGAAACGGGCTGGACATTGAATGCAAACAAAAACTGGAATAACTTTTGCCAACGCATGGTAGAAGACTTCCGTCGTATGGATGTGAAAAATGTCAAAGCTTGCCGCAATTTCTTCGATGTGAATATCAATACACATGTAGACGAAACTAATACGTTGAAAGTAGTACTGGAAAGTTTCTACCCCAATGCCGAAATTCACTATACAACAAATGGAAGCGTTCCAACAGTAGAATCTGCCATTTACAATCAGCCTTTCGCCTTATCCGGCGAGATGGACGTGAAAGCCGCTGCTTTCAAAGACGGAAAGATGTTGGGCAAGGTCAGTGGAAAGAAGTTGTATGGCAATCTGATCAGTGGTAAAAGTTTCACAGTGACTCCGCCCATCGGAGCGGCCAAAGGCGACATTTTGGGTGAAAATGATGTTCTCGGTACTGATATAAGCACTTTCGGACTGACCAACGGTAAACGTGGCAACATCGCTTCGATGACTCCGTGGAGCGGATTCCGGATGAACGACGCCTGCAATAAACTGGTATTTATCGTTGAATTCGAACAGCCTACTACTGTCAGCAAAGTGGTCTTCGGTTCGTTATACAACCCCGCATCAGTCATTCTCCCTCCCAGTGTAGCTACTGTTGAGACCTCTTCCGACGGACGGAAGTATGATAAAATGGCAGAAGCTTCCTTCAAACGGAACTATCCTGAAAGAGGCAGAAAGGCATTCACTGACACATTAGGCTTTGCCCCCAAAGAAGTCAAGTATATCAAAATCACTCTTCAAAATGGTGGTACTTTACGAAACGGCATTGATTTCGTGAAAGACCCGAATGAAAAAGATGTGGTTCAGGCTAACATCTATTTGGACGAAATAGAAGTATATTAACGACCACATCATACTCCACAAAAACGCGGAGGACACAGAGTATTATTCCATTTCTGAAAATATAAACTCTGCGTCCTCCGCTTTATTTCCGGACACAATTACTGTCCAAAGAGACAACTGCGTCCGGAATATCTTTGTAGTTTTTTACAAATCTTAGATCAATCCCTTTTCAGACAGATAGCGTTCAGCTTCAATAGCAGCTTTACATCCGCTTCCGGCTGCTGTAATAGCCTGACGATAATGCGGATCAGCTACGTCACCTGCAGCAAATACTCCGGGTACCTTGGTACGAGGACTGTCACCGTCGGTGGTAATATATCCCACTTCATCAGTATCCAGATAGGGTTTAAAGATGTCCGAATTCGGTTTATGCCCGATAGCAAGGAAGAAACCGTCGATAGGTAATGAATAGCGTTCTTCATCGGGCTCCTCCCAACGTTTCACAAGATTCATACCTTCTACACCGTTCTCACCGAAAAGACCAACTACATTATGCTCAAAAAGTACTTCAATCTTATCATGTTTCCTCACACGCTCCTGCATAATTTTCGAAGCACGAAGATAAGGCTTGCGCACAACCAGATAAACCTTGGAAGCGAGTCCGGCCAAATAGATCGCTTCTTCACAAGCAGTGTCACCACCACCTACCACAGCAACCACTTTCTTACGATAGAAAAAACCGTCGCAAGTAGCACAAGCGCTTACCCCCATACCGGCATACTTCTTTTCATCGTCCAGTCCTAAATATTTGGCTGTAGCTCCGGTGGCGATAATCAATGAATCGGCTTCGATTACTTTTTCACCATCGATTGTAATTTTGTAAGGAGCCTGACCAAGATCAGAAGCGGTAGCAATCCCAAAGCGGATGTCAGCACCAAAACGTTCGGCCTGTGTACGAAGATCTTCCATCAATTGCGGTCCGCTGATTCCTTGCGGATAGCCCGGGAAGTTTTCTACATCGGTAGTGGTAGTCAACTGTCCACCCGGCTGTATTCCTTCGTAAAGCACCGGTGACAAATTTGCACGTCCAGCATAGATAGCGGCTGTATAGCCGGCTGGTCCTGAACCTATAATAAGGCATTTAATTCTTTCTGTTTCCATACTCCTATTTATATTTTACGATTTACTATTTAACGCTTGAAATCATTTCCCTCTCCTACCGAAGATCAATCACTTCGGCATGAGGATATTGTTTCTTATCAAACACAAACATACCATCGGCATATTTCAAACCTGTCTGATAACCGGTCACAGTGATCTCGCTACGACTCTTATCACGTTGTTCCATCATAATGAACAAGGGTTGATAAGTCTCTTTACTCACATAAAGCACAATTCGCGATAAATCTCTCTTCTTATCAGTAGCAGTCAATACTACCTCATAGACCGGTTTGCCACCAAAGTTCTTCAATGATCCGATCTTATAGTCGAAGCCATGACGGTATATCTGTAAAAGCGCATACGGATTAAGGCCCTGCAATTCGGTCCCGGTAGGGTTACTGATATTAACTTCATCACTGCTTCTCAGATAGCTCCACTGGGTCTTACCATCAAACCAAGTAATACCATCGTCTGTTTTCAGTACAAACTTTTCCCCTTTGAGTTCGATGACTCCGGCAGACTGTCCGGCCATCCTGCTTTTGTTAAACACTGTCACGTTGAATTCCGCACGGATACCGCCTGCCTTTTCAAATGTGGCCGCCGTCTTATCAAGCACAACTTTTGCCTGCATTTGTTGTTGAGCAAACACAGGCAAAG
>ENA-ORNG01002578-ORNG01002578.1-human-gut-metagenome-genome-assembly--contig:-NODE-2578-length-10857-cov-2.335493_pt1 | contig 10857 bp, 9 predicted proteins | sample MGYA00242113_ERZ509018 | MGnify/ENA primary metagenome ERZ509018 (study PRJEB26280, sample SAMEA2338711) | human gut metagenome | biome: human gut; feature: human-associated habitat; material: faeces... | reverse complement strand
CCGTTTCTCTCATTTCGCACCCGATTTCCGGGCGCGCTATAACACAGATGCTGTCCAGGTGCAGGCAATGGAAAAACAGAGCCCGCCCGTGAATTTCCCGCTTGTCTGCCTCCTTTGTGTGGACGTCTCTCCTTACGCCTTACCGAAAAAGAGCTCCAGATCATCCTCCACGGAGCCGATGCCGGCAATACCGAAGTTCTCCACCAGGACTTTGGCCACGTTGGGGCTGAGGAAAGCGGGAAGCGTGGGGCCCAGGTGAATATTCTTCACCCCCAGATACAGCAGGGCCAGCAGGACGATCACCGCCTTCTGTTCATACCAGGCAATGTTGTAGATGATGGGCAGCTCGTTGATGTCCGCCAGGCCAAAGACCTCTTTGAGCTTCATGGCGATGACCGCCAGGGAATAGGAGTCGTTGCACTGACCTGCATCCAGGATCCTTGGGATGCCGTCAATGTCTCCCAGTTTTAATTTATTGTAGCGGTACTTGGCGCAGCCTGCTGTGAGGATCACGGTATCTTTTGGCAATCCTTTGGCAAAATCCGTGTAATAGTTTCGGGATTTTGCACGTCCATCACATCCTGCCATAACAACAAACTTACGAATTGCTCCGGATTTGACTGCTTCCACAATCTTATCTGCAAGGGCAAGTACCTGTGCATGTGCAAATCCTCCCACAATCTCACCATGCTCGATTTCTTCCGGCGCCGGACATTTCTTTGCCTGTTCGATAATCGCAGAAAAATCTTTTTCTTCTCCGATAGCACCTGGAATATGGGTGCATCCCGGATAGGAAGCTGCTCCTGTCGTGTACATACGGTCCTTGTAGCTGTCCTTTGGCGGCACGATACAGTTTGTCGTCATCAGAATCGGACCGTGGAAACGCTCAAATTCTTCTTTCTGTTTCCACCATGCATTTCCATAGTTTCCGATAAAGTTCGAATATTTCTTGAAAGCCGGATAGTAATGTGCCGGAAGCATCTCAGAATGTGTGTAAACATCCACACCTGTCCCCTGTGTCTGTTCCAGAAGCATCTCCAGATCACGAAGATCATGCCCGGAAACAAGGATTCCTGGATTTTTGCCAACCCCAATGTTGACTTTTGTGATCTCCGGATTTCCATAAGTCTCTGTATTGGCTTTGTCCAGAAGTTCCATCACCTTCACACCGTAACTTCCGGTCTCCAGTGTCAGTGCAGTCAGTTGATCTGCACTCAGGGAATCATCCAGAGTCGCTGCAAGTGCCCTCTGCAAAAATGCGTCAATCTCCACATCGGTATGTGCAAGTGCCGCCGCATGTTTCGCATAAGCTGCAAGGCCTTTCAGCCCGTAAGTAATTAACTCACGAAGGCTGCGGATATCTTCATTCTCTGTAGAAAGAATTCCCACGCGAGAAGCTTTTGCTTCAAAATCCGCTTCCGTCCCTTTCCAGAGTGCTGCTTCCGGAAGTACTTCTCGATTTTCCACTTTCCGGATCAATTCTTCTTTTGTCGCCAATGTATTTTTAATTCGTTCAATGATAGAATCTTTATCAAAATTCGCATTGGTAATCGTCGTAAACAGATTCACTATGATCATCTCATTTACATAGGCCTCAATCTCTTTTCCATCGAAACGAAGCTCCGTAGTCACTGCGCTTAATCCTTTTGTCACATAAACAAGAAGATCCTGCATTGCTGCTACATCCGGCTTCTTGCCACATACCCCTGATACTGTACATCCACTGCATCCTGCTGTTTCCTGACATTGAAAACAAAACATTTTATTTTCTTTATTTCCCATGGTTAAACCTCCTTATTGCGTTAACGTATATTCTATTTTCTTTGCAAATCTAATATAATATACATTCCACCTTAAAGATGTGGTTATAACCACGGATTGATATGATTCTACAAAATGAAATAAAAGAATTTTCCATAAAAAAAGACAGAACCTTAAGCCCTGCCTTGTTTATATGCATTCATTTAAATTTTTAATCAAAAAACTCAATTCCCATCAGTGTCAGTCCATGTGCGGGTGCAGTCGGTCCGGAAACCGAACGATCACAGGCATCCAGGATCTTCTTTACACGTTCCGGCGGATACTGGCCGTTTCCAACCTGAATCAGTGTTCCAGCAATGATGCGCACCATGTTATAAAGGAATCCCTCACCTTTGACACGGATCGTTACGATATCACCATCGCGCCAGATATCGATTCCCGTCAATGTACGGACCGTAGATTTCACCTGTGCTCCTGTTCCACAGAAGCTCGCAAAATCATGACGTCCGATCAGATAGGAGGTCGCCTCCCGCATCTTGTCCACATCCAGCTTATAATGATAGAAATAGGAATACAGACGTTCCGTCGGAACTGGAAATTTACGGTTCAGAATGCGATATTCATATGTTTTCTCGCTGTCACAGTATCTTGGATGAAAATCCGGCTCCACTTCTTCTGACAACTGGATCCGGATATCCTCCGGCAGTCTCTGGTTCAGTGCATAGGAAATCTTTTCGCCCGGAATGCGTGTATTCGTATCAAACACTGCTACATTTCCAAGTGCGTGTACTCCTGCATCTGTACGGCTTGCACCCATGATCTCAATCTTTTCCCCCAAAAGATCTGTCAATGCATCATTGAGTACACCCTGAATGGTAATTCCATTCGGCTGAATCTGCCAGCCACTGTAATTCGTTCCATCATAGGCGACTACAAGTCCAACTCTTTTCATGTTTCCCTCCATTTATGGTAAAAATGGTTCTCGCCCTTACAGCAAGAACCATCTATTCTTCTTATAACCCGGCTACACGAAATCCAATTGCTACCGCAAGATATGCAAACAGGATCAGGTATGCAATGTGATCTCTCTTTTTGTATTTCAACGGTTTCATCTGCGTACGATTATCTCCACCATGATAACAGCGGGCTTCCATCGCCATCGCCAGGTCATTGGCACGACGGAAGGCTGAAATAAACAGTGGCACCAGCAATGGAACCATGTTTTTGACTTTCTGGATCAGATTTCCATTTTCGAAATCCGCACCACGGGCAATCTGTGCTTTCATGATCTTATCCGTCTCCTCCAGCAGGATCGGGATAAACCGAAGAGCAATAGACATCATCATCGCAATCTCATGTACCGGAACATGAATCTTGTTTAATGGACGGAGACTTTTTTCCAGACCATCGGTCAGCTGGTTTGGTGTCGTTGTCAATGTCATCAGCGAAGAACCAATTACCAGATAAACCAGTCGGATTGCCATACGGACTGCCATGGAAAGTCCTTCCTTTGTAATCTTAAAGATTCCAAAACTCACAAGTGCTTCCCCTGGTGTCAGGAATATATTAAACACCATCGTGATCAGCAGGATCATAAAGATGGCTTTCAGTCCCTTAAAGATAAACTTCACCGGAACCGTGGAAATCAGGATCATTCCTGCAAGGAACACCGTCGCTACCGCATAACCGGCAATTGAGTGAAACAAAAATACAGAAATGATAAAAACCAGTGTCCCAAAAAGTTTTGTTCTAGGATCCAATTTGTGGATCACAGACTTCGCAGGATAGTACTGTCCAATCGTAATATCTCTAATCATTCTGGACTCCTCCTTTCAGCAAGGATGAGTTCATTTCCCGAAGTGCATGCAAAATATCCTGCTTCGCTTCTTCCACCGTTGTATCTGCTGGATCTACAGGAAGTCCTTTTTCTTTCAGGGCATGCATAATATAGGTAATCTGAGGAGCTGCCAGCCCCATCTCTTCAAGTTCTTTATAATGTGCGAATACCTTTTTCGGTATATCGTCAAAAGCAATCTTTCCGTGATTGACTACGATCAGGCGTTCCACATATTTGGCTACATCTTCCATGCTGTGTGATACCAGAATGATCGTAATGCCGCGGACTTTGTGAAGTTCTGCAATCTGATCCAGGATCTCATCTCTTCCCTTTGGATCCAGACCAGCCGTCGGCTCATCCAGAATCAGGATCTTCGGATTCATTGCCAGAACTCCGGCAATCGCAACACGCTTTTTCTGTCCTCCGGACAGATCAAATGGAGATTTTTTGAAATTTTTTTCTTTGAACCCAACCTGAAGAAGTGCTTTCTTCGCCTCTTCTTCCGCTTCTTCTCTGCTCTTTCCCTGATTCATCGGTCCAAAGCAGACATCCGAAAGCACGTCACTTTCAAAAAGCTGATGCTCCGGATACTGAAACACCAGACCGACTTCACTTCGAAGTGCGCGTCGATTATAGTTCTCTGCCCATACATCTTCACCATTGTAGGATACTGTTCCTGAAGTCGGCTGGATCAGTGCATTCAGATGCTGGATCAGTGTGGACTTTCCACTGCCTGTATGTCCGATCACACCAATAAACTGCCCATCCGGAATATTCAGATTGATATCCTTTAATGCATGAATCTCATAGGAAGTTCCAGGACTGTATGTGTATGTTACATTTTTTAATTCTATTGACATAAGGCATTTACCAACTCTTCCGTAGTAAGAATTCCATCCGGAATATCCACTCCGGACTGTTTCAGTTCATGTGCCAGCAAAGTTACCTGTGGCACATCCAGGCGATATTTTTTCAAGGTCTCTACCTGAGAAAAAATTTCTTTCGGTGTTCCTTCCATCACTACATGACCGTCATCCATAACCACAACCCGGTCTGCATCAATGACTTCCTCCATGTAATGTGTGATCAGAACGACCGTAACATTTTCCTGCCGGTTCAGCTGATGAACTGCCTCCAGAACTTCTTTTCGTCCATTCGGATCCAACATGGCAGTCGGCTCATCCAGAACGATACACTGTGGGCGCATCGCCATTACTCCGGCGATCGCAACCCGCTGCTTCTGACCTCCGGACAGTTTGTTCGGTGAATGATGACGATAGGCCGTCATTCCTGTTTTTGCAAGACTCTCATCCACGCGTTTCCAGATATCACCGGTAGATATCCCCATATTTTCCGGTCCGAATCCCACATCTTCCTCCACTACAGTTCCGATGATCTGGTTATCCGGATTCTGAAATACCATTCCGGCTTTCTGGCGTACTTTCCAGAGTTCCGACTCTTTCGATGTATCGATTCCATCAATCCAGATCGTACCTTCTGTCGGAAGCAGCAGTGCATTGATATGCTTTGCAAAAGTAGATTTACCAGAACCATTATGACCCAGTACTGCTACAAATTCACCTGCCTGAATGTCCAAATCCACACCATCAACTGCTCTCTGCGTAGCTTCTACATTTCCGTCCTCGTCATATCTTAAATAGTCAAATGCAAGTTTTGCCGCTTTGATGATTCCCATCTTTCTAGTCCTTTCAGGCTTCTTCGGAAGGCTCTCCACCGGTCAGAGATTCGATCAGTTCCCAGATCTCATCTCTGCCCTGCTTTGTCTCTGCTGAATAAGGGATAACTGTAGTTCCTTTTTTCAGCTGAAGGCCTTCTCTTATCGCTTTCAGATTCTTCTGAACCTGACTGCGTTTCAGTTTATCCAGTTTCGTTGCAATGATGATCGGCTCATATCCGTTGTGAAGGATCCACTCATACATCTGTCTGTCATTTGCAGAAGGATCATGACGGATATCGATCAGGAGAAAAACGGCTTTCAGATTATGTGAAGTATGAAGATAATTTTCAATCATCTTTCCCCATTTTTCTTTCTCGGCCGGTGTAACCCGCGCATATCCATAACCTGGAAGATCCACCAGATCAAGTTCATCATTGATCTTATAAAAATTGATCGTCTGCGTTTTGCCAGGCTGTGCGCTGGTACGTGCCAGTGCTTTCCTGTTCATCAGTCCATTGATCAGAGACGATTTGCCAACATTTGATTTACCTGCAAATGCAACCTCCGGCAGACCGGTATCCGGAATCTTACTGGTAATACCGCATACGATATCTAAAACTGCACTTTTTATGATCATAAAATCCTCTTTCGATTATCAGGCAAGTGCTTCATGCAGCACTTCATTCATATTATCTACAAAGGAGATTTTCAGTCCATCAAGAATCTCGGCATCCATCTCCTGAATATCCGGTTTGTTATCCTTCGGTACCAGAACCTGCTTGATCTTGGCATATTTGGCCGCAAGAAGCTTTTCTTTCAGACCACCGATTGGAAGCACATGACCACGAAGTGTGATCTCACCGGTCATAGCCACATCTGCACGCACCTCTCTGCCGATAATTGCAGAAAGCATTGCAGTTGCCATGGTAATACCCGCAGAAGGACCATCTTTTGGAACTGCTCCCTCCGGAATATGTACATGGATATCATTTTCCTGGAAAAACTCCGGTGCGATTCCATATTTATCTGCCACTGAACGAATATAAGAAATACCCGCCTGCGCGGATTCTTTCATAACATCTCCAAGCTGTCCTGTGAGAACAAGTTCTCCCTTACCAGGCATTACATTAACTTCAATCTGCAGCGTATCACCGCCGACCTGCGTCCATGCAAGACCTCTTGCGATACCAACCTCATCCTTTTTGTTTGCCATCAGATAACTGTATCTGGCTTTTCCAAGGTAATTCTCCAGATTCTTACTGTTGACAGTCACCTTTTTCTGATCATTTTCCATGATCTCACGTGCTGCCTTACGGCAGATCTGTCCAATCTTACGTTCGAGTCCACGCACACCGGCTTCTCTTGTATAGAGTGTAATGATCTTCCGAAGTGCCGGAGTCTGAATCTTGAGTTTGCCCTCTGGAATTCCGTTTACTTCCAGCTGTTTTGGAATCAGGTGATCTTTTGCAATGTGTTCCTTCTCATTCTCAGTATAACCGGAAATTTCAATCACTTCCATACGGTCAAGGAGTGGACGCGGAATACCGTCCATGTCATTGGCTGTTGCAATAAAAAGTACCTCAGAGAGATCCTGTGGAACTTCTACATAATGATCATTGAAATGATTGTTCTGTTCCGGATCCAGTACTTCAAGAAGTGCCGCTGAAGTATCACCCTTATAATCACTGCTTGTCTTGTCGATCTCATCAAGCAGCATCAGCGGATTGCTGACACCAGCCTGCGAAAGAGCTGCTGTGATACGTCCGGGCATAGCTCCCACATAAGTCTTACGATGACCTCTGATCTCAGCTTCGTCGCGGACTCCGCCCAGACAGATACGTACATATTTCTTATGAAGTGCTTCTGCTACAGATTTCGCAATGGAAGTCTTACCGGTTCCAGGAGGTCCTACCAGACACAGGATCGGACTCTTACCGCCAGATGTCAGTTTACGTACTGCAAGGAATTCCATGATACGTTCCTTCACATCTTTCAGACCGTAGTGACCTTCTTCCAGGATCTTCCACGCCTCTTTAAGATCAGTGGAATCTTCCGATTTCTTATTCCACGGAAGTCCCAGAAGTGTCTCGATATAAGTACTCAGAACACTGCTTTCTGCCGCAGCATTATTCATACTCTTAAATCGGTCGATTTCTTTATTCAGCTTGTCTTTTACTTCCTGCGGTGCATCCAGTGCTTCCGCTTTCTGTCGGTATTCTTCCGCCGTATCCGCAGTATTCTCCTCACCGAGTTCTTCCCGGATCAGCTTCAGCTGTTCTCTGAGAATGTAATCACGTTGATTTTTGTCTACACGTGCCTTTAATTTACGCTGCAGGTCATGCCCGATCTGCAGGACTTCAATTTCATTATTCAGAATCACAGCAAGAACTTCGTACTGATTTTCCAGACTGACTGCTTCCAGAATTTTCTGCTTATTCTGATAAGTCAGTGGTACATTCACGGAAATCTGGGGAATCAACTCTTCCAGTTCTGTAATATTCATAATCTGCGCAGCCAGATCTTTGCTGATCTTTCCACTTTCCATGCAATATCTCTGAAAAAGTTCCTGAATGCTTCTGAACATCGCTTCTTTCAGAGACTTTGTATACTGCGCTCCATCCGGCTCAAAAAGTGCCGTCTCTGCTTTGAGAAACGGCTCTTCCTGTTCCAGACCGAGAAGTTCTGCTCGTTCAATTCCTTCTACCAGCACTCTGAGCAGATCATGTGGAAGTTTCACAACCTGCTTGATATAAGCAACCGTTCCCACCTGATACAGCTCAGACAACTCTGGTTTTTCTACTTCCGGATCTTTCTGTGTAACGAGAAAGATTTTCTGATCATGAAGCATTGCTGCCTCAATAGCCTTGATCGAACGTTCCCGGCTCACATCAAAGTGCACGATCATATCCGGAAGAATCGTTGTCCCACGGAGCGCAATTGCCGGAAGAATGCTAATTGGCTGTTTCATGTATCTTCAATCCCTTCTTTAAGCCGTCTCCGGCTTTCCTGTCTTTCTGGAACGGGAATTTCTTCTTGTGGTATTCTGCTGTACAGCAGGCTGTTCACCATGAACCACTTCCGGTTCTCCGGTTCCGTCTACTGCATCTTTTGTGATGATGCATTTGCATATCGTATTATCAGAAGGCGTACGGTACATCAGATCCATCAGGGATTTTTCCATGATGGAACGAAGTCCTCTGGCGCCGGTCTTACGTTCCAGGGATTTTCTGGCTACTTCTTTCAGTGCTTCTTCCTGGAATTCCAGCTCTACTCCATCCAGTTCAAATAATTTATGATACTGTTTGGTCAGAGAATTCTTAGGCTCTTTAAGAATACGGATCAGTGCCTCCTCATCCAGCCCGTCTAATGTTACTACGATTGGAACTCGTCCGATAAACTCCGGAATCAGACCATATTTGATAAAGTCTTCCGGCATAACATCCTTCAGAATTTCTCCGATATTTCTTTCTTCCTGCACAGAAACATCTGCTCCAAATCCGATGGATTTGGTATCCTGACGGGCTTCGATCGTCTTTTCAATACCATCAAATGCTCCACCGCAGATAAACAGAATGTTTGTTGTATCAATCTGAATAAATTCCTGGTGCGGATGCTTACGTCCACCCTGTGGCGGTACATTTGCGATTGTACCTTCCAGAATCTTCAGAAGTGCCTGCTGAACACCTTCTCCTGATACATCACGGGTAATCGACGGATTCTCAGATTTTCTTGTGATTTTGTCAATCTCATCGATATAAATGATTCCGTGCTCTGCACGTTCAATATCACCATCTGCTGCCTGAATGATCTTAAGAAGAATATTCTCTACATCTTCTCCGACATATCCTGCTTCTGTAAGCGCAGTTGCATCTGCAATTGCAAACGGTACATTCAGAATTTTTGCGAGAGACTGTGCCAGAAAAGTCTTACCGCATCCTGTCGGTCCTACCATCAGGATATTACTCTTCTGAAGCTCCACGCCCAGATCTTTTTCTGCCATAATACGCTTATAGTGATTATATACCGCAACAGAAAGTACTTTCTTTGCTTCGTCCTGTCCGATCACATAATCATCCAGAAATGCCTTGATTTCTTCCGGTTTCAGAAGATTGATATCATCATATGCATTTTCTTCTTCATAACCAAGTTCATCTTCAATGATCTCAGTACATACATCCACACACTGGTCACAGATAAACACCCCATTTGGTCCGGCGATCATCTTGCGTACCTGACTCTGTGGTTTATTGCAAAAAGAACATCTTACGATTTCTTCATATTTTCCTGCCATATTCTTACCTCGCACTTTTTTACACGTAAAGGGAATGTCCCAATAAGGACATTCCCTTTTCCCGTTAACGGCTTGTAATAACCTTATCAATCAATCCATATGCCAAAGCTTCTTCGGCAGTCTTCCAGTTATCTCTTTCCGTATCTGCACAAATTGTCTCATAACTCTGACCTGTATTTGCAGCCATCAATCTGTTCATTCTTTCTCTGATCTTCAGAATATGCTGTGCATTGATCTCAATCTCGGTTGCCTGACCCTGTGCACCGCCTGAAGGCTGGTGAATCATGATCTCTGCATTCGGAAGGGCATATCTCTTTCCCTTTGCTCCGCCTGCGAGAAGGAAGGCTCCCATACTTGCAGCCATTCCCATACACATCGTAGAGACGTCACATTTGATGTAATTCATAGTGTCGTAGATCGACATACCTGCTGAAATTGATCCGCCAGGACTGTTAATATAAAACTGGATATCCTTTTCCGGATCTTCTGCTTCCAGAAACAGCAGCTGTGCTACGATCAGGCTCGCTGATGCATCATTCACTTCGGTATCCAAGAAAATGATTCTGTCTTTTAAAAGTCTTGAATAAATATCATAGGAACGCTCTCCGCGGTTGGTCTGTTCAACAACATAGGGTACTAGGCTGGATTGAATCATGATGCGCAAACTCCTTTTCCATTGACAGACAGTCATGCTTAGAAAGTATGCCCGTCGGGAGGAAGGTTATTCCTACAGATTGTTACTCGGCTTCGCCGACCTTGGAAGTGCCCTTTTTGGCCCGGGAAGCGGTCTTCTTCTTGGGTGCCTCTTCCGCAGACGCACCTTCCTCCTCCACGTCTTTCTTGGCGCTCTTTTTTGCCGCCTTCTTAGGCTTCACGGCCTTGACGTTTTCCTTTACCACACCCATGGCCTTCCGCCGGAGAAGCGTGGTCTTTACGTCCTCAGCGGGGGCGGCTGCCTTCACCTGCTCCGCCTCCATACCATATTGTTCGGCGAGGGACTTGTACTCGTCCGCCAGTTCCTCCTCGCTGATCTCCAGCTTCTCCGCTTCGGCCACAGCGTCCAGAGCCATTTCAGATTTGATCTGGTGCTCAGCGGCAGCCTTCGCCTGTTCCTTCATGGCATCCAGCGTCTGTCCCGTCATCTGCAAATACTGCTGGAAAGGCAGGCCCTGACGCTCGAAGCGATCTGCGTATTCCTGAAGCACCTGGTCAGCCCGGAAATCCACCATGGCCTCCGGGAGCTCCACCTCCAGCACGCCGATCAGGGCATCCGTCACCGCGTCCTCGAAA
>ENA-ORNG01002572-ORNG01002572.1-human-gut-metagenome-genome-assembly--contig:-NODE-2572-length-10866-cov-11.597540_pt1 | contig 10866 bp, 6 predicted proteins | sample MGYA00242113_ERZ509018 | MGnify/ENA primary metagenome ERZ509018 (study PRJEB26280, sample SAMEA2338711) | human gut metagenome | biome: human gut; feature: human-associated habitat; material: faeces... | reverse complement strand
TGCGGTAGATGGGCTTGCGCAGGTCCAGGTCCCGGATGATGGCCGTGGGCCGCAGATCGAAGACCTTGCGGACGGCGGTCTCCAGCTTGTCATCGCCCACGGTGCCGGTGCCGAAGGTGTCCACCAGCACGCTCACCGGCTGGGCCACGCCGATGGCGTAGGCCAGCTGCACCTGGCAGCGCCGGGCCAGGCCGGCGGCCACGATGTTCTTGGCCACCCAGCGGGCGGCATAGGCCGCGGAGCGGTCCACCTTGGTGGGGTCCTTGCCGGAGAAGCAGCCGCCGCCGTGAGGGGCACTGCCGCCATAGGTGTCCACGATGATCTTCCGGCCGGTGAGGCCGGAGTCCCCCTGGGGGCCGCCGATGACGAAGCGGCCCGTCGGGTTGACATAATACTTCGTCTTCTCATCCAGCATGTCCGCGGGGATCACGGCCTTGGCCACCAGCTCGATCATGTCCTTCCGGATCTGGTCCAGGGAGACCTCCGGGCTGTGCTGGGTGGAGATGACCACCGTGTCCACCCGGACGGGGCGGCCCAGCTCGTCATACTCCACGGTGACCTGGCTCTTGCCGTCAGGCCGCATATAGGAGAGCTCCCCGCTCTTGCGGACCTCTGCCATCCGGCGGCAGAGCTTCTGGGCCAGGGAGATGGGCAGGGGCATCAGCTCCGGCGTCTCATCGCAGGCGTAGCCGAACATCATGCCCTGGTCGCCGGCGCCGTTGCTCAGCTCGCTGTCGGCACCCTCCTTGTTCTCCAGGGACTTGTCCACACCCAGGGCGATGTCGGCGGACTGCTCGTCGATGTTGGTGATGATGCCGCAGGTGTCGCAGTCAAAGCCGTACTTGGCCCGGTCATAGCCGATGTCCCGGATCACCTCCCGGGCGATCTTGGGGATGTCCACATAGCAGTCGGTGCTGATCTCGCCCATGATGTGGACCAGGCCCGTGGAGACCGTGGTCTCACAGGCCACGCGGCCGTTGGGGTCCTGCTCCAGAATGGCGTCCAGCACGGCGTCGGAGATCTGGTCGCAGATCTTGTCGGGATGTCCCTCCGTCACGGACTCGGAGGTAAAGAGATAATGTCTTGCCATAGCACAGTTCCTTTCTAGCGTTCCGTCCCCATCAAGCGGCGAAAAAAATGTGCGTTTCGACGGCGAAACGCACAAAAGGATCTGTTCAATGCTCCTCATCTGTCGATCACCGCCGGATTTGGCACCTTGTCATAAGCAGGTTGCCGTGGGTTCATCGGGCCGTTCCCTCCGCCACTCTTGATAAGGGATGATAAAATTGTCCCTATTATCTTAACAGGTTTTTTTCGTTTGTCAATACGATCCCGGCGCTTTTCCGCAGAATTCCGGTCCTCTGCGGAAAATTCCGCCGCCCGGAGCCTCTGTTCAAAAATTGTACATGACTTTTTCCGCCCCATCGGGTATAATGAGCTCCGGTATCTGTCAACATCTTCCTGGGAGGTTTTGAACTTGAGAAAACTGAACGCCGCGGTGGACCGGTTCGCATACAGCCATCCCCGCTTCGGCATTCCGAATCTGATGAAGTTCCTGGTGGGGGTCATGGCCGTGGTGTTCGTGCTGGACCTGTTCTCCAACAGCTACGCCAGCTATATGCTGTACTTTGACGCGGATCTCATCCTGCGGGGAGAGCTGTGGCGGCTGGTCACCTGGATGTTCCTGCCCACCAACGGCTCCCTGTTCTGGATCTTCATCAGCCTGTCCTTCTACTACTTCATCGGCACTTCCATTGAGGAGTACTGGGGCACCGCCAAATTCACCCTGTTCTATCTGGCATCCGCCGTGCTGATGGTGGTCTTCGGCATGATCAGCGCCCTGTGGTCGCCGTTTCCGGTGGTCACCAGCGGGAACCTCAACCAGATCCTGTTTCTGGCCTTTGCCACCCTGTACCCCGACGCGCTGATCCGCGTCTATCTGATCCTTCCGGTCAAGGCCAAGTGGCTGGCGGTGCTCTATGTAGTTCTGACGGGCTACGATCTGCTCCGCAACGGTCTGTGGGCGGCTCTGTTCACCCTGCCCCAGCTGCTGGCCGTGCTGCTGGTATATCTGGTGTTCTTCTGGGACAGGATCGCAGACCTGCTGGGGGAATTCGGCTTTGCCGTCCGGCATCAGAACTCTCCCCAGACCATCCATTTCAAATCCGCTGTAAAGCAGCAGAAAAAGAAAGCCCAGCAGCAGGGCTACCGCCACAAGTGCGAGGTCTGCGGCCGCACGGACGCCGACTTCCCGGACCTGCAGTTCCGGTACTGCTCCAAGTGCGCGGGCTATCACTGCTTCTGCGAGGATCACATCTTCAACCACACCCATTTTACCCAGTGAGCACCCAGAGGCCCTGTCCTGCGGACAGGGCCTCTTTTTCGCCGCCGGATGGAGATATTCCTTCCCTCCCGCACACATTTGCGATATACTGGTAGCGACCAAGACCTGTCCGGAAAGGAGAAGGGACCGATGGTACGACCGATGGATATCCCGCTGCAGAGCCGGGCGGCGGCCTTTGCCGCGCCCGCCTTCCTCAAAAAGCTGACCATGTCCCATGCGGATGCGGAGCGGCTCTTCGCCCCGGTGGACTGGTGCGGACTGTGCCGGGATCTGGCGCCCACGGAGCGCCGTGTCTCCTGCGCCGCCGCTCTGGACGCCTTCCGCCCCCTGCTGGACCGGATATCGCCGGAGCCGGCGGAGGGCTGGCTGTCCTGCGCCTATGAGACCGCCCGGTCGCTGCTGTACCCGGCGGCGGACGCCGGACACACCGCCGCCCAGCGGGATGGGGCCCTGTGCTTTCTCCAGTTCCTCCAGGTGCTCTTTGATCTGGAGCGGGTCAGTCTGCCCTTTGATCTCTGGCTGGACTTTGAGCTGTGCACGGAGGAGGAGCTCTCCCACAGCGGCGTGGCGGAGGAGTACCGCCGCTTTCTCCGGCGGTTCCGGGAGGAATACATCTACGAGCTGCTGCGGCTGGGCCGGGAGGTGACGCCCTTCCAGACCCTGGACCATATCGCCGGTGTCCACCATGTGGCCATGCAGGTGGCCAGAGCCTTCCGCTCCGCCGGCGGGCTCATCGACCTGGGGCTGATCTCCGGTGCCGCCCTGGGCCACGACCTGGGCAAGTTTGGCTGCAAGCCCGGAGAACGTGTGGCCTACCTCCACTACTACTACACGGATCAGTGGTTCACCCGCCGGGGGCTGACGGCCCTGGGCCACATCGCCGCCAACCACTCCGTCTGGGACCTGGAGATCGAGAACCTGTCCTCCGAGTCTCTGGCCCTGGTGTACGCGGATTTCCGGGTGAAGCAGATCTATGATGACCAGCACCGGGAGATCCCCCGCCTCTACTCCCTGCAGGAGGCCTTTGACGTCATCCTCAGCAAGCTGGATGATGTGGACGACGCCAAGCGGATGCGGTACCGGTACGTCTACGCCAAACTGCGGGACTTTGAGGACTACCTCATCTCCTTCGGCGTGGATACCACGCTCCGCACCCCGAGAGGCACGCCGCCGGCGGCAAAAAACGCCGCCCTGCTGGAGGCCGGCGAGGTGGTCCCCGCTCTGCGGCGCACCGCCGTGGACCACAACATCCGCCTGATGCACCGGCTGGGCCACGAGCAGCTGTTCGGCAATACGCTGGAGGCCGCCCGGGGCGAGAAGGACCCTGCCCGGCTGCAGGCGTATGTGTCCATCTTCGAAGAGTATTTCACCTACTGGAACGCCTCCCAGAAGCAGCAGACCCTGGAGTTCCTCTATGAGCTGCTGATGATGCCGGACGGCAATATCCGCCGCAGGGCCGCCGCCCTCATCGGCCGCATCCTGGCGGCCTTCCGTTTGGGCTATCAGAAGGAGCCGCCGGCGGACGCCCCGCCGGACCCGGAGGAGGACCTGCCCTTCCAGCTGTGGGCGGAGTACCTGGCCAGGCTCATCGACCCGGACCGCCGGCTGACCCCCCGGCAGATCAGCATGATCCGCTATCAGGCCAAGACCGCGGCGGATGCCCTGCTGATGAACTGCTCCGACGCCGACGCCCCCCGCTTTGCCGGGGAGCTGTTCCGCCATTACCGCCGGCCGGAGCTGGTGGAGGCGGACGCCGCCTTCGCCCTGCTGGACACGGTGCTGAGCCTGCCGCTGGAGCGGGTGTCCGGCGAGGACCTGCATCTTCTGACATCCTTCGCCGTCTGGTGGCTGAAGTGGGGCGGCCTGCCCCAGAAGGCCGCCGCCCTGCGGCTGTTCCGCCACCTGCTGACGGCGCTGGATCCCCACGGGCCGGACACAGCGGACATCACCGCCGCCGTGGCCGCCGCCGAGTGCCAGGGCAGCACGCCGCTGCTGTTCCTGCAGGCCCATCTGGGGGCCATGCTGGGGCTGGACGTCTCCGCCCAGCGGGCCGTGCTGGATCGGCAGGACGCTGTGAGCAGCGTGTTCCTGGACAACCTGAAATCCGCCACCCCCTGGGTGCTGAAGGCCGTGGGCGTGGAATATCTGCTGGACCAGGTGGAGCAGGGGGACAATGCCAACGTGCTCCACATCGCCACCCACTTCTCCAACCTGATGAAGGTCAGTGAGAACATCGTGGTCCGCCGGATGGCGGGCGCCTCCCTGCTGGCCATCGCCCCGGTGCTGACGCCGGACCGCCGGAACGAGGTGGCGGTGGAGCTGTCCAAGGTCCTGGAGACGGGGCAGACAGAGATCTCCCAGTACATCCCGGCGTATCTGGGCCAGTTCGCCCTGTGGCTGACGCCCCGGGAGCTGGACGAGATCGTGGACCAGATGCAGCTGCTCCTCTCCTCCGCCAATACGGTGATCGTGGCCGCAGCCCTGGCCACCGTGGGCGCCATGCTGGAGCATTACGGCGTCTATGCCGGGCGGTTCCGGGAGCCTCAGGAGGTCCTGAAGCGGCGCTGGCAGCGGCTGGCAGGCCTGCTGCTGAAGGGCCTGGCCTCCTACCGCCAGAGCGTCCGGCAGGAGGCCCTGCAGATCCTGGGAGAACGGATTTTCGGCTCCCAGGTCCTCTCCCGGGCGGACAAGGCCGCCCTCTTCACCCTGATGGCCAAGAAGATCCTCTTCCTGCTGGGCGAGCAGCCGGAGCAGGAGCTGAGCTTTTTCTACACCGCCGCGGCCCTCTCCCACATCTACCGCTTCATCGTCTCCTATCAAATCGAGTGCGGGGCATTCTCCTTCCGCGCTCCCGCCGGCGCGGCCTTCTTCCCCGGCACCTTCGACCCCTTCTCCCTCAGCCACAAGGGCATCGTCCAGGCCATCCGGAACCTGGGGATGGAGGTCTATCTGGCAGTGGACGAGTTCTCCTGGTCCAAGAAGACCCAGCCCTCCCTGGTGCGTCGGCAGATCGTCAGCATGTCCGTGGCGGATGAGTTCGACGTGTACCTCTTCCCCCACGACATCCCGGTGAATCTGGCCACGCCGGAGGATCTGGACCGCCTGCGGCAGGTCTTTGCCGGCCGGGAGCTGTATCTGGCAGTGGGGTCTGATGTGGTGGCCAACGCCTCCTCCTACCGGGCGGCGCCGTCACCGGGATCCGTCCACTCCCTGAATCATATCGTCTTCCGCCGCTCCAGCGACGCGGAGGGACGGGAGATCGACGCAGATCTGGGCTGCATCTCCGGCCGCATCATCCAGCTGCAGCTGCCCACCCATCTGGAGGACATCAGCTCCACCCGCATCCGGGAGAACATCGATCTGGGCCGGGACATCTCCAGTCTCATCGACCCGGTGGTCCAGGACTTTATCTACCGCAACAGCCTCTACCTCCGGGAGCCTCAGTACAAGCAGATCCTCCGGGCGGGAGACCTGGTGTTCTCCCACATCTCTCAGCCCAACCGGATGCTGTGGGAGGAGGTGACGGAGGCGCTGCTGCAGGCCCGGGCCCCGGCGCCGCAGACCGACCCCCGGGACGGCGTCTGCCTGCTGCGCAGCGGCGGCCCACGGTCCCGGCTGCTGGGCTTCCTGACACTGCGGACCGTGAACTCCGGCAGTCTGTATGAGGCTCTGGAGGATCCGGAGCTGGCGGATTTCGTCCGCAGGCGCACAGCCGGCAAGATCCGGCTGCTCACCAGCCTCACCGTAGTCCCCGGTGCCGCCGGCGGCCACGATGTAGGGCAGCTGCTGATGACGGAGGCCCTCTCCCGGGCCATCAGCGAGGACTGCGGCTACGCCGTCTGGTACGGCCCCGCATCGGAGGACACGCTGGACCTGCTGGAGCGGCAGGGCTTCGTCCGGGCGGAGCTGCCCAGCCGGCAGCCGCTGCTGCTGGTGGACATGCGCTCCCCCTCCGTTCTGCTGCAGAATATCCCCACCACGCTGAAGGAGCCCTTCTCCTCCGACCCCGCGGTCCTGAAGGCCGTGAAGGCCGCCCACCGGAACATGCAGCGGGCCCTCACCGGCCTGTATCCCGGTTCCCTGATCCTGTCGCTGAACGCGGAGGTCATCTACCACCGGCTGGTGCGGAAGATCGCGGACCTCAACGGCGTCCGGGCAGAGCCCACCGTGCCCCGGGTGCTGGGGCCCAAGATGTGCGTGCCCTTCGGCAAGATCCTGCGGGGCAACGCCATCCCCAACACCGTCACCAAGACCATCCACACCGACAAGGTGTTCGCCCAGGACCTGCGGTCCTTCACCATCGAGAGCTTCCCGGGCTATGCCCCGCTGGAAAGCCAGATCCGCACCATCCACTCCTTCCGCCGGCCGGTGATCCTGGTGGACGACCTGCTGCACTCCGGCACCCGGATCAACGCCCTGGACCCCCTGTTCCGGCAGGAGGGCGTGGTCATCGACCAGGTGCTGGTGGGCCTGCTGTCCGGCCGGGGCAGGGATCTGATCGCCGCCAAGGGCCTCAGCGTGGACAGCGTCTACTTCATTCCCAACATGGAGTCCTGGTTCGTGGAGTCCACCATGTACCCCTTCATCGGCGGCGACACCGTGGGCCACGACGAGCCCTCCGTCCCAGGCCTGACACCGGCGGTGAATCTGATCCTGCCCTATGCCTTCCCCCGGTTCTACAAGAACTGCGACCGGGAGGCGGTGTTCCGTTTCTCCTGTACGTGTCTGGAGAACGCAAGAGACATCCTGCTGGCCCTGGAGTCCACCTTCCGGGAGCGGTACGCCCGCAACCTGACCCTCTCCCGCCTCAGCGAGGCGGTGATCCTGCCCCTTTCCCCGGACAAGGGCATCTGCATGCACTATGACCCCAGCCTCCCCGCCTCTGTGTTTCTGCAGAACGACCTGAAGATGCTGCTGCGGATGCGGAACGTGCTGGAATAAAATGTGGCCCTGCCGCAGCCGGCAGGGGAAAGGAGCCCTTCATGCACTATTACCGCCACGGCGAGACGGTTTTCGCCTCGCTTCTGCCGGACCTGCCTCTGGAGGCGGCGGGGCGGCCCCCCACCTCCGGCAGCCCCGGCCTGTTCCTCATCGACCGGGACCCGGTATCCGGCCGTTCCTCCTTCTGTGTCTCCGACGCCCGGCAGCTGACGGCGGGAACGGAGGACGTCTCCTGGCTGGACCCCGCCCGGATGGGCGTCCCGGCGCCTGTCCTGCCCAAGCGGATCCAGCACACCATCGACGCCCGCCTGCTGCGGGCCGTCAACATCCGCCACCCCCGCTGGGCGGAATTTGCCATGGCCCCGTCCATGCAGCTGCCGCCGCGGGTACGGGTGAATCTGCTGGCAGTGGGCGACGTGGGCAGCACCCTGCTCACCGCTCTGAAGCTGCTGGGCGGCGACTGCATCGAGAGCATCGGTATCTGCGATCTGAACGAAAAGGCCGTGACCCGCTGGGTCACGGAGCTGGGCCAGGTGTCCTGGCCCTGGGACTATGACGCCCTGCCGGAGGTGGAGCCGGTGGCACCGGAGGACCTGTTCCGGTGCGATGTGTTCCTCTTCGCCGCCACCCGGGGCGTGCCGCCGGTGGGCGGCGGCGTCCGGGACGTGCGGATGGCCCAGTTCGGCGCCAACCGCCCCCTGGTGGAGCAGTACGCCCGCCAGGCCCGGCAGGCGGGATTCGGCGGGCTGTTCGTCGTGCTGTCAGACCCGGTGGATCCGCTGTGCAATGCGGCATATCTGGCCTCCAACCAGGTGGCGGACGGCCAGTGGGACGGGATGGGCCTCCGGGCGGAACAGATCCAGGGCTTCGGCCTGGGCGTGATGAACGCCCGGGCGGCCTACTTCTCCAGGCAGGATCCCCGGTTCCGCAGCTTTCTCACCGACGGCCGCAGCTATGGCCCCCACGGCCAGGGGCTGGTGATCGCCAACTCCCTCACCCACTATGACGACGGCCTGTCCCGGGAGCTGACGGACCTGGTGACCACCGCCAATCTGCGGATCCGGGAGCTGGGATTCAAGCCCTATGTGGCCCCCGCCATCTCCTCCGGCGCCATGCAGCTGCTGCTGACGCTGCGGCGGAGCTGGCACTGCAGCTCCGTGGCCCTGGGGGACGTGTGGTTCGGCGTCCGCAACCGGCTGACCGCCGCCGGTCTGGAGATCGAGACCGCCTCCCTGCCCGCGCCGCTGTTTGAGCGGCTGCGGGAGACCCAGGCCCTGCTGCGGGAGATCATCTGATAAAAGGAGATGCCGCCATGGCTGAACAACTCACCGTGCTGCTCCCCGGCGGGGCGGCCTCTCCCCGGTGCGCCGGGGTGCTGGAGGCCGCGCTGGCGGGGCGGCGGGCGGAGGTCCTGACCCGGCTGGAGGGGCCCCTCCACGGGCGGCGGCTGCTGTTCGTCCTCTCCCTGGACGAGGGCGGCGTGAACCACAGCGTTTCTGACCTGCTGGCCGCTCTCCGCACCCATCCCGGATGTCTGGAGGGCTGCGTGGGGGGCGTGCTGACAGACGCCCCCGAGGACCTGTACACCAAGGCGGCGGGCCGGGAGCTGGCACTGGCGGCAAACCTGGCCGGGTGCGCCTTCGTGGGCCGCCCCCTGGTAGAGGGCACCGGCAGCCTGCGGAACTTCACCGTCCAGGCCCGGAACGCCGGCTGCTCGCTGGATGCGGCCTACCGCCTGGCGGCAGCGGATCTGGGGTCGCGGGTGCTGGCCTTCTCCCCGCCCCGGCTGGCACGGCCGCGGCTGCTGGTGCTCCACGCCTCCAGCCGGGCCACCTCCAACACCCTGGCCCTGTGGGGCCTGGTGCGGGACCGGCTGGGAGACCGGTGTGACATCATGGAGATCGGCCTGCGGAACGGCACGCTGGAGGACTGCGCCGGCTGCCCCTACACCACCTGCCTCCACTACGGGGAGCGGGGCGGCTGCTTTTACGGCGGCGTCATGGTGCAGGAGGTGTACCCCGCCATTCTGGAGGCGGATGCCGTGGTGTTGCTGTGCCCCAACTACAATGACGCCCTGTCCGCCAACCTGACGGCGGCCATCAACCGGCTGACGGCCCTGTACCGCACCACCTCCTTTGCGGACAAGGCGGTGTTCGCCATCGTGGTGTCCGGCTACTCCGGCGGGGACATCGTGGCCAGCCAGGTGGCGGGAGCCATGGGGATGAACAAGGGCTTCTGGCTGCCGGGGCGCTTCTGTATGCTGGAGACCGCCAACGACAAGGGCGAGGCCCTGGCCCTGCCGGGGATTCAGGACCGGGCGGATCGGTTCGCGGAGAATATGTTATGTCAGCTTGCATACTAGAAGAAGGCACGCCGAAAGGCGTGCCGCTTTTCTTGCTATGTGTTTGGGGTAGTATCGAACTCTATCACCACGTTTCCTTTGGCGTCATAGGCAAGAATAATCGGATATCCGTACGCCCGTTCCGGATTTCTTTTCCGCGGCAGGACCTCCATAATCCAAAAAAACGTGTGGTCTCCCTGCTTGATAAACGCCTCCCGTTCCACAGACAGGCAGTAAAACTCTGGGGTCGCCTGGTCAAAAGGCTCCGCCCTAATTTGCAGTTCTACGAGTTCAATTGTCGGATCGTCGATTCGGCCGAAATAGCAGTTTACCATCCTGTCATCATAGACAGCATCGTATTGGCCCACATACAACGGTGCATCGCCGGTACAGTCTACTGCGGAACCCCGTTCCGTCTCCCATCCCAATAGTCCTAAGTGCGTATCTGTCATTAAGAGCGCATTTTCATTTTCCATCAGATATAGGAGGCCAGTCGCTCTCAACTCCGGTTCCCAGCGCCGTTCCACAAGGTGGGTCCGACCTATGCCCTGCAAGTCCGCCGACCTATGAGCGGTCTGGATCGGCAGCAGCAAGCATATCCCCAGCAGGTGGTTCACCATCAAAAGAAATGCTAGTGCCAGGAGTGCCCAGCGCAGGGCCAGACACTTCCGCGTGTACATTCTGCTCTTTTTCATGGTGCCATCCCCTCCGGCAGGGGAATCTGGATACTGCCGGATTCCCCATATATGTCATACCGCAGGGTCACATAGGTGTCCTCTGGTTCTATGGCTACGCATCCGTTCCCTGCGTTCCACCAATCAAATGGCCCTGCAATCAAAGCCTCACCTTTCTCGCCGCTCTGGCTCTCCAAAACCATCTCCTTGCGGCCAACCACGCCCATAAACCGCCGGTCGTAGGAATCAAAATTGACAAAGGCCATGAGATGTCCCCATGGGATGCTGCGGTAGGTGCATACTCGTACTATCCGCACCACATCATCTCCAACTGTGAACTCCATCTTGGGATAGACAGCAGCAATGATCCCGCCAGATGGGCCAGCATGGTGTCTGAGATTTGGGACCCTGCGCTCTGTAATACCTGTCCAAACCCCAAGTGTCCCCTCCCCAGAAAAAACCAGTACTGAGGCCAAGATCCAGACGGCCAGCAAAATGGCCCCCCATTTCGCCACCAGCCAGCGGAAGGGGTATTGTTTGTTCAGCTCCCGTCCCACCTCATCTGG
>ENA-ORNG01002562-ORNG01002562.1-human-gut-metagenome-genome-assembly--contig:-NODE-2562-length-10898-cov-2.946417_pt1 | contig 10898 bp, 10 predicted proteins | sample MGYA00242113_ERZ509018 | MGnify/ENA primary metagenome ERZ509018 (study PRJEB26280, sample SAMEA2338711) | human gut metagenome | biome: human gut; feature: human-associated habitat; material: faeces... | reverse complement strand
TGCGCGACTGTGTATTTGATCAGATTTGTGCCGTGCTGAATCAGGGAAAAATTGATTATGTCAAGTGGGATATGAACCGCAGCATGGCAGATGTTTATGCCGGAAATCTTTCCTATGATTATGTGCTTGGGGTCTATGATTTTCTGGAACACCTGTGCAGCCGCTATCCGGATCTTCTGCTGGAGGGATGCAGCGGTGGCGGCGGCAGGTTTGACGCGGGAATGCTTTATTATTCCCCACAGATCTGGTGCAGCGACAATACCGATGCGATCAACCGCACAAGAATCCAGTACGGAACTTCGTTTTTCTATCCGGTTTCCGCGATGGGGGCGCATGTTTCGGCGGTGCCAAATCACCAGACCGGACGGGTGACAAGTTTCCATACCCGTGGGGTGACGGCGATGGCGGGAACCTTCGGTTATGAATTAAACCCGGCGCTTTTATCGGATGAGGAAAAGCAGCAGATCCGGGAGCAGATCAAAACATACAAGAAGTATGAATCGCTCATTAACGAGGGAACGTACTGGCGGCTGTCGGATCCGTTTACGGATGAAATTGCGGCATGGATGTCCGTCTCAGAGCAACAGGATCATGCACTGGTAAGCGTAGTGCGTCTTATGGCAGAGGCAAATCAGGCGACCGTTTATGTCCGCCTGCGTGGGTTAAAACCGGATGCCGTGTATCTGGAAGAACAGAGCGGCAGACAGTATTCCGGTGCAGCACTGATGCATGCGGGAATTCCGCTTCCACCGTTTACCAGAGAATATGAGGCATATCAGTTTGCTTTTACAGAACTGAAAGAGGCTGGAACATTATATGAAAAAGTGCAGAAATGGTGTGACAGGAATGCCAAAAATCGAGTGGTCATCAGCCTTTACGGTGGCTCCGGTTCCGGAAAAACAACACTTGCAACGGCATTGCAGCAGTACTTTTTAAATGACGGAACGGGTTGTTATCTGCTCTCGGGCGATGATTATCCACACCGGATTCCAAAACGCAATGATGAAGAACGGATGCGTGTGTATAAAGAAACCGGGGAAGACGGACTGCGTGGATATCTCGGAACAAAGAAAGAGATTGACTTCGACCGGATCAATGAAGTGCTTGCGGCATTTCATGAGGGAAAAGATACGATCACATTGCGGCATATGGGACGGGAAGATGGCGAGATCTCATCGGAAGAAACCGATTTTTCCGGAATATCCGTATTACTTCTGGAGTGGACACACGGAGGCAGTGATGATTTACATGGTGTGGATCTGCCCGTCTTCCTGGAAAGTTCCCCGGAGGAGACAAAGGAGCGGCGTATCCGCAGAAACCGCGATGAGAATGCCGCAAGCCCGTTTATCTGCCGCGTGGTAGAACTGGAACAGGAAAAACTTGAAGTGCAGCGCAAAAATGCAGGATTAATCGTGGGAAAGGACGGAAGAGTTTATGAACCATAAACCGATGCTCAATGCATATCCCGACAGCCTTGGAGGAAATCTGGGAGATATTGTAACATTGCTAAAAACTGAGGCAATGCAGGATGTATTTTCTTCCTTTTACATTCTGCCGAGTCTGTATCATTCCGATCTCGACCGGGGATTTTCCGTGATCGACTATGACCTGAATGAGCAGCTTGCCGACCGGGAAGACCTTGACCAGTTAAAGAATATGGGGATTGACCTGAAACTGGATTTTATTTTAAACCATGCTTCCGCACAGTCCCCACAGTTTCAGGATCTTGTGGAAAAAGGGGAGGCTTCTGCGTACCGCGATTTTTTCATCGACTGGAACCGCTTCTGGGAAGGGCATGGAACCATGACGGAGGAAGGCTATATCCAGCCGGAGGAAAGCTGCCTGAAGCAGATGTTTTTCCGCAAACCCGGGCTGCCGATCCTGATGGTGGAATTTCCGGATGGGAAAAAGGTGCCGTACTGGAATACCTTTTATCAGGAAGTGCATGGCAGACACTATCTTGGACAGATGGATGTAAACATCCAGTCGCCAAAGGTGTGGGAGTTTTATCGTGAAACACTGGAGAAAATAGCTTCTTACGGAGCGGCGATCGTGCGGCTGGATGCCTTTGCCTATGCGCCGAAGACACCGGGAAAGAAAAACTTCCTCAATGATCCGGAGACATGGGAACTTTTACAGAAGATTCATGCGCTGGCAGAACCTTTGGGACTTACGCTTTTGCCGGAGATCCACGCAGCGTATGACGAAAAAATATACCAGACGCTTGCAGAAAAAGGCTATGCGACCTACGACTTTTTCCTGCCGGGACTGGTCATTGATGCGATTGAGAACAGGCGCGGAACATACCTTGCGGCATGGGCGAAGGAAATTGTGGAAAAGAAGATCTCCACGGTCAACATGCTTGGCTGTCACGACGGTATCCCGCTTCTGGATTTAAAGGGACTGCTTCCAAAAGAGGAGATCCAGTCGTTAATTGACCGGATTGTATCCCGTGGGGGCATGGTCAAAAATTTACATGGACAAAAGAATCTGTATTATCAGGTAAATGCCACGTACTACAGTGCATTGGGAGAGTCGGATGAAAAAATGCTTCTGGCGCGGGCCATCCAGATGTTTATGCCGGGCAAACCGCAAATCTGGTATCTGGATCTGTTTGCCGGAAAAAATGACCATGAAGCGGTGCAGCGTGCAGGGGAATCCGGACATAAGGAAATCAACCGGACAAATCTTTCCGTTGATCAGATCGCGGAAGGACTGAAAAAAGATGTGGTTCAAAAACAGCTTGCGCTAATCCGTATGAGAAATACCCATAAGGCATTTTCGGAAGGTGCAGAGGTGACAATCTCCGGAGAGGAGAGTTCTCTGGAAATCCGCTGGGAATATGACGGGGCATATGCCGAATTGTATGTAAATTTTGAAGAGGGGACTTATACAATAGAAAGTAATTGAGAACAGAACAATATTACATGTAAAAAATAACATGAAAGCAGGAAGGAGATGCAGGAATACCGGTATCTCCTTCTTATGGGTTTAAATCCATAAGCTCATTGCCATGTTCCCGTAACCATTTGCGGGAAACCTTATAGTCTGGAAGCACACGCTCCACCTGTGCCCAGAAGCGTGGTGAATGGTTCATCTCCAGCCGGTGGCACAGCTCATGGACAACCACGTAATCCAGCACTTCCGGCGGTGCTTTCATCAGCAGGCAGTTAAAGTTAAGATTGCCCTTTGCACTGCAGCTTCCCCAGCGTGTACGCTGGTTTCGTATGGTGATCCTGCCATAGGTCACGCCGACAACCGGGGCATAAAACCGTACCCGTTCCGGAATTACGCGCAGTGCTTCATCTGCAAGCATCTGCAATTCCCCAGGAGTTAAAGGTGCGGCTTTCGGGCGTGCAGCTTCCAATTTTTGTTTTTGTTCCATTTCCCGGAGATGGGCATACAGCCAGTCTGATTTTTCATCGACAAATTTACGGATTTGCCAGTCTGCCATCCAGTAAGGTGCCCTTACCAGAACCGATAAATCCGGACGGATTTCCAGTGCAACGGTTTTTCTTTTGCTTCGGATTATTCGAATCTGTGCTTTTTCCATTTCATTTCCATTTCCAACAATATATGTAAAACAGATGTTTTGTGCTATGTCATCATTGTACCATCATTTTATTGGAATGCAAAGGGGACAAACCAGGGGGGGAGTTCTGAGTGTGGAAAAAGATAAAATTCGCATATTTTCGACAGAAACATTGCAGTGGGAGGAAAAAAGGCGTATGATAAAAATAGTATTTTAAAGCGGAATAAAGAAAGGAACAGAGAAAATGGAAGGACGAAAAAAAATGGAAGAGTTTTACCGAAAACTGAAGGTAGGAATGAAGTTGAAGTATGCATTTACTACAGTCATTGTAACGTTTGCTGTTGCTATGGTTGTTTCGCTTGTTTCCATTGTAATGATGAATGTGGATACTTATAAGTTTTACAGGGAAGCATATGCAAACAGCACATTGCAGATGGAAATCCGTAAAGATATACAGCTTGTGGGAAAATATATTTTGTGGTCGATGACAACCGATGATACAGGTTCCACACAGAGTTATCTTAATTCGGCACAGAAGTATGCAGATCAGGTTGGAAAAAATGTTACCACACTGAAGAAGTCTTTTCATGATAAAAAGAAAGTTGCGGAATTAAAAGATGCGATAGAAGAACTGAAAAAACAGCGGGTAGCGCTCATGGAACTGGCGCAGCAGAATAAAAATGACGAAGCTCTGGCACTGTTTAATTCCGATTATAATGATGCAACAGAGAAACTTCAGGATATATTGGTTGATATCGGAAAAGTGGCATCCGCAGAGGCAAAGAGTCAGTATACATCTGCCAGGGTAACGGGAATTGTGAGCATTATTCTGATGATTCTCATAGGAACAGGAGCAGTGGCTTTCTCCACTGTCATCCGGACCACCATTACCGGAATTATGCTAAAGCCAATTCAGGAACTGGAAGGTGCAGCTGAGAAACTGAAAGCAGGACAGCTTGATGTGGAAATAAATTATGAATCTCCAGACGAACTCGGAAAACTTGCTGGTAATTTCCGGCAGGCATGCAAAACTCTGGAGGTGATTGTGCAGGATACCAGTTATCTTCTGGGAGAAATGGCAGAAGGAAATTTCAATGTATCCAGTAATAATGCACAGATTTATATTGGAAATTTCAGACAGCAGTATGAGTCCATAAGCAAATTAAAACATGAACTGAGTGATACCCTGACACAGATTAATGAAGCATCTGAGCAGGTTGCATCCGGTTCCGGGCAGCTGGCAGGCGGGGCACAGGCTTTGGCAGAAGGTGCCACCGATCAGGCAGGTGCAGTAGAAGAACTGACAGCAACGGTAGAGAGTGTCAGCGGAATTGCAGAATCCAGCGCAGAGAGCGCTTCCGGGGCTTACCAGATGGTACGCACTGCCGTAGAACAGGCAGATCAAAGCAGAGAAGAATTACAGGCATTGACCAATGCCATGGAGCGGATCAGCAGTACCTCACAGGAAATCCAAAACATCATCGGTTCCATCGAGGAGATTGCAAGTCAGACCAACCTGTTGTCCCTGAATGCTTCCATTGAGGCAGCACGTGCCGGGGAAGCCGGAAAAGGTTTTGCGGTTGTGGCAGATCAGATCGGAAAACTGGCGGGTGACAGTGCACAGGCGGCAGTCAATACTCGCGATCTGATTGAAAAATCTCTGCAGGAAATTGAAAACGGAAACCAGATTACAGAAAAGACGGTTGCTGCATTAAATAAGATTCTTGAATCCATGAATGATTTTGCGAATGCGGTAAAGGGCGCCAGCGAGAGTTCTACCGAGCAGGCAAATATGTTAAAGCAGATCGAGCAGGGAATCGAGCAGATTTCCAGTGTCGTACAGAGCAACTCCGCAGCTGCAGAAGAAACTTCTGCGACAAGCCAGGAGCTTTCCGCACAGTCGGAAGGACTGAAGAATCTGGTTGGCAGGTTTAAGCTGGCAGAGTAGGAGAACATAATAAAAAGGAATCCTGTCCGGAAAGATATCCGGACAGGGTTCCTTTTTTTGTAACCTTTCCGATTTTTCGTTTGTATTATTAGTGAAAGGCCTTTGGAAATGAAACATAAAGGAGCGGCTCATGAGACAATCCGTATAGGGTAAACGCATTTTTCCGGGTGGTCAGAATTCCTTCGTCCCGCATTTTGCCAAGCTCTTTGGAAAGCGCACTGCGGTCGACATTCAGATAGTCCGCCAGCCCCTGCCGGTCAAACGGAATCTTAAAATGATTGCTGCCGGCTTTTGCCGCCTGGTTTGACAGATAGACAAGTAGCCGCCCGCGGATCGTTTTCGGTGTCGTACAGAAAATCCGCTGGGAGAGCGCGAGATTTTTGCGCAGGGAGATCTGTAGCAGATTCCGGATAAATTTTGGCTGCCAGGTGCTTGCGGGATGCGGCGTGTGGACGAGAATATCCAGATTCCAGAATAGAATATCGGTCTGCTGGGAAGCAACCGCATCGACCATCAGTGTTTCGCGGGAAAATGCATAGGTTTCCCCGAAAACCTGTCCGGCACCGATGTTGCTCAAAATGCTTTTGCTGCCCCACAGGTCGAGATTTTCAATATTAACGCTTCCGGACAGCACCAGCCCGATCTCGTGCGTGGTGCATCCGGCAGACAAAATCACTTCATTTTTTTCAAAATGTTTCTGGCGCATACCGCCCAGAGCGAGCATTTCTTTATATTCTGATTCTTCCATGCCAAGGCACAGGGGATTTTTTAAATAGATCATGGGTTTCTCCTGATGTTATTTGATAAAATAAGTATATGCAAATTTGTGTCACAGGGCAAGAAAAAGTGAACCGCCCAATGGAGATTCTACTGTGAAAAATGAGGATGGAACGTATACATATACATATACCGTGTATTGTCCTGTGAACATGAAATAAGAACAATAAATAATAATGAAAATTATAAAGAAAATAATACAATTTTTATATTGATTCTTGGCTTGTTCCTGCATATAATATAAGTGAAATTAAACAATGGAGGTGTCTGTTATGGCAATTGCATCTGATTTTTTACAGAGTCTTGTTCCAATTTCACAATTTAACAAAGGGCAGGCTGCAAAGATATTTGATAGACTTCGTTCCGAAAAAGAACTGATTGTTTTAAAAAATAACCAGCCTTCTGCAATTATTCTGTCACCCGAAGAGTATACAAGATTAACGGAGATTGAGGAAGATTATTTTCTTTTGTTGGAAGCAAATAAACGTTTGGATGATAACGGGAATAAAGAGAACGTTTCATATGATTCAGTGATGAAACATTTGGGCATCGGTGAAGCAGAACTTTTGGAAGCGGAGGATGCAGATATCGAATGATATGGAGTATTGAGTTTTTAGAGGAAGCGGAAAAGGATATGAAAAAACTTGACCATTCAGCTCAGATACAGGTGTTAAAAGGAATTAAAAAAGTCAGCCAGAATCCGTTGTCAGTGAGGGAAGGTGGATATGGGAAACCATTGGGGAATAAAAGTGGAACAAACCTTACCAATCTTATGAAGATAAAGTTCAGAGATTTGGGGATACGGGTTGTCTATAAGGTTGAGAGAGTGGGCAAAGTTATGAAAATTATTGTTGTTTCTGCCAGAACGGATGAACAGGTTTATAACGAGGCAGCAAAAAGAAGAGATAGGTATGATTTGTAATTAAACGGGATTTCCGGGCAGACATTTCATGTCCGGTGCAGAAAATACGGCAGTTCTCGCTTTATGTCGTGGTTTTTGCCGGAAAAAACAGGTATTGTAATCTGCGAAAGGAGGAGCAGATTTACATGGATGGAAAGCAAGAGGAGATTTCATTATGGATCAGAAAAAGACAGGTTATTTTTTAAAACAACTGCGCAATGAAAAGAAGCTGACACAGGAGCAGCTTGCGGAAAAATTTCAGATCACAAGCCGCACGGTGTCACGCTGGGAGACGGGAAGCAATATGCCCGATATCAGCATGCTTTTGGAACTTGCAGATTTTTATGAAGTTGATATCCGGGAAATCATTGATGGAGAAAGGAAAAGCGAGCAGATGAATGAGAAATTAAAGGAAACCGTAATCAAAGTAACAGATTATACAGAGACAAACAACGCAAGGCTCTTAAAACGGGTACGGATCATAGGAATTACCGGTGTGATCACAATACTGATTGCAATGGTCATGGACGCAGGTGGGCTGGCAGTGTCTCCGTTTTGGGAAAGTGTGAAGCGGGATCTGTATGCGTGGACGCTTGGCACGCTTATTGCAAACATACTGTATACAACGGGATGGCTCAAACGGATAAGTGAGAAAAAAGATGTCAGCAGAAAGATGCGGATAAGCGGTGTGGTATGTGCGGTCATTGTGATTATGTCACTGATTTTGCAGGCTGTTTTATAGAAAAACACATGACGGGAGGCAAAAGCCTCCCGTTTTTTATATCACACGCCCATTTTCTTCTGAAACAGGAAATGGTCGGACATCAGAAGATAATGAAGTGATTCTTTCAATTATTAGAATCCTAATAAACAATATTACATAAAGTGAGAAATGTCAAATACAGGTTTTTCCACAAAAACAAATGCACAATATTGTTCAACATAACTAAAATTGTTTAAAGAAATCTAAAATAGTTGCATTTTATGTTCATCCTCTATATAATTTTAAATATAAATAAAATAATTTATAAAATTATAAAATATAGTGGAGAAAACATATGGATAAGAGACTGAAATTTAATGAACCTTGGATTCTGCAGAGAGCAGATCCGTATGTGTATGAAAAGGATGGCTGGTATTATTTTACGGCATCGGTTCCGGCATATGACAGCATTGTACTGCGCCGGGCAAAAAAACTGGCAGATCTTCCACAGGCAGAGGAAGTGGTCATTTGGAAAAAGCATGAGAGTGGTCCGATGAGCAAGCATATCTGGGCACCGGAACTGCACTATCTGGAAGGAAAATGGTACATCTATTTTGCCGGTGGTGAAGAAGAGGATATCTGGAAAATCCGTCCATATGTGCTGGAATGTCAGGGGCAGGACCCATTGGCAGATGCATGGGTGGAAAAAGGCAAAATGCAGCGTGCAGATGGGGATGAATTCTCGTTTGAAGCATTCTCCCTGGACGCAACCGTATTTGAGGATGCCGGAGATTATTACTACGTGTGGGCAGAAAAGGTTGGAGTAGGCAAGCAGATTTCCAATCTTTATATTGCAAAAATGGAGTCTCCGTGCAAGCTGGCAACGGTGCAGGTGCTTCTTACAACACCGGATTATGATTGGGAACGTGTGGGATTCTGGGTAAATGAGGGACCGGCAGTGATTCATCACGGGGATAAACTGTCCCTGACATATTCGGCGAGTGACACAGGAGTTGCCTATTGTGTCGGTATGCTTACTGCAACCAGCGGAACGGATCTGCTGGATCCGTTAAATTGGAGAAAGGAGCGTCATCCGGTATTACAAAGCAGTTATGAAAAAGGAATTTACGGACCGGGACATAATTCTTTTACCAAAGATGAAGATGGAAATGATATCATGGTATACCATGCACGCACAGAAACAGAGATAGAGGGAAATCCTCTCTATAATCCAAACCGTCATGCACATCTGATGCAGGTTCAATGGGATGAAAACGGAAAGCCGGTGTTTGCGTATGATTAAGAAAAAAATGGTTCGTGTGTTGACCGTTGCAGGGCTTCTGGCATGCCTTGCATCCGGTTGCGCCTCCGGCGGTTCTTCCGTTGGGAAGGAGGCCGCAGCAGATGAGATAAAAAAAGGCGGATTTACGGTTGCAGCATCCTGTCACGATCCGCAGATCCTCAGGGAAGGCGATACATATTATATGTTCGGCAGTCATATGGTAGGGGCAAAGTGTCAGGACCTGCGTAAATGGAATTATTTTGCAAATGGTGTTGATGCAGCGAATACACTGTTTGACAATTTACTGACAGAGCCGTACGCTGCCTTTGATTTTGTCGGAAAGAACACAGATAATGGGTATTCTGTCTGGGCATCAAATGTAATTTACAATGAGACAATGAAGAAATATGTCATGTATTTCTGTACGACATCTTCTTATGTGAAATCGACTCTCTGTTTTGCAACTGCAGACAATATAGAGGGACCGTATACTTATGTGGATACGATTTTATATTCCGGATATGGAAAAAGCAACAGACGCAGATTGGGCAACAGAATATCTTGACTATAAGATGTCTGTTAAGATTGTAGATTCAGTAGAAGAAGCAATAGACCATATTTATAAATATAGTACGGGACACAGTGAATGTATTGTTACTGAAAATGCAGGAACTGCAGAAAAGTTTATGAATCAGGTTGATTCAGCAGCGGTTTATTTGAATGCAAGCACAAGATTTACAGATGGTGGAGAGTTTGGTTTCGGTGCAGAAATCGGAATTTCCACACAGAAACTTCATGCAAGAGGACCAATTGGTTTGCCTGAGTTGCAGTCATTTAAGTATAAGATATACGGTGATGGACAGATAAGATAGTAGTTTAGGTAATATAAAAATCGGAGGAGATATGTGGAAAATATAATCCTTCGATTTTTTTATTCTATAGAAAATTTCTCTGAAATTCCTATAGAATAAAATGCTTTGCAGGATTGCAGATTATTGCTAGTTCATAATTTTTTAATTAATGGACTAAATGTGAAAAATTTGATATATTAATAGTTAAAATGAAAATAAAAGCATTTAGATATGAAATATGAGGAAAAAGGGAAAATAAATACAAAGGAGTATAATAATAGTTATGAAAAAATTATTATTCATTATTAATCCTAAAGCGGGGGTAAAAAAGAACAAACATTTTGTAGATGATGCCCTTGAGATTTTTGAAAGAGCGGGATATAAGGTTGGAGTTAAGTATACAAAGAAGAGAGCAGATGGAACACGCATAGCAAGAGATTATGGCGCTAAGGCAGACTTGATTGTGTGTATGGGTGGAGACGGAACACTCAACGAGGTTATGCAGGGAATGCTGGAAGGTGAAATTTCAACACCTTTAGGATATATTCCGGCAGGCTCAACTAATGATTTCGCTAATAGTTTAGGATTAAGAACCAACCCTAAGGATCAGGCAGAGTTTATTATGGAAACAGAAGCAAAATCACTTGATCTGGGATGGTTTAATGGAAGATATTTCGTTTATACTGCATCTGCAGGTATTTTTACGGAAACATCTTACTCAACACCACAGGAATTAAAAAATAGATTAGGACATTTTGCTTATATACTTCATGGAATTAGAGAAGTGTTCAAAATCAGAAGGCTAAAACTTAGAATTGAGACAGAAGATGAGGTGTATGAGAATAAATATATATTCGTAGCCATAAACAATGCAAAAAAAGTTGGCGGAATAATGAGATTGGAC
>ENA-ORNG01002560-ORNG01002560.1-human-gut-metagenome-genome-assembly--contig:-NODE-2560-length-10908-cov-3.501889_pt1 | contig 10908 bp, 8 predicted proteins | sample MGYA00242113_ERZ509018 | MGnify/ENA primary metagenome ERZ509018 (study PRJEB26280, sample SAMEA2338711) | human gut metagenome | biome: human gut; feature: human-associated habitat; material: faeces... | reverse complement strand
ATAACAACCTTCAAGCCTTCCGCAGCCCGCCGTTCAAGAATCTCCCGATAAGCGTCCACCACATGATTTTCCCCGGAAACATAAACCCGGTATAGCGCATGCTCCAGCATATATCGAATCTTATCAGATATGTGTCCGTCACTACGAATCGTAATATATCCTTCCATGGCTTCCGTCCGCACCGGAATCTGTTCAAGCAGCAGACGTTTCATCCGTTGAAGATTCTTAATCTTATTATCACCAAACTCTTCCGCCGCCACAGGCATATAGCGTACCGGAGTGCCTTCCACAAGCCGGGCCGCCCCCTTATCCACCAGACAGGCCAGAGCCGTGTAGGTATTCGATCTGGAAATCCCCGTGCGTTTTGCCACTTCGTAGCCTGTCAGCGCCCCGTCAGACAGGAGTGTCAAGTAAATTGTCGATTCATGCCGTGTCAGACCAAAACACATCAAAGCATCATTTAAATCCATCTTATCACTCCGAATTAGTATTTCTTTACAGGAACACTATAGTATAATGTACAATAATTGTCAATATACTTATATTGAATTTATTCTCATTTATATAAAAAAGCATCCCCCGTTCTTACAGAGAATGCTTTTATATTTAACACTCGATTAAATTACATAATTTTATGAATCCATCCTTCCGGCGCCTCGATGGTTCCCATCTGGATGCCGGTCAATGTATCATATAATTTCTTCGTAACCGGTCCCATCTCTTCCATACCGCTTGGGAAACAGATATGCCTGCCGTGATCGTCAATTTTACCCACCGGTGAGATCACTGCCGCTGTTCCGCAGAGACCACATTCTGCAAAGTCGCCCAACTCGGATAATTTAACCTTTCTCTGAGTGACTTTCAGTCCAAGATAATGCTCTGCAACATATACGAGAGAACGTCTTGTAATGGATGGAAGAATAGAATCCGACTGTGGCGTTACAATATCGCCTTCTTTTGTGACAAAGAGGAAGTTGGCACCGCCCGTCTCTTCAACGTAGGTACGTGTGCCCGGATCAAGGAAAAGATTTTCATCATAACCATTGGCATGAGCCATGACGTTGGCATGGAGACTCATCGCATAGTTTAATCCGGCTTTAATATGACCGGTTCCGTGAGGTGCGGCACGGTCAAAGTCACTGACACATAAAGTAATCGGTTTTGCCCCCTCTTTAAAATATGGACCAACCGGTGTACAGAATAAACGGAACTGATACTCATCTGCCGGTTTAACGCCAATGACCGGACTTGAAGCATACATATAAGGTCTTAAATACAATGTGGCGCCGCTTCCATAAGGAGGAACCCACGCAGCATTGGCCCGTACTACCTTTTCAACCGCCTCAATAAATCTTTCTTTTGGAAACGGCGGCATCTCCATACGCTTCGCAGAATCAATCATACGCTCCGCATTTAAATCCGGCCGGAAAGTTACAATGCTTCCGTCGGCTGTCGTATAAGCCTTCAAACCTTCAAAAATCTCCTGACAGTATTGAAGGATACCGGCACATTCATTGAGTACGATCGTTGCATCCCCGGTCATGTAGCCTTCCTGCCACTCTCCGTCTTTAAAATCAGCAACATATCTCTGGTCCGTCGTATGGTAAGCGAACCCGATATTTCCCCAGTCCATATCTTTCTTTTCCATAACAATTCCTCCATTCGTCGTATATACATATTCGTCATTGAACCAATTGTACTCTCATTAATCTATAAAATCAACAATTTCTTTTAATTTTGACTTGCGAACATACATTTTAAAACAATATTCCAAATCAAAATAGGTTTTTTCCTCACTGTCCGCCGCCACGACGAAATCCTCCATCTTATCCAGATTTGGGAACCAGGTATCTGCCTGATAGGCATAATCCATCACTGTCACATGGGCCACATCACAGTAAGGCAGCATCTGTTCATAAATACTGGCCCCGCCAATCACGTATATATCCTCGGATTTAAACCTTTTTAAATACTCCAAAGCCTCTTCCACGCTGTGGACCACAACGGCCCCCGGTACCTCATAATCCTGTCTGCGCGTGATCACCACATTGGTCCGGTTTTTCAATGGACGGCCATTTGGAAAGCTTTCCAGAGTCTTTCTTCCCATAACGACCACGTGCCCCGTCGTTGTTTCCCGAAAAAACTTCATATCCTCCGGAATGCTGTTCAACAGCTTATTCTGATAGCCGATTGCCCAGTTTTTATCCACTGCCACAATAATATTCATTCGATTTCCTCCTAAACCGCCACCGGAATGTTTTTAATTTGCGGTCCTGTCTGATAATTGTCAAGCCGGACGTCATCTGTTGTAAAATCATAAAAATTTTTAATCTCCGGATTGATCCAGAAATCCGGCGCCGGATAGGTCTCTCTGGAAATCAATTCTTTTACCAGCGGAATATGCCGGTCATAAATATGGGCGTCAGCAATAACATGAACCAGTTCTCCCGCTTTTAGTCCGCTGACCTGGGCGATCATATGAAGAAGCACCGCATACTGAACCACATTCCAGTTATTGGCCGTTAAAATATCCTGCGACCGCTGATTCAACACAGCATTCAGCTTATCATCCGTTACATTAAAGGTCATACTATAGGCACATGGATAAAGATTCATTTCGTGCAAATCCTGATGGACATAAATATTCGTCATAATCCTCCGGCTGTAGGGATTTTCCTTCAAATCAAAAAGTACCCGGTCCACCTGATCCATCATACCTTCTTTATACTGATGCTTTACTCCCAGTTGATAGCCATAGGCCTTACCGATGGAGCCATCCTCATCGGCCCATTCGTCCCAGATATGGCTTTTTAATTCATGAATATTATTCGATTTCTTCTGCCATATCCAGAGCATTTCATCGACGGCGCTTTTAAAAGCCGTCCGCCGCAGTGTCAAAGCCGGAAATTCTTTAGATAAATCATAACGATTTACCACACCGAAACGCTTAATTGTATAGGCATAGCTGCCATCCTCCCATTTCGGCCGGACCTTTTCACCTTCCGTACTATATCCGTTATCCAGTATATCCCGGCACATATTTATAAATAATTTATCTGCACAGCTCATAGTTTTCCCCCTTCTGTTTCGCTCATGTTCGGAAAAATTTTAACATATCTGTCCCGTATTCGTCAAACCTTATAATTCCGGCTTCATATTTTTTATTACCAAAACTAATAAATATGTGATAAAATAAGGATACACGCATTAGAATCACAAGAACGGAGCAATGTTATGAACGAACAATTATCAACGATTATGTCCGAATATTATCAAAATATTGACATTTATAAAAAACTTTCCCACGATGTGCACGACATAATCAATACCTTGCTGGAAATGAATCACATTAAAATTTCCAACATGTCCATCCGAATCAAATCGGAAGAAGCACTTCGAAATAAGATTATGTATAAAAATAAATATACTCGCCTGGAAGAAATCACCGATGTCCTCGGTGTTCGTATTATAACACTTTTTGAAAATGATGTGGATACCATTTTTAATCTTCTGGAAAAAGCCTTCGAAATTTGCGAGGTTGTTGATAAAAGAAAAAAAGAAGTAAGCAGCCGTATTGAATTTGGTTACAGCTCCCTTCATCTCGTCGTAAAATTTACGGACAATCGATGTGAGCTTGTTGAATACCAGAAATTTCAGGATATCCGCTTCGAAATCCAGATTCGTACCGTCCTCCAGCATGCCTGGGCCGAAGTAGAGCATGGTCTTGGCTACAAATCCTTTTATGAGCCGCCGATGAGCGTCAAGCGTAAACTGAACCGTCTGGCTGCTTCCCTGGAGATTCTCGACGAAGAATTTGAAAATATCCGTTATGATATCGCTCTCTATAACCAAAGCTTTGACAAAGTGGAAAAAATATTGAAAACGGATATCAACAAGGATTCTCTCATCGCTTACGTGAACAACAGCGAATTTTTGAATCAGCTCGTTGAAAGGATTGCGAAGGAACAGCATTATGAAATCATTAAAGATCCGAGCTTTATCAGCCACCAAAAACTGGCCACAAAGCTGACCATGTACGGTTATCAATATATTCATGAACTGGACGGGGACATCCACCGCTATGAAAAGACCATTTACCATATCGGTCATGAAATGTGCGACCGGATATATCATGATAATACATGTATTAATCTTTATAGCTGTATCATGTGGTTTACCTTCATCCCGGTCATCAAAAACCTGATCTCCGGCATGGATTCCACCAATGACGATGTTCTTGAAGATGTTATTTTTGAAACCTTTAAAAAGAACAACAGCTCAATTTTTGAAGTGTTTAACCAGAAAACCATACCCGACTCGATTTAATTAAATGTCATTTAAAAGAGCCTGATACGAAGCCGTTTACGACTTCGATATCAGGCTTTTTCCCCTTTACTTTAAAATGCCAGTTGAGCATAGACATCCTTCGGCACATAGGCCCGCACGAAAATTCCATCGGCCCGGTACTCTTCCTCCAGAAGCTGGCCATATTTCCGAATCACAGCAATATCCCCGGCGCGACTGTACTCAAATACTCTCTCAATAAGTATCTTGCTCCCGCGCAAAATATCTTCTATCGCCCCTTTCGCTTCATCCAGACCGATCTCCTGTTTTGCTGAAATCTTTAATGTTTTTTCCGCCCGAAAGTCCTTCATCACCTCATCGGCTCTTTCCAGACAATCAATCTTATTAAACAGTGTGATCACCGGTTTGTCACCGACCTCCAGCTGGTTCAGCGTATCATAGACAACATACATATGAACATCCATCTGCGGGTTGGACGCATCCACCACATGAAGAATAATGTCCGCATATTTTGCCTCCTCCAGAGTGCTACGGAAGGCCTGAATTAAATGATGGGGAAGCTTCCGGATAAAACCGACCGTATCTGTCAGCAGCACTTCCTGGCCGCTGTCCAGTTTTAAATTCCTTGTTGTCGGATCCAGTGTGGCAAATAATTTATCCTCTTCAAGGACGCCTGCTCCCGTAAGCTGATTTAACAGCGTGGATTTCCCCGCATTCGTATAGCCAACAATAGCCACCACCGGCACCGGATTTTTACTTCGCTGCTGCCTCGCCACCTCTCTATGACGTTTAACCGCTTCCAGCTCCTGTTTCAACTGGGAAATTCTATCACGAATGAGACGACGGTCCACTTCCAATTTCTTTTCACCCGGCCCCCGCGTTCCGATACCGCCGCCCAGACGGGATAAGGAGCGTCCAAGCCCGGTCAGTCTTGTAGAACGATAACGCAGCTGAGCCAGTTCAACCTGAATCTTTCCCTCTCTGGTCGATGCTCTCTGTGCAAAAATATCCAATATAATCAATGTCCGGTCCATGACCTTCGTATCCAGCAGATCCTGCAGATTGGCCAGCTGGGCCGGCGATAATTCATCATCACAAATAATGCCCGTCGCATCTGTTTCCCATATCTGCTCCCTTAATTCTTCGATTTTACCTTTGCCGAGATAGGTTCCCGGATGGGGCGCTTCCCGGTTCTGGATCAATTTTCCTACGGTCAATGCTCCGGCCGTAGCCGCCAGCTCCGAAAGCTCTTCTAAAGACTGGGCCGTATCGTCACCGTCCTGAAAAGAAACGCCGACTAATATAACCCGTTCCGTCATTTTTTTTGTTTCATATATTTCTGCCATAGTATCCCCCATACTGCCGTTTCTAACGAATTCGTGTCTGAATAAATGTTTTTTCCCTTACAGCGGCGGAATCATCTGAATATTTTTCCAGATAGACATTGATATATTCCAATGCCTTTTCCCAATTTCCTGCCCGCTCTGCCGCAGATATCTGGTTCTTGGAAATGTCCCGGTCCATAAGCCGATTATTCAAAGCCACACCCTGGGTAAAAATCATTTCTGCTTTGGAATAATCCTCCATGGCCATCAGACACAATCCATATTCATTATAGGCTTCGGCATCATCTGTCACTGCGGCCAGATAGGTTTCAAAATACTGACAGGCCAATGTATAATCTATCGGCATTTTTAGCAGATTGAGCTCTGCCAGGCCTAAATTTGCAGAATTTTCGCCCTTATCCAGCGCTTTTTGAAGCTTCTCTTCAGCCTGGGTCAAATCTCCCAGCTCCATGTAAATCTTTCCCTGATTTACCAAATCCGCCCCTTTATTGCCTCCAAGCTCCAACGCTTCATTTAGAACAGTCTTTGCATCCTCTGTCTTATTCTGAGCTGACAATGCGTCGTATAAAGCCAGGTAAATTTCATAATTCTTCTTATCTTTTTTAATCGCCGTTCTTAAATCGTTTTCCGCATTGGTACTGTCACCGACCTTAACATACTCCATACCGCGCAGCATATAGGCATCCGCCGATTTTTCCGACTCCACAATCTGAGTATAGGTCATCACCGCTTCTACATATTTTCCAGCTTTATCCTGAGTTTCAGCTTTATAATACAATATATCAATTTCCGTTGCAGAAAAACGACTTTCCTTGCCGTCCAATGCCTTATCAAAGGCTTCCAGCGCCTCGTCGTATTTTCCCTGATATAATAAGGATATTCCCATCGCCCGGTAAACCAACTGTATGTCGCTGTCCCGTTTCATAAATTCCAGAGCCTGTTCAAAGGACGCCATGGCGTCGTCATAGAGCTTCAGCTCACTTTGCGCCATGCCCTGATTCATATAATATTCGCCGTTGCTGCCATCATATCCGATGGCCTTCGCAAAATAGGCGTTCGCTGTCTCGTAGTCAGCCTGTTCATAGGCCTCCAGACCCTTATTATTTAATTTATTGCCTTCACCAAAATTTCGTATCACAAAAAAGAGAACGCCGATCAGGGCAATGACCAGAAGAACCTGGATCACTCTTCCCACGATACTTGCCGAAGGGCGTTTTTTCCGTCTTGCCGTCGGACGTTTTTTAGTCGTTTTCGGTGTCTGACGTTTTTTAGTTGTTTTTGATGCCGGACGTCTCCGTGAAACATTTTTATCTGAAAGGCCCCTTTCCGGGACTTCTATTTTTTTTGCTCTCTGCCGTTTTTCTTCCATAATCTCCTCCATATAATATCATTAATATTATATGTGGTAGATGTAAAAAAGGCAAGTTTTTTCAAACTCTTTTCACAGATGGAAATACGAGGAACGGCGCCAGCAAATCCATACAGGCCACGGCAAAAAACACGCCGCTTATTCCAAACCCTATCCATTGAAATAAAAGGCTCATCACAGCAGCGGCAAGAGAAAATGTCCATCGTCCGGCCCTGGACGGCGGCATCGTCTCATAACTCCAAATTAAGTAAGCCGCACATAAAAGAACAGAAGCTGACATAAGGCTTTCTGGACGGCCCGCTGCGATTACGCATAAAAACGCCAACGGATAAGCTGCCGGGCACATCCGCCGCGCACACATCCACACCACAGAAAAAAGAGCAAAGGGCCACAACGGTTCAATCAAAGGCCATTCAAAGGGCGCAAACAACAGCTTCCCCACGATTACTGGGTGTACCGGCGACTTGCCGATGCCGCCAAAAATCTGTTTACCCAAAAGAATGGCCGTCACCGAAGCCATAGCCACCTTCCAGAGAGGCGTTTCTATCGGAAATAGTAATGCCAGGAAAAGGCCTGTAAAAAACGCTGAACCATCCCTAACAGAGACATACTCATTCCGGAGGGTCTGCCAGAAATATTCGGAAAGGAGCGCACAAAGGGCACCCACAATCAACATTCCGGCGAAATGGACGCTTTGCCCCGGATTCTGATAAAAAGCCGCTCCAATCAATGGGAGCAAACCCAAAACATTTTGTTTCATTACATCATAAATGGTTCCCCGACGATGAATATGGGGCGCGCTTTGACTCCGACGCTCCAACGGCTTTAATCGCCTGAAAATTTTCCGTTCCGCCGGAATTTCAATGTAATCTCCCTGCTTTCTTGTAAACTGCTTCAAGGATTTTTCACGTATCCGGCCCTTCTGCACCTGACTCACATACTCGGTCAACCGCCTCCCCGAAGGACATACATAGGAACAAAGTCCACATTTAATGCACTCCGAAGCCCGAAGCTCCTCCGGCATTTCGCCGCCGGCCAAATACTTCGCTTCTATCTTATCTGGCATCAATCCCTGGGGACAAGCCTCCCGACACATTCCGCAATGAATACAGGGGGAAATCAAAGGAGCCGGCGGTCTCAGCACAAGCAGTCCGCAGGTTTCCCGAGTCACCCAGGCGTTCGGCCCGTCCAACGTATGTCCCCCAAAAGGACCGCCATGGATAATAACAGCCTCCGGAGATTTTCCCCCGCAGTAATCAATAATATCCTGAACATTTGTCCCTATGGGCACCCACAGATTCTTCGGAACCGCCACCTCCCCTGAGACCGTAATTCCCACCCGTGTCCAGGGCTCGCCGTCATAAATTCCATCATAAAGAGCCGCCATTTCTGCCACAGAAACGACGGCTGCCGTCCCCTTTCCCCGTCCAAGCACTTCTTTACGGAGCATATTCTCGTTACCGTTGGGATAACGCCGTTTCATAGACAGTACCCATATAGGCCTCTGATTTCCCATATTTTTTCCATACTTTTGTACCGTCCGCTTCATCCGGGCCACAGCATCAAAAGCATCTTCATTAATACATATATAGACGGATTCTGCCTCTGCGGCCATGGCCCCTAAAATCGCACCTATGACGATTTTCCCCGGACTTTCCATCATCAGACGATACCCGGATGTAATATAAGGCTCATTCGCAAAGCCGTTGACAATCAAAACCTCCGATTTGGGCAGCCGTTTTATTGAAAGACCGGTTCGATACATTGCCTGGGCTATGGCCTTTTTCCCAAAATCCATAGCAAAGGGATGCCATTCTCTGACTTTGCCCTTCTCTTTTCGTATTTTAACATAAGGCTCAAATACCCCGGGAGCCCGCTGATAATCCCTAATCTCCTCCACGTATCCGGCAATACTGGCATGGACGCAGGCCTCCTCCTCAGACTCAGCCTCACCGATGACCTGACCGAGGCAGACATACTCCCCCGGAAGCACCGTCGGACGGCAGATTGCCTCCCCATTCTGGCTCAAAGAGATACAGACCCGTTCCGGCACATAACCTTCAAAGGATTTTTCCCGAGTCAGCTGCTCCCATGCCTCTTCGTATACGTTTATTCCATGCCTTCTGCCCATTTTGTCACACTCCATCCTGAAAATTCTTAAATAGTATGTGTGCCAAAGATTTGATTTATTCGTAAAAAATGCCCGACATTCATCCGCTGCCGCAGAGGTCCATGTCGGGCATTACATAAGACTTTCGCAAAAACAGCGTATTTACAAGATTTTTTATCGTTCCTGTAAATACGCTGCAAGCAGGGTACGGGAGTCGAACCCGCCTCCGCGGCTTGGGAAGCCGCTGTACTACCGATGTACGAACCCTGCCTGTTTGATGCGCTGATATCATAGCATCTTTTCTTCAAAAATGCAACCGTTTTCTGGCGAAATCTGAAAACCGGTGTTCCGGTGCAGGGTTCTATGTGTTTTTCGAAAGCTCCGGGCTTAATATCCGGACGGGTTCCGGGTCTGCCAGCGCCAGCTGTCGCGGCACATATCGGCAAGCGTTTTCTTTGCCTCCCAGCCAAGGATCTGCTTTGCCTTGGCGGGGTCTGCGTAGACCGTGGCCAGATCGCCTGCGCGGCGCGTGCCGATGACGTAGGGGACGGGAACATTGTTGACCTCGGAGAAGGTGTGCACCATTTCCAGCACGCTGACGCCGCGGCCGGTGCCGAGGTTGAAGACCTCGCAGCCGGTGTGCGCCTGCGCATAGCGGATCGCGCACAGATGGCCCTCGGCCAGATCGACGACGTGGATATAATCGCGCACGCCGGTACCGTCCGGGGTGTCGTAGTCGTCGCCGAAGACGGTCAGCCTTTCGCGGCGGCCGATGGCGACCTGCGTGATGTAGGGCATCAGATTGTTGGGAATGCCGTTCGGGTTTTCTCCGATCAGGCCGGATTCGTGCGCGCCGATGGGGTTAAAGTAGCGGAGCAGCACGACGGAAAGCGCCGGATCGGCCCTGCAGGCACCCTTCAGGATCTCCTCGATCATGAACTTCGTCCAGCCGTAGGGATTGGAGCAGCCGCCGGTCTGCGCTGTCTCGTACAGCGGCGCGGGCTGGTCGCCGTAGACCGTGGCCGAGGACGAGAAGACGAACTGATGGCAGTTATGCTCGCGCATGACCTCCAGAACGGTCAGCGTGGAGTCCAGATTGTTGCGGTAATAGAGCAGCGGCTTTTCGACGGATTCGCCGACGGCCTTGAGTCCGGCAAAGTGGATGACGCCGGTGATGTCGTAGTCGGAAAAAAGCCTGTCCATCGCGGCCCTGTCGCAGCAGTCTGCCTCGACGAAGACCGGGCGCTTGCCGGTGATGCGCTCGATGCGGTCAATGACCTTCGGAGAACTGTTGTACAGATTATCGACGATGACGATATCCTGTCCTGCGTTCAGCAGTGAAACGGCGGTATGACTGCCGATAAACCCGGCGCCGCCCGTCAAAAGAATGGACATATGATGCCCTCCTGTATCCAAGATTTCAGTGGAAGTATAGCACGCAGAGAAAAAAAGCGCAAGGCAAAAGCACAAATTCTGCGCAGAAACTGAGAATATGATAAAATCCGTGTATAGTATGATAAATATAAACGACAGAAGCATGGCATAGGCTGCGCCTATCACCGCAATGACGATGATAACGAAAAACGTGAAATGCCCCTTCCAAATGGGGAAAAGATTTGGTATAATAACCAAAACCCCATAAAAGAAGGGATGAGGATATGGCAAAGCTGTACTTTAAATACGGCGCAATGGGCTCGAGCAAAACGGCAACAGCGCTCATTACCAAATATAACTACGAAGAGCGCGGCATGCGCGTTTGGCTGATCAAGCCGGCTGCC
>ENA-ORNG01002558-ORNG01002558.1-human-gut-metagenome-genome-assembly--contig:-NODE-2558-length-10909-cov-3.667404_pt1 | contig 10909 bp, 8 predicted proteins | sample MGYA00242113_ERZ509018 | MGnify/ENA primary metagenome ERZ509018 (study PRJEB26280, sample SAMEA2338711) | human gut metagenome | biome: human gut; feature: human-associated habitat; material: faeces... | reverse complement strand
CCGGCAATCCATACCGTACCGCTGGCCGCCGCATAAATCGGAGAACCATAGCTCGCGCCGATATCAATACCATTGTGACTGCCGCCGCGCCAATCCTGATAACCGAAAGTATCTGTCAATAAAGTGGTGTCGCTTGGCCATACCCAGCCACCGCCATAGGACGGTTTTGAAGCTGTAGAAACATCCGGCACATAGCTGCTGCCGCCATCGCCACCGCCGCTGGCTGCCGCTTCCTGGGCTGCTGCTGCCGCTGCTGCTTCTGCCGCCGCTGCCGCCGCACGAATCTCTGCTTCAATTTCTGACAGAGCCTGCTGCTCCATAGAAATATTTTCTTCTAATTCCTGAATGTAATCTTCTGTATATTCAATCGACGCGTTCAGCGACTGAATATAGGCTGCCTTCTCATCAAGGATTCCCTGCAGTTCTGCTTCCTGTCCCTCCAGCTCTTCCTTCAGCTGTGTGATTCGGGCAACTTCTTCTTCCTGCTGCTTTTCCAGCGTTTCAATCTGAGTTCTTGTATCCTGCAGATTTTGAAGGAGATTGCTGTCATAATCTGAAATCTTTGAAATATACTCGGTACTGTTTAACAGAGAAGTAATATCTTCCGCCGCCAGGAGAATTTCCAGATAACCGGTCTCTCCCTTTTTATACATAACCTTGATACGGAGCTTCAAAGTCTCATACTGCTGCTGCTCCTTTTCACGGGCAGCTTCCAAATCCTTCTTCGTCTGCTCCAGAGCAGCTTCCGTCTGCTCCAGCTCCGCATTCGTCGTGTCGATCTGTCCCTGAACACTCGTCAACTGCTCATCCAGCGCGGCAATTTCAGCCTCTGTGTTCGCCTTATCCGTCTGCATCGAATCCAGCGCCTGATTCTGGGCTTCCTTTTCCTGCTGCAGCGCTTCAATCTGCTGTTCTTTCTCCTCCTTATCGTTCTCATCTGCAGCCAGGGCTGTCAAACTGAACGAAAATGCCATTACAAAGGCCATCACACTACAAAGAAGCCTTGTATGTAAACGTTTCATTTCTTTTCTCCCTCCCTATACTCTGACATGTTTTCTCAAAGTTAAATAGCTTCCGATAAAACCAATACCCAATCCAATCACAAGGGATATCGGAATAAGGATATTAAATACATCATTTACATTCATAAATGTCAGTATTCTGTTTAATATTGAGAAATGCTCCAAAACAAAGTCGACAACCATCGGATAAAGCGCCCGCAGAATAACTACAGGAATCGCAGAACCGATCAAACCGATTGTCATACCTTCGATAAGAAACGGCCCGCGGACAAAAAGATCCGTTGCGCCGATGTATTTCATAATCGCAATTTCCTCTTTACGCACAGCAATACCAATCATAACCGTATTGCTGATCAGGAAAATAGCAACCAATACCAAAATTAAAATAATGCCGATGGATACATAGCCGATCAGACGGCTGAAATTTGTAAAGCTGTCTGCGATAATATCCGAAGCATTGACCTCTGAAACGCCGTCCAACCCTTGAATATAGGAAACCAGTTCCCCCTGCCGAGACGTATCTGCCAGATACACCTGAACGCTGGCACAATCTACCAGAGGATTATCCTGATCCAGTCCGGCGAGAATTCCCGCATCACCATCCGGGAAATAACTTTGCTTAAAATTTGCCCACGCCTCATCAGCGGAAATATAGGTCGTTGAACTGACCTCCTCCCGCGCGTCAATAAGCCGCTGAACTTCCAGCATCTGTTCTTCCGTTGTTGTCTCATCAAAAAATACTGTGACGCCCACATTACTTTCCGCCGCATGCACCATATACTGGAAATTTGCCACAATACAATAAAATATACCAAATATAAACAAACATGCGGTAATTGTCCCGACAGACGCCAGGGAAAACAACCGGTTACGGCCAATATTTTTAAAGCCCTGCCGGATTGTGTAAAACATTCTACCAGTCATTTGTTATTCCACCTTTTTCATCGCTGACAACCACACCTTTGTCTATCGTAATAACCCGTTTCTGCATACGTTCAACAATATCCCGATTATGGGTAACAACGACCACCGTGGTGCCCCGTTTATTAATGTCCTCCAGAAGCTTCATAATCTCCCAGGCATTCGCCGGGTCCAGATTTCCCGTCGGCTCGTCCGCCAAAAGAACCGGCGGATTATTTACCAACGCCCTGGCCAATGAAACTCTCTGCTGTTCCCCGCCGGACAATTCATTCGGCATCGATTCTGCCTTATCCGCCAGACCGACCAATGTCAGCATCTGCGGCACCGTCTCCTTGATGACCTTCGCCGGTTTACCGATAACCCGTTGAGCAAAAGCAATATTTTCATAGACATTTCTATCCTTCAACAGACGGAAATCTTGGAATACAACGCCGATGCCTCGGCGCATCTTCGGGATTTTTCCCCGGCGCATACGTCCAATATTCTGGCTGTTAAGATAAATCTTTCCGGAAGTTGGTTCCAGCTCCTTTAATAACAATTTAAACAGTGTTGTTTTACCCGAACCGCTGCTCCCAACGATAAATACAAATTCACCTTTACGAATTCTAAGGTTAACACCATTTAAAGCAGACACGCCTGTGCTATAAGTTTTGCAAACGTTATCTAAAACAATCACGTTATGACCTCCTTTTATCGCCAGTACCTTGCTTTAAATTCTTTAATATTCAAATGTCTCCATATATCTCATATACTTGACAACCATCAATGCAATTTTAAATGTAATTGCATCTTCAAACACTCTTAAATCCAATCCCGTACTCTTCTGCAGCTTATCCAGACGGTAAACGAGCGTATTCCGATGGATATACAACTGTCTCGAGGTTTCAGACACATTCAGACTGTTTTCAAAAAATTTATTGATCGTAATCAATGTTTCATCGTCCAGGTCATCCGGGGATTTACCGTCAAAAATCTCTTTAATAAACATTTTGCACAACGGTACAGGAAGCTGATAAATCAAACGCCCAATACCCAGATTGCTGTACGCCACGATCGACCGTTCATTATAAAAAATCTTGCCGACATCCAATGCCATCTTCGCTTCTTTATAAGAACGGGAAACATCTTTAATTTCATGAACGATCGTTCCGAGGGCAATTCGGCACCTGGTCAGACCTTCACTGTGAAGCATATCCAAAAGTCCCTTGCAGGATTTGGATAAAGCCTCGTAATTCTCACTTTCCTTAACTTCACGGACGACAATGACGCTCTTTTCATCAACAGCCGTGATGAAATCCTTTGTTTTTCCTGTATAAATGCCCCGCACGATTTCCAGGCCATTTAATTCCTTATCGCTGTTTAATTCAATAATAACGGCAATCCGGCGAACATCCGTATCAATCCGCAGCTTCTTGGAACGGTTATAAATATCCACGAGAAGCAGATTATCCAAAAGAAGATTCTTAATGAAATTATCCTTATCAAAACGCTCTTTATACGCTACAAGCAGATTTTGTGTCTGGAATGAAGCGATTTTACCGACCATATACACATCATCGCTGTCTCCCTTGGCCAAAATGACAAATTCGAGCTGATGCTCGTCAAATACTTTAAAAAACTGAAATCCGCTAAGTACCTGACTGTCCGCAGGAGAATTGACAAAGTCCAAGACCGCATTCTCATACTCTTCCGCATTATTCATCGTGGATGCCAGAACCTTCCCCTCAGTATCCATAACGCACAGATCCACTCTGGTAATGGCCTTCAGGCCCTCCATCGTCGTCTGTAAAATCTGATTTGAAATCATATTTACCACCCTTACTTATCATTATATAGTCTTGTTCGTATCAACTCCTTTTTATATAATAGTGCAAATATGCCAAAAAGTAAAGGGTTTTTTTGTTCTTTTTTATAAATCAGTCCTACGTAAATTACAATTTTGTTACAGAATAATTTCAATTATGAATTTTAACATATTTTCCAATTTAATTTTGACCAATTTTTGTGATACTTTTTATTAAAATTGTATACAGCTCCTGTGATTTTGTGCTATACTCAAAATCACTTGGCAATATTCAATAAAATTATAAAAGGAAATAAGAAATGATACACAAAACTGTTTTAATTACCGGCGCTTCCAGAGGCATCGGCCGGGCCATCACCGAAGCCTTTGCCGGAGCCGGCTGGTCCGTCGGCATCTGCTGCCAAAAAAGTGAAAAGGATTTAATAAACGTAAAAAAACACATCGAAGAAATGGGCTCCCGATGTGTTTCATTTACCGGCGATATGGGCCTCTATGACGAAGCAAAGGCCTTCGTCGAGAAAGTCAAAAAGGTGCTTGGTCCCATTGACTGTCTCGTTAATAATGCGGGAATTTCCCATATCGGCCTCCTGAGCGACATGTCCCCCGAAGAATGGGACATGGTTCTGCGGAGCAATCTTACATCCGTTTTTAACTGTTGTAAACAGGTAATTCCCGAAATGGTCGCTCGACAGTCGGGAAGCATTATCAACATCTCTTCTGTCTGGGGCAACTGCGGCGCCTCCTGTGAAGCCGCCTACTCCGCCTCCAAAGGAGGGATGAACGCCCTGACAAAAGCCCTGGCCAAAGAGCTGGCTCCAAGTCATATCACTGTCAATGCCATCGCCTGCGGCGCCATCGATACGAAGATGAATCAATTTTTATCCGAGGAAGAGCGGACCGGACTCATTGCCGAAATACCCGCCTGCCGGATGGGCACTCCGGAGGAAGTCGGCCGTCTGGCCCTCCAGTTAGCCGGAGAGCACGCCTACCTTACCGGTCAGGTCATCACTCTCGACGGCGGCTGGATTTAACCTGAAATTCCATATGAAATTCAGGCCGTTTCCTCAAACTGGGAATTATACAAGTCTGCATAGAAGCCGCCCTTCCTGAGCAGCTCTTCATGATTGCCCTGCTCGACAATATCACCGTCCCGCATGACAAGAATAACGTCCGCATCCCTGATGGTCGATAAACGGTGGGCGATGACAAAGCTGGTCCGTCCCTTCATCAAATTGTTCATAGCCTTCTGAATCCGTTCCTCTGTCCGGGTATCGACGGAGCTGGTCGCTTCATCCAGAATCAAAACCGGATTATCTGCCAGAATCGCCCGGGCAATGGTCAAAAGCTGTTTTTGTCCCTGAGAAACATTGCTGGCATCCTCGTTTAATTCCATCTGATAGCCTCCCGGAAGCGTCTGGATAAATCGATGGGCATGGGCCGCCTTCGCCGCCGCAATCACCTCTTCATCCGTCGCATCGAGACGGCCATAACGGATATTTTCCATAATTGTTCCCTTAAAAAGCCATGTATCCTGGAGAACCATTCCGAACAATTCCCGAAGCTCTCCCCGGTTAAAATCTTTAATATTGTGTCCGTCAACCAGAATGTTTCCACTGTTCACATCGTAGAAACGCATGAGCAGCTTGACCATGGTCGTCTTTCCGGCGCCCGTCGGCCCGACAATGGCGACCATCTGACCCGGCTTCACATCACAGCTGAAATCATGGATAATCATTTTATCCGGTTTGTAGCCGAAGCGTACATGCTGGAATGACACACTTCCTTCCGGATTTTCCAGATGCACCGGAGCTTCCACAGTAATTTCTTCCTCCGGCTCAGCCAGGAATTCAAATACCCGTTCCGATGCTGCAGCCATAGACTGGAGCATGTTGGACACCTGAGCTACCTGGGAAATCGGCTGGGTAAACTGACGAACATACTGAATAAAGGCCTGGATATCGCCAATTTCAATCGTTCCACGAATGGTCAGATAACCGCCGACGACAGCTACCGCCACATAGCCTAAATTTCCGACAAAGTTCATGATCGGCTGCATCATACCGGAAAAGAACTGGGATTTCCATGCGGAAGCATAGAGGGTATCGTTGGTTTCGGAAAACTCCTTCAGCACCTCTTCCTCCCGGTCAAAGGCTTTAACGATATTCTGTCCGCTGTAAACCTCTTCCACCTGGCCGTTGATATGGCCCAAATATTCCTGCTGTGTCCGGAAATATTTCTGAGAAGATTTGACAACGGTTGTAATTAAAATCATCGATACCGGTAATATAATGATGGCAATCAATGTCATCAGCGGGCTGATACTGAGCATCATAATCATAATACCGATAATCGTCGTCACCGACGTGATCAACTGGGTCACGCTCTGGTTCAGGCTCATGCCCAGCGTATCCACATCATTGGTAATTCGGGATAAAACCTCACCGACCGTTCTGGATTCAAAATATTCCAACGGCATCCGGTTAATTTTCTCAGAAATTTCCTTACGCATCCGGAAACACATTTTCTGAGAAATGCCCGTCATGAGCCAGCCCTGGATAAATGAAAAACAGGCGCTGACTGCATAAATACCTATTAATATAAGAAGGATTCGGCCGATTTTTCCAAAATCGATTCCGTCACCGCCGGAAAGCTTTGACAAAAGGCCGTTAAAAATCTCCGTTGTCGCCTTACTCAAAATTTTCGGTCCGACGATATTAAACGCCGTACTGCAAATAGCAAAAATAAGCACAAACGCCAAAGCGATCTTATATCGTCCCATATAATTTAAAAGCTTTCCGACACTTCCTTTAAAATCCTTTGCCTTCTCTCCCGGCATCATCCCCTGGCCCATCGGTCCGCGGCCTCTCATCGGTCTTCTTCTCTCTTCACTCATGACGCACGGCCTCCTTTCAACTCGGATTCTGACAACTGGGATTTTGCAATTTCCTGGTAAGCCCTGCAGCTTTCCAAAAGCTCTTCATGACGCCCGATACCGGCCACATGTCCATCCTCCAAGACAATAATCTGATCCGCATGGAGAATCGTACTGATTCGCTGCGCCACAATGATGACCGTCGCATCGGATACCTTTTCCTTCAATGCCTTTCTCAGCACCACATCCGTCTTATAATCCAACGCTGAAAAACTGTCGTCAAACAAAAATACCTTCGGATTCTTCGCAATCGCCCGGGCGATGGAAAGACGCTGCTTTTGTCCGCCGGAAACATTGGTTCCGCCCTGGGCGATTGGACTTTGATATCTGTCTTTCTTTGTCTCAATAAATTCGGTTGCCTGAGCCACCCCAGCGGCAGATTCCATAGCTTCATCGGTAATCCAGTCACCGCCGAATTTCAGGTTAGATTCAATCGTACCGGAGAACAGCACGCCCTTTTGCGGCACAAAACCGAGAAGACTCCGGACTTTATTTCTGGAAAGCTCCCGGATATCGATACCGTCGATGGTAATCGCTCCGCCGGTCACATCGTAAAATCTCGGAATCAAATGAATCAATGTGGATTTACCGCAGCCAGTACTCCCGATGATGGCCGTAGTCTCTCCCGGACGGGCCGTAAAGCTGATATGCTCCAGGGCGTCCTCATCCGCCCCCGGATACCTAAAACAGACGTCCTTAAATTCCACACAGCCTCTGGCATCCTTTAATTCATCATCTCGAACCTGCTTGGCATCGTGAATGGACGGTTCCGTCTTTAACACCTCGTCAATACGATCCGCGGCAACGCCGGCTCTCGGCAGCATGATTGAAATCATTGTCAGCATCAGGAAGGCCATGACAATCTGCATCGTATAAGTGATAAACGCCATCATATCACCGACCTGCAAGTTTCCATGATTAATACCATGGGCTCCGGTCCAGACAATCAATACGCTGATACCGTTCATAATAAACATCATCGCCGGCATCATGAAGGTCATGACCCGGTTTGTAAATAACTGGGTCTGCATGAGATTCGTATTTGCCACGTCAAACCGCTGTTCCTCATGCTTTTCCCGGCTGAACGCCCGAATCACAGGAATACCTGTAAGAATCTCTCTGGACACCAGATTCAGCCGGTCGACCAAATCCTGCATTTTCTTAAATTTCGGCATGGCCAGCGCCATCAATACTAAAACAAGCGCCATAATCGCCGCCACGGCCACCACGATAATCCAGCTCATTCCGGTCTTTGTGCTCAAAACCTTAAAAACACCGCCAATACCGATAATCGGCGCATAACAGACCATTCGCAGAAGCATAACCTCCACCATCTGTACCTGCTGAATATCATTGGTACTTCGTGTAATTAAAGAGGCTGTTGAAAACTTATCCATCTCCGCATTGGAAAAGGATACGACCTTATTAAATACCCGTTTTCTCAAATCCCGGCCCACACCGGCGGCCACCTTGGCGGCAAACAGCGATACAAGAATGGAGGCGCCCATCATCAGTACGGCCAGCCCCACCATCTGTATACCCTTTGTTTTTAAATATCCCATCTGAATATCATCCAAATCCATTCCCAGGGCCTCATATTCCTCCTGAACAAGAAGGATGGCCTTCTGTTGAACGATGGATTCACTCATCTCACCAAAGGACGCTTCAACCTCATCCCGTTTGGCAATCATATCCTCTTTGCTTACCATACCAGCATCCACAGCCTGGCGAATCTGGTTGATATCCATTTCCCCCGACTCTTCCAGAGATGCTATAATAAGCATGGGCATTCCCAGAACACTGTCCATCTGGTCGAGAATCTCCTTATCTTCCGTATTCAGCACATAGTTCCCTTCGGCATCCTCCGAATAATAAGGCGCCACCTGCTGAATTTCATCCTCCGTCATGAAAAGACACAAATTCTCATAGGTTTCTTTCCGCATTTTTTCCGGAACAGCCCGCTCAATACCGCCCTGCTGAATACCGATATCAACGATATCCGACGTATACTGGGGCAGCGATAAGTCACATCCTGCCTGAACGATCAAAAGCAGTATAATCGCCAGTACCATCGCCTTTGAATTTTTCAGATAGCTGAAAATTTTTAACATATCCCGTCTCCTTTCTCCGTCTTTTTCAGTTCATCTTCCATAACATCAATCATTTGATTAAAAAGATTCAGAAGCTGAAGCATATTCGCCTCTCCCATCCGGTCAATCACCTGTTCCGTGAAATGACTCAATATCTTCCGGCATTCCTCCTGTTTTTCCCTTCCTGCCTCCGTGAGATATACGCGGGTATTGCGCCGGTCCTTAACATCAGCATGCCGTGTAATATAATTCTTTCCCTCCATGCCCTTTAACAGCCGGCTGACGGCCGGTGAAGAAACCCGCATCTTCTCTGCCATACCGGAAACATAGGTTCCATCCGCTTCGGCGCCGCGCTTTTGGCATCCTGAACACAGCTCCAATATCTTATATTCGCCAATCGAAATATCGGTCAGCATACGGCTCATGTTTAAATGCTTCAATCGAAACATAGATCGGAACATTTCTTCCTGTATCTCTTTGCTCTCCATCATTTCACCTCTTTTAATTAACGCAGTTATTATTTAACATAGTTAATTATTTACAAGGAGATATTCTACTACGATTTTATAAATTGTCAACCCCTTTTTTATCTGTCCTTCTACTTGTTTCCTGACATAGATTCTTGTATACTAAATGTACATACAATAAAGGGGGTTTTACAAATGAATGCAAAAACAGTTGTACTCAATGGGGAACGTATGAATTATGACAATCGTCTGGATTACTCGATTCTGTCCGACGAAGTAAAGGTCTACGAACAGACCGAACCGTCCCAGATCTTAGAAAGAATCCAGGGCTTTGACATCGTTGTCACTAAAGAAATGCCGGTTTCCGGCGATATTATCCGCCAGTTTCCGGATTCGGTAAAACTGATCTGTGAGGCGGGCACCGGCTATAACAATCTGGACCTGGATGCCGCCAGAGAAAAGGGCATTACCGTATGTAATGTGCCGTCCTACAGTACGGAGCGGGTGGCCCATACCGCTATTATGATGATCATGAATCTCAGCTCTTCGATGAGAAAACAGATTGCCATGCTGACGGAAGGCAATCATGACAACTTTACAAAATGTATGCAGGTCGACCATGTGGAGATCAACGCTAAGACATTGGGTGTTGTCGGCGCCGGACATATCGGCCGGGAGGTGATCAAGGTGGCTCAGGCTCTTGGAATGAAAATTCTCGCTTATGATGTCAATGCCAAAGGCGACGAACCGGGAATTCATTTTACAACCCTTGAAGAGGTTCTCTCAGAAAGTGATTATGTAACTCTTCACTGTCCGCTCATGCCTCAGACACGCCACATCATTAATAAAGAAACTCTGGCATTGATGAAACCGACCGCTTTTATCATCAATACCGCCCGCGGTCCGCTCATTGACGAGGCAGCTTTAATCGAAGCTCTGAAGGAAGGCCGCATCGCCGGCGCGGGACTGGATGTTCAGGAGGTTGAGCCTCCGGCTGCGGATAATCCGCTTTATCAGATGGAAAATGTCATCCTCACCCCACACATGGGCTGGAGAGGTCTGGAGACCCGTCAGCGTCTCGTTTCCATCCTGGCTAATGACATTAAAAACTATCTAAACGGAACGCCGATCAACGTAGTGAGCTAAGTCCGCTTTTAGCTGCTCAAATACGCTTCATTTTCCGGTAAAATACCTGCGGGTCTCACGGACGACAACATCGGACAGGCAGAGAAGAGCGACCAGATTCGGCAAGACCATAAGAGCGTTAAGAACGTCGGCAGTCATCCATACAAGATTTAATTGGATGACCGGCGCTGCGGCCGCCGTCACTATATAAAGCCCCCGGTAAATCGCCAGGCCGCCGCGCCCGGCCAGATACCGGACACAGCACTCGCCATAATAGGCCCATCCAAGAATGGTGGAAAAAGCGAAGGTAATAATGCCTACAATAAGTATTCCAGGTCCGATGATGGGAAGCTGGGCAAAGGCCATGGCGGTCAACAGGCCGCCGTCCCCGGCTGTAGCCATATCAATGGCAGGGTTTTTCATAATACTGCTCACCAAAACTACTCCGGTAATGGCGCAGACAACAACCGTATCCCAAAAAGTCGCTGTGGAGGATACCAACGCCTGACGCACCTGGCTGGATGTTTTTGCCGCCGCCGCGGCAATCG
>ENA-ORNG01002556-ORNG01002556.1-human-gut-metagenome-genome-assembly--contig:-NODE-2556-length-10914-cov-7.183995_pt1 | contig 10914 bp, 9 predicted proteins | sample MGYA00242113_ERZ509018 | MGnify/ENA primary metagenome ERZ509018 (study PRJEB26280, sample SAMEA2338711) | human gut metagenome | biome: human gut; feature: human-associated habitat; material: faeces... | reverse complement strand
GGGCGGGGATGGACCCCCGCCCCTACGAGGGGTTGGCGGAACATGGCGAGGTGGGCGGTGGACGAAGGAAAGGGTCGTCGATGACGCCGACCCCTACGGCGGGTGGGAGACGGCACGTGTGCCGCATAATATGCCGCGAGATCATCCCGCGCCCGGGCGAGGGCCGGCGGAACGCGGTGAGGCCGGCGTGTACCGTGACGACGGGACGTCGAGGACGCCGTCCCCTACAGGGCGGCTGCGGGACGGGCCGCGTACCGCGTAATTGGGTTGAGGCGCTCAGGCCAGGACCTTCTTCAAATACTCACCAGTCGCGCTCTCGGCGCAGTTGGCGCAGTCCTCCGGGGTGCCGGCAAAGACTACGGTGCCGCCGCCGTCTCCGCCCTCGGGACCGAGGTCTATTATGTGGTCCGCGACCTTGATGACGTCCAGATTGTGCTCTATCACTACGACGGTGTTGCCCGCATCAGTCAGGCGGTCCAGGATGGTGATGAGCTTCTGCACGTCCGCCGTGTGCAGGCCCGTCGTCGGCTCGTCCAGGACGTACACCGTGGCACCCGTGGAGCGCCGCGCCAGTTCCGTCGCCAGCTTCACGCGCTGCGCCTCGCCGCCGGACAGCGTCGTCGAGGACTGGCCCAGCTTCACGTAGCCCAGGCCCACGTCGAAGAGCGTCTGTATCTTGTCCCGTATCTTCGGCAGGTTGCGGAAGAAATCCAGGGCCTCCTCCACAGTCATGTCCAGCACGTCGGAGATGTTCTTGCCCTTGTAGCGCACCTCCAGGGTCTCGCGGTTGTAGCGGCGGCCCTTGCAGACGTCGCAGGGGACGTAGACGTCCGGCAGAAAGTGCATCTCTATCTTTATGAGCCCGTCGCCGGAGCAGGCCTCGCAGCGCCCGCCCTTCGTGTTGAAGGAGAAGCGCCCCGGCCCGTAGCCGCGCAGCTTCGCGTCCTGTGTGGAGGCAAAGAGCGCGCGGATATCGTCAAACAGGCCGGTATACGTCGCCGGGTTGGAGCGCGGCGTGCGGCCGATGGGGCTCTGGTCGATGTTGATGATCTTATCCAGATACTCCACGCCGTCGATCCCGTCGCATTTCCCGGGACGCACCTTGGCGTGGTTAAGCTTGCCGACGAGTGTTTTATACAGCACCTCGTTGACGAGCGAAGATTTTCCGCTGCCGGACACGCCGGTCACACACGTCATGACGCCCAGCGGGATCTCCACATCCACGTGCTTGAGATTATGCTCTGCCGCGCCGCGGATCACAAGCGCATGGCCGTTTCCGGCGCGGCGGTGTGTAGGCACGGGAATTTTCTTTTTCCCGGACAGATACTGCCCGGTGATGGAGCGCTCACAGCGCGCGACCTCCTCCGGTGTGCCGGCGCAGACCACTTCCCCACCGTGCACACCCGCACCGGGGCCGATGTCGATGAGATAGTCCGCCGCGCGCATGGTGTCCTCATCGTGCTCGACGACGATGAGCGTGTTGCCGAGGTCACGCAGCTCGCGCAGCGTGGCCAGCAGCTTTTCGTTATCGCGCTGGTGCAGGCCGATGGACGGCTCGTCGAGAATATACAGCACGCCCATGAGCGACGAGCCGATCTGCGTGGCGAGCCGGATGCGCTGGCTCTCGCCACCGGACAGCGTAGCCGCCGAGCGCGCAAGCGTCAGGTACTGCAGGCCGACGCTCTGCAGGAAATGCAGCCGTGAGCGCACCTCGCGCAGGATGCTGTCGGCAATTTTGGCGTCCTTCTCGCTCAGGGCGAGCTTATCCAGGAACGCCAGCTCCTCCGTGATCGGCAGCGCCGTGAACTCCGAAATGTTCAGCCCGCCGACTGTGACGGCCAGCACCTCCGGCCGCAGCCGCGCACCGTGGCAGTCCGGGCAGGCGGTCTCCGCCATGCAGGACTCGATCGACGCGCGCATGGCCTCGCTCTGCGTCTCCTGATAGCGGCGCTCGAGGTTGCAGACGATGCCCTCGAACGGGCGGCGCAGCACACCGGTGCCGCGGTTCGTATCATAATGCAGCGTGAGCTCCTCGTCGCCCGTACCGTAGAGCAGGATCTCGCGCACGTTTTCCGGCAGGTCGCCGATCGGCGTGGTGAGGTCAAAGTGATATTTTTCCGCCAGCGCCTCGTAGTACATCCGGCTGATGCTGTCACCCTTGACGCTGTTCCAGCCGCTGGCCGTAACGCCGCCCTCGAGGAGCGACTTCGACGGATCCGGGATGATGAGCGCCGGGTCGATACGCAGCCGCGTGCCGAGGCCGCCGCAGGTCGGGCAGGCGCCGTAGGGGCTGTTGAAGGAGAACATCCTCGGCGTCAGCTCCTCGATGGAGACGCCGCAGTCCTCGCAGGCGTAGTTCTGCGAGAAGAGCTGCTCGCGCCCCTCCGCCGGGCAGTCTATGAGCACGAGGCCGCCAGCGAGGGAGGCCGCCGTCTCGATAGAGTCCGTCAGCCTGCGCGCCGAGTCCGGGCGGACTACCAGGCGGTCCACCACGACCTCTACGTTGTGCTTCTTGTTCTTCTCAAGCTTTATCTCCTCCGAGAGGTCGTAGACCGAGCCGTCCACGCGCACGCGGACGTAGCCGCCCTTGCGCGCGTCCTCAAAGACCTTGACGTGCTCGCCCTTTCGGGAGCGCACGACGGGAGCCAGCACCTGGATGCGGCTGCCCTCGGGCCAGGAAAGGACCTGGTCCACGATCTGGTCTATGGTCTGCTGGCGTATCTCCCTGCCGCACTTGGGACAGTGCGGAACGCCTATGCGCGCCCAGAGCAGGCGGAGGTAGTCGTAGATCTCCGTGACGGTGCCGACGGTGGAGCGGGGGTTGCGGCTCGTCGTCTTCTGGTCTATGGATATGGCGGGGGAAAGGCCCTCGATATAGTCCACGTCGGGCTTGTCCATCTGGCCCAGGAACATGCGCGCGTAGCTTGAGAGGCTCTCGACATAGCGCCGCTGCCCCTCGGCATAGATGGTCTCGAAGGCAAGCGAGGATTTCCCGCTGCCCGAGAGCCCCGTGAACACCACGAGCTTCTCGCGCGGTATCTCAAGGTCGATGTTTTTGAGGTTATTCTCCCTCGCGCCTTTTATAAAAATGCTCTCTCTCATATGCCGCCTCTGTTACTAAAGTAAAAGCATTATATTATACCTCATTTTTGCCTCCATTTCAACAGCAAAACCCGCCCGGCAAGAGCCGGGCGGGTCAGGGCCGCGCCTTGTCTGAGACGCCGGCCAGGTAGTCCACAGAGACGCGGTAAAACGAGGCAAGCTTTACGGCATATTCCAGCGGCAGCGCGCGTTCACCCCGCTCGTACTTGGAGTAGAGCGACTGGTCGCAGTGCAGGTATTCCGCCACCTGCCTCTGCGTCAGGTCCGCATCCTCCCGCAGGTCACGTATCCTGAGCTTCATTTCCATCACCGGGTCAAATATATCAAAGGACGATATGTCCTATTGACATTTTGGACTATTTGTCCTATTATAACCCACGAGGAGGGTGAAAATGACAGATTATAAGCAGCTCTATCTCACGATGTTTCGTGCGAGCGAGAAGGCCATCGAGTTGTTGGTAGATGCCCAGCGCAAATGCGAAGAGCTGTATATCAATTCGCACGACGCCGAACTCATCCAACTGGAGTCTCGTGATGAAAGCGATTGAAGCATCTTTTTCTACCACGAAGCAGCGGCCCCGGCCATTCGTATGGCTCGGGGCTATTTCAACAGCAAAACCCGCCCGGCAAGAGCCGGGCGGGGTGACAGGAGGCGCCCTGCCGTTTGGCCGGGGCGCTGTTCAATTCTGCTTCTTTCTCGGCGGCTTGGCCAGCAGCATGGCGACTATGCCCAGGACGTTGAAGGCCATGACCATGATGAAGGCGGAGGTGTAGCTGCCGCTCGCGTCGTACATCGTGCCGGCAAGGGCCGGGGACACGGAGGAGCAGATGGTGATTATCGGGAAAAGCGTGCCGAACAGGCTGCCGTAGATGTCCGCGCCGAAGTAGCTGGAGAACACCACCGGCATGCACACGAAGGAGCAGCCGAAGCCTATGCCGGTGCAGGCGGCGTAGACCACCATGAGCGGCACATTGGAGGCGCCCATTAGGCAGATGGTGCCCAGCAGCAGCACGGTGAGAGAGCCCGCCCAGACATAGCGCGCGGGCATCCGGTTGCACAGCTCGCCGCCGAGCAGGCGGCCCACTATGCTCGTCACGGTTATGAGGCTCATCGAAAAGGCCGCGCTGGTCGCGGACAGGCCGTGGTCGCCCAGGCAGGCGATGCCGTGGCTGACGAGCATCATGTAGGGTATGTACAGGCCCAGGGCGCCCAGTAGCACCATCCAGCACTTGGCGTTTTTCAGGGCCTCCTTGACGGTCCACTTCTCTTCCGTCATGTAGGGCTTGAAGCTGGACTTTTTCTTGCCGGACGCCGCTTCGACATCGGCCTTCCCGTCGGGTATCTGCCCGATGTCGGAGGGCTTATCCTTGATGAGGAAGAGGTCTATGAGCAGGGCGAGCAGCGCCGCGCCGGCGACGACGAGCCAGCAGTTGTTCCACTTGCCCGTGCTGTCGAGCACCCAGGTGAGCAGCGGCGCGGCGATGAAGCCGCCGAAGCCGGAGGCCGTCAGCGTGATGGCCATGGCGCGGGCGCGCCGCTTGGTGAACCACTGTGTCACCGTGGTCTGCACCGGCACGACCGTGCCGAAGCCGACGCCCACGCCCGCAATGATGCCGAAGGTGAAGAGGAACACCCACTGGTTCTTCACAAAATATCCCATCAGCACCGCAGCTATAAGTATGAGCGCGGAGCCTATCGCCATGCAGAACCGGGCGCCCTTTTTCTGTATCGTATAGCCTATCAGCGGCCCGGGCAGGCCCTGGAACAGGTTGAACAGCGAGAAGCCGAGGCCAAGTATGGTCCTGTTGAACTGCTTCTCGTCCGACATGAAGGTGTTGACCGTCTGCCCGCCGTACATCGGGAAGCCGACGTTCAGGAAATATATCACCCACAGCGAGGCGACGATGGTCCAGCCGTAAAATCTTCTGTTTGAGCTTTCCACAGAGTTTCTCCTCTCTAAGCTGTATCAGAGCGCCTGAAAGAGCTCCACCGACATCCCCGAAGGGCCGTTCACGCGGGCGAGCCTTATCTCTCCGTAGGGCTCCAGCCTCAGGCGCAGGGGCGGTACGGCTGTCTCAAAGCCTGCGGCGGCGCAGCGCTCCAGCAGTGCGTCCAGGTCCTCCGTCTCGTAGGCCGTCGCAAAGACGCCCACGTTCTCCGGCTTCGCCACGTCGGACATCGGGCGGCCCTTTATCGAGTATTCCAGGCATTCGGTTATGGGCGTGTTGCCCCCCGCGAACATCAGCATACGGGTATGCGTCCCGTGCGGCACGCCGACTATGTCGTCCACCAGGCCGTCGGGCAGTTCTTCATCAAACACCTTGCTGAGCCCCAGCACGCCCTCGTAAAAGCGCGCGGCCTCCTCCCCGCTGGCCACCGTCTGCGCGACGTCTGTGAATATCGAGAACATGCCCTCAAAGCGCGGGATGGGCTCTTTCAGGCGCTCGATGAGCGCCATGGGCATGGCGTCCGGACCTTTCAGCACTCCCTCCAGCACGTCCAGGTTTATCCAGTCCGCCACATAGCGCGTGGGCGGGCAGTAGTAGTCATAGCCCAGGTCCCTGAAATGCTCATAGGCCCAGGAGTTGTCCTTGGCGCGGAAGGCCACGTCGTAGTAGCCGAAGTCCCAGCTCGGCCTGCCCTCGCGTATCGGGCGCTTGGGGGTGTTCGTGAAGCAGATGAGCTGGAGCAGGGTCGGCTGCTCCTCGTTTTTGAGCATGGCGTACTCCGCCGCGCTCGATTCGAGCCCATAGACGGCCGCCACGGTCTGCTCGTCCACCGCGCCGTCCTTGGCCTGCAGGGGCTCGTGGCTGTGGAGGTGGTCGTGGTCATGGCTGTGGGTATGGTCATGGGTGTGATCGTGGTCTAAGTGTCCCATTGCTCCGTCCTCCAAATTGACACAATTTTAACTAAATACACTATAGCGCAAGTCCCACGGATTTGCAAGGTACAGAACTAAAATTGTTTTGAAAAAATTCTGGCTGTTATTCGTAGAAAGGGACGGTTTTCTGCCGCGTCCTGAAATATAAGACGGGGCCCCGGACAGAATGGTCCGGGGCCTCGGAGATTATTCGCTCATTTTGGTCTCTTCATTTTTGATCTCCCAGTGGATCAGGAATGTCAGCGCCCCCCGCAGGGCGATCACCGCTCCAAGAATTCCCAGCTCGCTCCAATCTCGGACGACGACCGTCCGCAGTACCTCGCTGCCCAGCTTGAACTCCAGGGACAGGGCGATGCCCTGGGCCAGGGTCAGGCGCACATGGGGGTCCCCCGTCAGCCAGCCCTTGGCGCTGCGGGCGGCGGTGACCAGCAGAACCGCCATTCCCAGAGCCTCCATGGCCAGAATGCCGTACTGGACGGCGATCTGGAAAACGCTCTCGATCCAGGCGTATATCTCCATTTTGTCCTCTCTCTCCGTCCGTCATATTCTGGGCGGGATTGCCGCCAACCGACTATTATAAGTGTATCACAGAGGGACAGGGCTTGGCAAGCGTTCTCTTTTTTCTTCCCTTACTCCACCTTGGGCAGCTGGGCCAGGGAGGCGGCGATGTCCTCGTCGGTGGGGATATAGTCGGTCATCGCCCCATCGTTGAACTTTTGGTAGGCCACCAGGTCGAAGTAGCCGGTGCCGGTGAGGCCGAAGAGGATGGTCTTCTCCTCGCCGGTCTCCTTGAACTTGAGGGCCTCGTCGATGGCCACCCGGATGGCGTGGCTGGACTCCGGGGCGGGGAGGATGCCCTCCACCCGGGCGAAGTACTCGGCGGCCTCAAAGACCTTGGTCTGCTCCACGCTGGTGGCCTCCATGTAGCCGTCGGCGTAGAGCTGGGAGAGGGTGGAGCTCATGCCGTGGTAGCGCAGGCCGCCGGCGTGGTTGGCGGAGGGGATGAAACCGCTGCCCAGGGTGTACATCTTGGCCAGGGGGCAGACCATGCCGGTGTCGCAGAAGTCGTAGGCGTACTTGCCCCGGGTCAGGCTGGGGCAGGAGGCGGGCTCCACGGCGATGAAGCGGTAGTCCGCCTCGCCCCGGAGCTTCTCCCCCATGAAGGGGGCGATGAGGCCGCCCAGGTTGCTGCCGCCGCCGGCACAGCCGATGATGACGTCGGGCTTCACGCCGTACTTGTCCAGGGCGGCCTTGCACTCCAGGCCGATGACCGACTGGTGGAGCAGCACCTGGTTGAGGACGCTGCCCAGCACATAGCGGTAGCCGGGATGGGAGGTTGCCACCTCCACCGCCTCGCTGATGGCGCAGCCCAGGGAGCCGGTGGTGTCCGGGTGCTCCGCCAGGATCTTCCGGCCCACGGCGGTGGTGTTGGAGGGGGAGGGGGTCACGGAGGCCCCATAGGTCCGCATGACCTCCCGGCGGAAGGGCTTCTGCTCATAGGAGCACTTGACCATATAGACCTTGCAGTCCAGACCCAGGTAGCCGCAGGCCATGGACAGGGCGGTGCCCCACTGGCCGGCGCCGGTCTCGGTGGTGACGCCCTTCAGCCCCTGCTTTTTGGCGTAGTAGGCCTGGGCAATGGCGGAGTTGAGCTTGTGGGAGCCGGAGGTGTTGTTGCCCTCAAACTTGTAGTAGATCTTGGCCGGGGTCTGGAGCTTCTCCTCCAGGCAGTAGGCCCGGACCAGGGGGGAGGGCCGGTACATCTTGTAGAAGTCCCGGATCTCCTGGGGGATCTCGAAGTAGGGCGTGGTGTCGTCCAGCTCCTGCTTGACCAGCTCGTCGCAGAACACGCCGTCCAGCTCCTCGCGGGTCATAGGCCGGAGGGTGCCGGGGTTCAGGAGAGGGGCGGGCTTGTTGGTCATGTCGGCCCGGAGATTGTACCAGGCTTTGGGCATCTCGTCCTCGGACAGATAGATCTTGTAGGGAATCTTGTTCTCGCTCATGGTGGTTTCTCCTTTCAAAAATCTCAAGGTCCCGGGACAAAAGAAAAACGCTTCTGTCCCTAGCATGTGCTGGGACAGAAGCGAAATATACTTCTGCGGTGCCACCCGGCTTGGCGCTCCATAAAAAGCGCCCACTTAGCGCGCACTGACATGCGCCGGCTTTGATAACGGAGGTCCCCTCCGGCTCGCCTACTGGCCTTACGGCTTTGGGTCCGCCCTCGAAAGCCCATTCGGTCCGGCCATCCCCGCCGGGCTCCCACCGCCCCCGGCTCGCTTCGCGGTACCTGTCTGACCTACTCACACTTTCTCAACGGTTTGATGGTGGTACTATAGCACAGCGGCCCGCTGCTGTCAAGAGCTTTTTCCGCTTCTCCCGGCGGACGGCGGGCCGCGGAGCCTGCGCCCCTCCCCCGGCTTTTCTCCCCCTTGGGAAAATTTTTTTATAAAAGGGGGTTGACAAAGCAGTTTGTTTATGCTAACTTATGATCATGGGTTAGGTAAAGCTAACCGCACCGTCCGGGAGGGACGGAACCAGCGCCGCTCCCCGGCGGGACCATCTCTTTTCTCTCTTCTCTTCTTTTCGATCTTTTGACCAACGATCCAGCAAAGCGAGGAGGCGTGATCCATGCTGGAGTATCTCGCCCAGAATTTCGGCTATATCCTGGTGACGGGCGTCCTGCTCCTGATCGTCGCCGCGATCATCCTGCGGATGGTGCGGAACCGGCGGGCGGGAAAAGGCGGCTGTGGCCACGGCTGCGCGGGCTGCGCCCACGCCGCCTTCTGCCACCCGGAGGCCCGCCGGGAGCCGGACAAGTCCGCCGCCGGTCCCGGCGCCCGCACAGGCGGCGAATGACCCTGTGTCCCATCGCTTCTCCTGCGATTTGACAGCCATGAATTGTTCCCAAACAGGGAAAAGCCCCGGAGTGACCCTCCGGGGCTTTTCTCGTCCCGCCGGCCGAGGGGACAAACAGCCTTTCTACGCTTTCGCTTTCCGCCGCGCGGCGGCAAAATATTCATAAAATAGTATTTCAGAAGTTTTCCTGCGAAACCCATGCAAATATGCTGAATAAAAAGGAAAATTTCTCTTTACAATAAGGAAAGCCTGTGCTATAGTGAATCGGTACGGCGCGTCAAGTGCCGAAGATCGTTCCCATGGCCTCGCCGGCGGCGACACCTGCCCCGGCCGCGGCATGCGGAGAATTTTATGAAAGGTGGATCATTTCCCATGATGCAGAAAGCGCAGAAGACCTCCATCATCGAGGCCAACCGCACCCACGAGACCGACACCGGCTCCCCGGAGGTTCAGGTCGCCATCCTCACCGAGCGGATCAATCAGCTCACCGAGCACCTGAAGGAGCACACCCACGACAACCACAGCCGCCGGGGCCTGTACAAGATGATCGGTAAGCGCCGCAGCCTCCTGGACTACCTGGCCCGGAAGGACATCGAGCGTTACCGCGCCCTCATCGCCAAGCTGGGCATCCGTAAGTAAGTGAACAGCGCGGGGAGGAGGGCCAGGAGCCCTCTCCCCGCGTTTTCATCGTCCCCCCCTTCCCCGCGCATCCCCCCGCGCCGGGAGCCGGTTTCCTTTTTAGCAGTTGATCTTGCCGCCGGGCCGCGGCCGCGCGGCGGTGAGATCAAGTGCTAAAAGGCGGCTCCCAGCCTACAAAAATTTTTGAGAAAAGGAGCACGCCATGTCTACCATCATCACCAAGAAGCAGTTCCCCAACTACCGCAAGTACACCATGGACCTGGCCGGCCGCCCCCTGTCGCTGGAGGTGGGCAAGCTGGCGGAGCTGGCCAACGCCGCCGTGCTGGTCACCTACGGGGAGACCACCGTGCTGGTCACCGCCACCGCCGCCCCCCGGCCCCGGGACGGCATCGACTTCTTCCCCCTGAGCGTGGACTTTGAGGAGAAGATGTACGCCGTGGGCCGCATCCCCGGCTCCTTCATGCGCCGTGAGGGCCGCCCCGGCGAGAAGGGCATCCTCACCAGCCGGGTCATCGACCGTCCCATCCGCCCCCTGTTCCCCGGCGACTTCCGCAACGACGTGGCCATCATGGCCACGGTCATGAGCGTGGACCGGGACTGCTCCCCTGAGATCGCCGCCCTCATCGGCACCTCCGCCGCCCTGGCCATCTCCGACATCCCCTGGAACGGCCCTGTGGGCGCGGTGAAGATGGGCCTGGTGGACGGCAAGCTGGTGGTCAACCCCGACGAGGAGCAGGCCAAGGTCTCCGATATGGACGTCACCGTTGTCTCCACCGCCAAGAAGGTGGTCATGATCGAGGCCGGCGCCAACGAGGTGGACAACGACACCATGTTCAAGGCCATCCAGATGGCCCACGAGGAGAACCAGAAGCAGGTGGCCCTCATCAACCAGATGGTGGCCGAGATCGGCAAGCCCAAGTTCGACTACCCCCACGCCGACTTCAACCAGGAGCTCTTCGACGACATCGTGGCCAACTTCATGGACGAGGCCAAGGCCGCCATGGACACCGACGACAAGAACGTCCGGGAGGCCCGCTGGAACGCCATGATCGAGAAGTGGCATGAGAAGTATCTGGAGGAATATCCGGATATGGACCAGTACCTGGAGGAGTTCACCTACAAGTTCCAGAAGAAGATCGTCAAGGCCTGGCTGCTGGAGGGCCACCGGGTGGACGGCCGCGCCAAGAACGAGATCCGTCCCCTGGCCGCCGAGGTGGGCGTGCTGCCCCGGGTCCACGGCTCCGGCCTGTTCACCCGCGGTCAGACCCAGGTCCTGTCCGTGTGCACCCTGAACACCCTGGCCGCCTCCCAGAAGCTGGACACCATCTGGGAAGAGACCGAGAAGCGGTATATGCACCACTACAACTTCCCGCCCTACTCCGTGGGCGAGGCCAAGCCGCCCCGCTCCACCAACCGCCGGGAGCATGGCCACGGC
>ENA-ORNG01002554-ORNG01002554.1-human-gut-metagenome-genome-assembly--contig:-NODE-2554-length-10922-cov-2.694304_pt1 | contig 10922 bp, 7 predicted proteins | sample MGYA00242113_ERZ509018 | MGnify/ENA primary metagenome ERZ509018 (study PRJEB26280, sample SAMEA2338711) | human gut metagenome | biome: human gut; feature: human-associated habitat; material: faeces... | reverse complement strand
CCCTGGCTCTGTCCTCGCTGCGGGCAGGGCTTTTTTTGCGCAGTTCTAATTCTTGCCGCTTTTCCTCCAGCTGCTCCCGCTCGGAATTTCGCCCCTTTCCCTGCGCAAACGCCAAGTAATGGCTGTTATACTCTTCATCGCTATGCAGGATGCCAAAACGGCAATCCGTGACACCGCGCCGCTCATACACATGAGCAAACCGCAAACAGCATACATCGACATGTGCGTTGGCCCAGGGGGTCAGCCGCATCCCCCATGCCCTCTGCCGGACACAGCGGGGATCATTCCGGCAAATATGCCCATCCACATAGAGATACCGCCCGCTCTGAATATGGCGGCGAAACGTCTCATCGGTCTGATATAAAGCAAAGGCACTTTCCCGGCCAATGACAAAGCTGTAATTCTTTCCGCCATGATCCAGAGAAAAGGCAAACGGTTCAATATAGCCTCCGTCCACATAATTCAGCGCGCCCTTTGCGGCGATATACCCGAGCTGAATGAGCCGGGCCCGCACGCGGTATTTGGGCAGAGCATATTCCCTCGCAATGCATCTGGCGATTCTGTCCATCCTTTGCCCCGCATGCAGCCCGCCGCAGGCCGGATCGGCCTGTATCTGCGCGATCAGGGGCCGCATCCGGCTCTGAGGCATCATCAGGCCGAAACTTCCGCGCCGGGCCTGCCATTCCATCCATTTCATCGGGTTTTGCATGGCCTTATCCTCCGCCACGATGACGCGCCCCGTGTTCAGCCCGCTTGCGTCGCTGCGCTGCATATCCTGCAGGCGAAAAAACATGAAATGCCAATCGTAATGGATGCATTCATGATAGATCTCCATCTGGCAGGCATCCTTATGAACCGCGTTGGTATTGATCAGAATGGTTCCCGCTTTTATGCAGACCAGGCGGGGCCTCCCGCGAATGCGGCCATCCCGATCCTCTTCGGCGGCAAGCATGGTGCCGTCATCAAAAAACAACATGCTGCGCGTGCTTCTCTTCCTGTAAAGAGGCAGCCGCTCCACGCGCAGCCCCATTCTGTCCGCGAGGATATAGGCATCGTGCTCCCTCCTGTTTGTCCATGCACGGGGACAATAGCGCAGCAGCAGTTCTTCGGCCCCCCGTTCTACCTCCTCCCTGCTCAGAATGGGAACAAGGTATCCGCTGAGCATCCAGCCGCTTCTCGCCGGCCTTTCCTCCAGCAGCCCCGCTTCCCCAAATTCAAAGGCCCCGTTCTTTCGCATATCGATCAACAGCTCGCAGTACAGATCACGGGTCACGATCTGCTTTTTCGCATTGAGCTCTGCTTTGACCCGCAAATCTGCAAGCACTGTATAAGGATCACACCGCCAGAAAGCCATGTCTCCCAGTGTGCAGGCGCCCAGGCGAAGAAACGCCGGCTCTCTCCCACCGGCATCCGGCTTTTGCAGCATGCCCTTCGCGACCCGATTTTCTAACTCTGCCAGGATCTGCCGTCTATAATGCCTCCGGATATACTCCTTCATGGATTGAAACGGGGAAGGAAGCGCCGCTTGGAGGACGACCTCCGGCATGCACGGGACCATCGCCGCCGCATCCTCTTTCCCCCGGTCCATGGATGCCGCTTTGATGTCCGCGCTTTCAAGGCCGGCCGCTTTCTTCAACGGCCGTGCAACCGGATCCTGCATCCGCATCCTCCTTCCGGTGTTTTTCCTTAAACTGCAAAGCACAAGCCTTTCCCATGGGCGGCTTGCCGGCAGGCCGTTCCTCTCCCGAAGAGGATCATTCGTTATGCAAATTCCTTTTGCAAAGCGCCGTCTTCAGGCACCGGGCTGCGGGATCTGCATCGCTTTGCCGGACATGCAGCCGTCATCCTGCCGGTTTCTTTTCCCGAGAAAATCAAGGTTTTATCCTCTCCCTTCCAGGGGAAAGAATCCTTCCGCCAACGTTCCGGCCTTGCTTCCGGGCTATGTCCTTCCTCATCACAAGCATTATACCAAACATTTGTTCGCATGTAAAGTCTGCGAATCCATTTGTCCCGGCGGATCTTTTCCCTTCTCATCGCGAGGACCGAGCTGGCTGGGTACCGGCATCTGCTTATTTTTTTCGCCCGACACGCCACAGGATGGCGTGTTTTTTCTGCTCCTGTTCCCGATTCGGATTGGATTGTGCCCCTCTTTCAAACGCATGTTCCCTGTTTTCACACAATCAAGGCCCTGTTTTCTTTCCTTTCGGGAGAAAGGATCTTTTTGCCGCAAATCCGGCACGCCTGTCCGTGGCGTGGTCATCTTCCCGCAGATCCTTTATCCTTATGGTGCGTCCGGCCGGTGCTCCTGATCCGAGTGTTTCGCAGACCGATCCGGACTTTATGCGGACATGGCCCCTGCGAAGGCCATGCCAAACACACGCCGTTCAATCCAGGAGGCAATGTATGCATATTGCATGGCAGTATCTTGATAAACGCAGCGCGGCCCTCTGCGCCCTGAAGGATTACGAGAGCATGAACCACATTCTGAGCCATTCCGAAGCGGAACGGATTGCAATACGCGAACACATGGAGGGAATCCCTTCCTCTCTCCCCTCCGCGATTCCGCGCGGGGCGCGTAATCCCCGTGCCGGGGAGGATCGCCTAATCAGCGGGCTGGACAAAATGAATGAGCTGGCCGCCCGCCGTCAGCAGGCCCAGGCCTATATGGATTGGTTTCAGCCCGCATGGGACGCATTATCAGAAGAGGAGCGGTATGTCCTCTCCCAGTTCTACCAAAGGGAGGAAGGCCGGCAAACCGACGGCCTTTATGAAATCTGCGATCGTTTTCACATCGAGCGTTCATCCGCATACAAGAAAAAAGATCGGGCTCTGGCGCACCTCACAGTGCTCCTTTACGGCCGATGAACCGTCCAATATCGCGGACGACTTAAAGCATTCTTCGTGATATGCTGATACCGTCGAAAGCATGAAGCGGTTTTGCAAAGCCCTATGAAACTGCTTGATGCACGACGTCCGCTCCGTGTGCTGAAGGCAATTGCGGAGCACGGGGTCTCTTGATCCCACGATGTTCCACGCGGCCCGGAAAAGGGCGGCTCCAAGCGCCATGGCAACCGTGGCGCTTTTCCTGTCCTTTCCCGCGGCCGAAATCAGGAAAGGAGGTGCACATATGAATGAAGTTTTTCTGGAAGGGGTCCTTGCCTCGGTTGACAGGCCTGAACATCGGTCGGCGGAAACCAACCATCTGGTGTGCCGGCTTCGTGTGACCCACCGAAACCGGCAGGGACAGCTTAAGCATGAGCTGTATACCGTCAATGCCTGGAACCGGCTGGCCGACTGGGCGCAAAAGCATCTGAAGCCCGGCGTTCCCGTCTTGGTCCAGGGATATCTGACGCAGCGGGCTGATCCCACCGCAGCTGCAACGGAAATCACGGCCCTTCGGTTTGTGATCTTGCCCTGCGCGGATACAGCGCCCCACCGCTTTGACAACGGCTGAAAGGAGGGAAGACACCCATGGATACAGCGATGCAGGCCATTGTGGAAACGGCGCTGCAGCAAGGGCTTTGGGCGGCGCTGTATATCTACCTTTTCTTCCGGATGTTGCGAGAAAGCAAGGATCGGGAAGAACGTTATCAAACCATGATCGACCGCCTGTCCTGCAACATTCAGGAAGGCATTGAGGATATCCAGAACCGGCTGGATGTCTTCGCAAAGCAGAAGCCTGATCCATCAACAGGCCAACCCACCAACCATGGAGGCAAAAGAGAAGCTGCGAATGCCCTCTTTTCTTCTGATCGCTTTTAAGGAGGAAACGATGAATCCCATCATGAAAAACGCCCCGCATGGCAGGGCGAACCGTGAAGCACGCATGGAGAGCAAAACGTTGCGCGGGCAGGAAATTCTCAAAAAGCGCACGCACAACGCCAAGGTCTTTGACCTGGGGCGCGGCGCCTATCAGATCGTGCAGTATCCCGACACCGTTCACTATCAGGACGAAAGCGGCGCCTGGATGGAAATTGACAACCGGCTTGACGAGATGAAAAATCGGAGCGGCGCTTCGGTTCTGCCACCCGCCGCAATCGGATCTCTGTCGAGTTTGCAAAAGAGACGGGCAAGGCGCCGCTGGTCTCCCTGGCCACTCCGTCCGGGCATGGGCTGGCCTGGGAACTGCGCGGTGCACGCGCGGGCATAACGGCCCAGACATCGTTGTCCCCGATGCAGGACAACCCGGACGAAGATGCGCGGCGCGCGGACCTCTCCCACGTGGAAACCGAGCTGACCTATGAGGAGATTCTCCCGCACGTGGATCTCATCTGCCGGATTCAGGGCACGGCGTTTAAGGATGACATCGTGCTGAAAAACGCACAGGCCCCGCATGAAGTGACCTTTGATCTGACGGCGCAGGGCGTCGATCCGGTGATGCAGGAAGGCGGCGCGATGGCCGCATATGCGTCCGGACAGCCGGACCGGATCCTCTTCACCCTTCCTGCCGCGTTCATGCGGGACAGTGCAGGGCGAATTGGCGAAGTGACCACCCGCCTGCTCCAGGAAGACGGCCGCAACCGGCTGACCCTGACATGCGACCCGGCCTTTTTGGCCGATGCGGCTTTCCCGGTTGTCATCGATCCGCTGGTGCAGACCGAAGAGCATTCCAGCGCAATGGAAGACAATTTTGTAACGGACAGCGCCCCCAACACCGTGCAGGGGTATGCGGGCGGGCGGCTGCGCATCTGCGACAACACGAGCTATGGCGAGTGCCGCAGCTTTCTGAAGTTTACGGATCTGCCCTATTTCCTGCCCAGCCACATGGTCACCAAGGCGTATCTGCGGATGTCGCTGTATACGCAGCAGGGCAGCCAGGCCGTGCCGGTATACCTGCGGGAAGTGTTGGGCAGCTGGTCTTCCCAGACCATCACCTGGAACAATCAGCCGGCGCTTGGCGAACATGACGTGGACGTGGTCACCGTGCCGGCGAACGCGGGCGTGGGCTCTACGTTTGCTTTTGACATTTCCAACCTGGTTCGCAAATGGTATACCGGCAGCAACCATGGCATGGCGTTTGAAAGAAGGATCACCAGCACGCCCAACACGGTGGAATTCGGCTCCAGCGACAGCGTCTATCACAAACCCGTCATCCAGATCAACTATGTGAGCTTTGCAGGGCTTCAGGGACATCTGGCTTACGACTCCATGGACTGCGGCCGCGCCGGGACAGGCCATGTGAACCTCTACAACGGCGACCTGGTTGTGGAAAGGCCGCTGACGCGCTGCGGAGGAAGCCGCATGCCGGTTTCGCTGACGGCCTATTACGGAACGGGCCTCTACGGCAACACGGCCTCCATGGGCAGCGGATGGCGGCTGAGCTGCGACCAGGGCATGGGCAAAACTTACATCAACGACGAGCTGCACTTCGTCTGGTACAAGGGCGATGGGAGCCGCCACTACTTTAAGAAGAAAAGCAGCGCGGACAGCCACTATGAGGATCTTTCCGGCCTGTCGCTCAAACTGACGGACGGAACCTACACGGAAATCACGGACAAACAGGGCACCGTCATGCGCTTTGAAAGCCCCAAGGACGCGCTGGATGACATGGGCCGCCTGCTGAGCATCACGGACAGCTGCGCAAACACGTGCACATTCCAGTACACAGGCTGGAACCTGACCGGCATCACCGACGGCGCGGGACGCACCACGACGATCAGCTACAGCGGCAACAAAGTGAGCGCCCTCCTGGCTCCCGGTGAAACCACGCCCGTGACATTCTCCTATTACAACAACCGCCTGAACGGCATCACCGATGCGGACGGCACATCCACAACCATCCTGTGGGACAGCCGCAGCGGCCAGTACACGACCGAATACTACCTGGCCGGCATGAACGGAAGCGACGGACGCTGCCTGGAATTCTCCTATCCGTACGCGGCGCCTTACCGCGTCTCCCGCATGCGCATGGTTCATCCCGCCGGTGAGGATATCGAAACCGGAAACAGCCATGCCTACACCTACGGCGACATGCTGACCCTTGTGAAGGATCTGACGGTAGCAAACGGCAAACGGATGCTCTATCAATTCAACGACTTCGGCAACGTGGTATGCGTGCGGGATGAACTGGGTTACGCCAGCTACAGCCGGTTCAGCGAAGACCTGCTGCCCAACCATCCGCAGCAGGTCTCCAAACTGCAGCGCAGCGTGATCAACCTGCTGCCCAACCACGACTTTGAGATGAGCGGGTACTGGTCTCACGTGTGCTACTATGATGGGCAGGCCAATTTCACCTATGATACCGCCCAGAAATACATGGGCACCCGCTCCACCAAGGTGGACAAGACGACGGATGTGGGCAACGCATGCGTATACCAGAACTACACAAACCTGACGGTGGGCAAGACGTACACATTCTCCGGCTACATCCGAAGCTCGGGCAGCGTATACACCTATGCGACGGTCAGCTGCGGTTCCCAATGGTTTGACGGCGAAAAAGTGACCCCCGGAAGCGAATGGACACGCATCTTCACCACCTTCACGGCCGCAGCGGCCAGCGCCACGCTCTACTTCATCACCATGGGCGGCCCGGGCACGGTGTGGATCGACTGCGCACAGCTTGAGGAAGGAGCCGTGCCCAACCGCTACAACCTGCTGCGCAACGGCGACTTCTCCCAAAACAGCAGCGGTGTGCCCCTGTTCTGGACGGCCAACGGCTACAACACATCCAGCGACGCGATTGTCACCGGCGAAGACCCCCTCCACCCCACGTTCCTCACCCCCAACCGCATGCGCCTGTATGGCGACCCTCAGGCAAACAAGGGCATCTATCAGGATCTTCCCATCAGCGGCAGTCAGGGCGTTGTGTTGGTGGCCGGCGGCTGGGCAAAGGGATTCTCCCGCCCCATCGGCCAGGAGCCGCGCCGCTTCGGCCTCCGCGTGGCCTTCAAAAACAGCGCGGGAACGCTGGTTGACAGCGACATCCTGCACTGGAACGAGGAATGGACGGACTGGCAGTATCTCTCCGGCGCGGTCATCGCCCCGTGCGCATACACCGGCATCCGCTTCAACGTGGATTATGAAAAGAATGTGAACTATGCCGACTTTGACGGCCTGACGCTGTACAAAGAGGAATTCGGCAACACATTCGCCTATGACGAAGACGGCAATGTGACCGCGGTGAAGAACCTGGCCGGCAAGCAGGCCAAGGCGGAATATGACGCCTTCGACAACCTGACCAGCTATGTGCAGCCCGGCCGCCCGGACAGCGTGAAGACATCGATCTATTACGGGAGCACCGACGCAGAGAAGAAAAAGCGTCTGCCGCTGCGGATCGACTCGCCGCTGAATATCCGCACAAACAACCAGTATGACAGCATGGGCAACCGAACCTATTCCTATCAGATCGACGCCATGGACGGAAGCTGCGTGATCGAATCCCGCCAGAGCTACACGGCAGACGGCAACCACGTGGCCACAAAGACGGACGCGCGCGGCAAGGTGGTTTCCTACGTGACCGATCTGGCAAAAGATACGCTCACGAGCGTGACCGACCCGAACGGCCAGAGCGTGGCCTACACCTACGACGCCGCCAAGCGCGTCACGGGCGTAGAAACCACCGCGGACGGCAAGACCTACAAAAACGCCTACACCTATGAGAACGACCGCCTGAAGACCGTGGCGCACAACACGACGGGCGACACGCCGGATGTGACCTACACCTTTGATTACGATGCATTCGGCCATCCCACAACCGTGAAGGTGGGCACCCAGACCCTTTCCACCAACGTATACACGGACACCGGCGACAGAACGCTGACGCGCGTGGAATACGGCAACGGCGGCAAGGTGCACTATACCCGCGACGATTTCCGCCGGGTGACGGGCATCCACTATGACAACGCCACGACGCCGCGCTTCACCTATGATTACGGCGCCAACGGGCAGATCGCCTATGTGCGGGACAACGAGCTGAACCGCACCGTCTGGACGGAATACGACACGAGCGAACGGCCGACCCGCGTACACCTGCTGGAAAACGCGACAAACGCCTCCATCGGCACGCCGAAGTATGTGAGCACGACGAGCTACGACGAGTTTGGCAACGTGGCCGCCTTCCGGGAGAAGGTGAACGACAGCGCCAGCTACGAGACGACTTACACCTACGATGTGGAGAACAAGCCGACACAGCTGCGTTATGGTGCGGATGACCGGAAGGTGACGATCACCTATGATCCGATTGGGCGCATCAGCACGCGCACGGCGGCGGGAAACGTCAACTACGTGACCACCTATGCCTACGTTCCGGCGAGTGAAAGCAACAGCGCCCTGACCACGCCGCTCGTACAGAGCATCACCCAGAACGGCCAGAACTTCTCCTACACCTATGATGATGTGGGGAACATCGCATCCGTGACACGCAACGGCCTGACCACAACCTATGTTTATGACACTCTCGGCCAGCTCACCCGCGTGAACGATCCGCACACCAACAAATCCACCGTGTATCTTTATGACCGCGGCGGCAATATCACCGGTTATCTGGGCGCTCCCTACTCGCTTGCAGAACCTCTGGGCGGCATCAATGAGATGGTCTTCTATTCCTATGGCGACAGCAACTGGAAGGACAAGGCGACAGCCATCGGCGGCAAGGCAATTACCTACGACGCCATCGGCAACCCTCTCTCCTATGATGGCTGGACGTTCACCTGGAAGGCGGGCCGCATGCTTGACAGTCTGGTGAAGACCGGCACCAACGCACAGTTCTCCTATGACCACAACGGGCTGCGCATAAAGAAGGTTGTCAACGGCGTGACCACCCACTACACGCTCAGCGGCAGGAACATCGTCCACATGACCCAGGGCAGCAGCGATCTGCACTTCTTCTATGACGCGCAGGGCAGGCCCGCGATGGTTCGCTTTGGCGGAACGGATTACTTCTATGTCTACGATCTGCAGGGCGATGTGGTGGCCATGGTTGACACTGATGGAACGCAGGTTGTAGAATATATGTATGACGCATGGGGTGCTCCCATCAGCAAGACCGGCTCCCTGGCCTCCACGCTCGGCTCGCTCAACCCCTTCCGCTATCGCGGGTATGTCTATGATGAGGAGACGGGGTTGTATTACCTGAGAACACGGTATTATAACCCCCTGTGGAAGCGGTTTATTTCCTCTGACATCTGGACAGGAAAAATCGGTTCACTCGTAACGCATAATCTGTTTGCATATACGCTTGGTAATCCAGTCAAGTACTACGATCCTACTGGTGCCGGAGCTATAACGGCATCACCAGCCAAAGTTGCAGAAGCACAAGAGCTACTTAGCAAAGTAGGATATCAGCTTCCAGATGGAGAAATTAACTATATTGAGATTGGTCCAGAAAAATATGATGAATATGGTTATTCTTTCATCAACATCACAATTATTGCAAATATGGAAGAGGAGGATGATATCCGTTCATCCGAATTCTATGATTATTATATCATCAAAAAACATATGGGACTTTCTGAATTGCTAAATCAATATATAGTTTCGAATTCCGCGTATTCCAATATAAACGATGCAGCGAGCTCAGTTGATCCTTCTGGTTTGAGTGTCTTATTTGTTGGCGGAGGAATCGTTAATAAAATAATGAACGGTATATTAGGTGCATGGTCAAATCTGACATTTGCCGCAAGCGTTTTCACAGAAATCTGTGCCCAATATGTAGGATTGGACGAGTACACAGGCGCTGGGCAAAGTGGTCGTCGTTACACCTATAAAAACAATAAGCTCATTGAAATTAAAAACTTGTTTTAATAATTATTTGTTTCATACATGATATGAGGAGGAAGCAATGAACCGTTTTATTTCTGCATTGATTCTGTTCGTTTTATTCAGCTCCAATTCGATTTCCTTATCTGCATCTGAACTGTTATCTGAAGATGCAAATAACCTATATGATATGGGGAAGCAATCCTTTTATACGGGTGATCTTGAACTGTCGCGGATGTATTTTGAACAAGCTGCTGAACAAAATCATGCAGAAGCACAATACTGCCTTGGGAGAATATATCTGAACGGTGTAGGCGTAGATCACGATTACGATATGGCACGGAAATGGTTTCTTCTAGCTGCCGAACAGAATCATGCGGCAGCGCAGCGCGAGCTTGGAGAAATGTATTTTAGTGCAACTGGTGTAGAAAGAAACTATGAAAAAGCAAAAGAGTGGCTTCTTCTGGCTGCTGAGCAAAACGATGCACGGGCACAGTTTCTTTTAGGCGTGATGTATGATAATGGATATAGCGTAGAACAGGACCCGGCGAAAGCAATGGAACTGTACAATCTGGCGGCCGATCAAGGAGAAGCAGATGCACAGTATAGCCTAGCGCTTCTTTATGAAACAGGGACAGGGGTAAAGCAGAATATGGATGAGGCTATCCGACTCTATACGTTATCATATGAAAATGGAAATCTCATGGCAAAAATCAAATTGATGGAACTGGACATTCAATCGGAAAATGAAACAACCCCTTAAATCAAATACAATTAGTCGAATACTTGGAAAACGACATGAGAAGAACTCCAGTTAATGAAATGATTTCACAACAAGAGGGGGACTGAATTTTAAGTCTATCTGAAGAAAAGCCATGGTATATATGTGTTTATCACAATTTAGATAGAAAGCTATTTATTAGGGCGTGGAATTAAATATTCATTGATTGTTCTCATGAGTTCTCTAATATGTCTTTTAATGCTTTCCCAGACATTAGGAAATAGAAATCGTTTTTAAGTGGTCATATTCCGAATTCTGTTCGGGATATGGCCCTTTTTTAATGGTACTGCTGGCAGGCGCATCACCCAGAACGGCCAGAACTTCTCCTACACCTACGATGATGTGGGGAACATCGTCCGCGAAGTGCATAACGGGAAGAACACCACGTATTGAGTATTCCGCCCGAGAATGAGCATCGCCACCGGGCAAATTGAGCATCGATTCC
>ENA-ORNG01002550-ORNG01002550.1-human-gut-metagenome-genome-assembly--contig:-NODE-2550-length-10935-cov-5.369026_pt1 | contig 10935 bp, 11 predicted proteins | sample MGYA00242113_ERZ509018 | MGnify/ENA primary metagenome ERZ509018 (study PRJEB26280, sample SAMEA2338711) | human gut metagenome | biome: human gut; feature: human-associated habitat; material: faeces... | reverse complement strand
ACCGTCAAACCTTCTTTCTAACCGAGGTTCTGCCCGTCTTCCGCAGCCGCTTTCCCAGGCAGAACTCCGCAGTCACCACGTCTGAAATGTCCACCGCCTGCCCGTTCAGCGCCACGCCCACCGCAAGGGAGCACTCGTCCCCCCGCTTTAACGTCACAGCCATGTCTCCCCCTTCCCCGGCCTTCTGCCGGTCATGAATTCAAAGTAGCTGATTTTCCCGTCCTCCGTCTCCTCTATCTCGTCCTCCGGCGGGCAGAGCGCCGCCCTGCTCGCACAGAAATAGCGCACGGCGTCCACCCGGTGCGTCACCTCGTGCGGCTCCCTCGCGCAGTCGTTGGGGTCCTTCGGGTTCGTCTGTATGTCGCGCATGTCGTCGATCGTCTCGCGGCAGCAGCGCATGAATATCAGCCCCGGCCGCCCGTCCTGCCTTATCCGCAGCGCCTCCTTGACGAGCATGTGCCCCTGCGCCCTCGAGTTCGGCGCGCGCACTATCGGCGCGCCCTGCTCGAAGAAGATCTCGGCGATCGTCCTGCCCGTCTCGCGCTGCCTGCTCCACATGTCCGGCGGCGCGAAGGTTATCTCGATGCGCTCGCCGGGCAGGGTGTGGGAGAGCATGGCCTCCGCCGCCTCGCGGACGATGAGGCCGGGGGCGGAAAACTCGCGGTACATCCAGCTGCGCCCCTCCCCGTCCACGGCAAACCACGCGCAGGCGAACATGTCGAGCCCGTAGTCGAAGGCGCGGTAGCGCTTCCAGGACGCGGGCAGGGCAAAGGGCTCCGCCACATGCGCCGCCTCGGAAAACTCGGGGAAATAGTTCCCGCCCAGCGAATCCCATTCGCCGTAGCGGTAGGCCCGGCGCAGGTTCTCCGGCATGGAGGCGAGCATGCGCAGGTAGGCTGGCGATGAGCGCAGCAGCGCCGTGTTGTCCTCCACCGTGGCGGGGATGAAGACGTAGTCGTCCGGGTTTTCGCTCGCCTCGGGGTCGTCCGGGTCGGTGATGAAGTCGCGGTCGATGAAGAGGCGCTTCACCCAGCGGTGGCCCACGCCTCCGGGGTTGCAGGTGATGTACATGCGCTTGGGGAAGTCGTTCACTCCGCGCAGCAGGCCGCCCAGGAACTGAAAGCTGCGCCAGGTGAACTGCGTCGCCTCGTCGAGGAAGACCCAGTCGTACTCCTGGCCGTTGTACTCCAGCTCCGAGGTCTCGCCGGCCCAGTGGCCGAAATGGATGAGGCTGCCGTTGGCGAAATAGATGGAGCGCAGGGAGCCGTTGTAGCTGCAAAACTCGGGGTTTATCATCTTGAGCATGGGCTCTATGTGGTTCGACTGCAGCTCCGGGTAGGTGCGCCGGAGAATGAGGATGCGGATGCCGGCGTAGTTGTAGGCGCCGAGCAGGGCCTTGGTGCGCACGGCCCAGGTCTTGCCGCCGCCCTTCGCGCCCCCGTAGGCCGTGTAAAGACTGCGGGAGGCGAAGAACAGCTTTTGCTTGGGGTTGGCCTCGCCGGGGTCCCAGACATATTCTCCCGTCATTCTGCGGCCCCGCTTCCAACGCCTTCGAGCCTTATGACAAGCCTTTTCTCCGAGCCGGCGCCCGCCTTGTCGGCATACCCGCCGTTTTTCTCCTGCTTGAGCGCGTTCATGCAGCCCGTAGCGCGGCCCGACTCGGTGACCATCTGGTTTTCGAGCCAGTCCATGCGCCGGAGCCTCGCGCGCTCAAGCTCGGGACGGTAGCGCCCGTCCTCCATGCGCTCGGCGTATTCCGCCTCGCTCATCCCGAGCTCCAGCAGCATGCCCGCCTCCGTGGGGAAGCGCCCCTCGGCCTCCCGGCGCGAGAAATAGCGCTCTATCCGTTCGCGGAGCTGCTGCGCCGTCTCCTTCTTCGGCCTTGCCAAATCCTCACCTCCCGACGAGGCGCCAATATACAGGCTTTCAAAAAAAGCGAAAGGGCGTTTGCAAAAAAAATTTCCCCGGGCGCCGAAGCGTCCGGGGAAAGCTCAAATATTCGGTTTTCCGGGGCCTCATTCCGTCGCGGCGTCGTAGCCCTCGGCGGCAAGGCGCGCGAGCAGCGCGTCCCCATGCTCCTGTCCGCCCACCTCGCAGGCGATGTGTACGAGTATCTCGCTCGGGGAGAGGCTGGGGCAGAGCCTGTCGTGGTTTATCGTCATAATGTTCGCGCCGGTGTCTGCTATAATGTGGAGCAGGCGCATGAGGCTGCCCGGCGAGTCCGGCAGGCGGGTGGCGAATTTGATGCGCCTGTGCCGCGAGACGAGGCCGAGCTCTATGACCCTGTGGATGAAGCTGACGTCGATGTTGCCGCCGGAGAGCAGGCAGACGGTCTTGCGGTCAGCCGTTTCGATCTTCCCGGCGAGGACGGCGGCAAGGGAGCTCGCGCCCGAGGGCTCTACTATCTGCTTCGTGCGCTCCATGAGCAGCAGTATCGCGGCGGAGATGTCGTTGTCCGAGACGGTGACGAGGTCGTCGGCGTATTTCATGATCTCGGCCACGGTCTTTTCGCCGGGGCATTTGACGGCTATGCCGTCCGCAATGGTGGAGACGCGCTCGCTCTCGACGCGCTTGCCCTCGTGGAAACTGCGGAAGACGGCGTTTGCGCCCTCGGCCTGGACGCCGACGACGCGCACGCGGGGGTTGGCCTGCTTGATGCAGGCGGACATGCCCGCCAGCAGCCCGCCGCCCCCGACGGGGACGACGACGGTGTCCACCGTGGGCAGGACGCTGAGTATCTCAAGGCCGACTGTCCCCTGCCCGGCCATCACCTCGTAGTCGTCGAAGGGGTGCAGGAAGGTCGCTCCCTCTTCGCGGCAGATCTCCATGGCCTTTTCGTAGGCGTCGTCATAGCAGTCGCCGCAGAGAACGACGCGCGCGCCGTAGCCCTCCGTGGCCTGCACCTTGGCTATGGGCGCGGCCTTGGGCATGACGATCGTGGCGGGGATGCCATGGCTGTGCGCGGCGAAGGCCACGCCCTGGGCGTGGTTGCCGGCGGAGGAGGCCACGACGGGGCCGCTCTCGCCCCGCTCTATGAGGGCGCCTATCTTGTTTGCCGCGCCCCTTATTTTGAAGGAGCCGGTCTTCTGCCTGTTCTCGCACTTCATCCAGACCTCGCCGCCCGCCATGGCGGAGAAAGTGGAGCTGTAGTCGAGCTCCGTCTTGTGTATGATGCCCTCGAGCCGCCGCGCGGCCCGCTCAAAGTCCCTGAGTGAAAGTTCCAAACCGTTTCGCCTCCCAAAAAACCGCGCGCCGCGCGGCAAATTTACCCTGCTTTTATAATAGTCTACGCCCGGCCCCAAGTCAACAGGCAGCGGCGCGCGAAAAAAATCTCCCGCGCCCTTGCGAAAGCTGTGAAAGCCGCTATATTTCATGCTCATCATGAAAAACAGGAGGCAACAGCATGGCCGCATACGACAAGAATCTGGACTATTCCGACCTCATAGCCGCCGAGGCCGCGAAGGGCGTAAACGCCGACCGGGCGCTGCTCGCCGAGCTCGAAGCCGCGCGCAACGCCAAGATCGCGGGCGAGGGCCTGGACTACGCGCAGACGAACGTCTACACCCAGGATTTTTCCTCTCCCCCGCACTACTACACCGCCGAGGACCACAGCGACTACATAAACGAGATCTACGCCGCGGCGGAGCGCCAGGCTCTGGCCGCCCTGGAGGGGGCCTACACGGAACAGCTGGCCGCCTTCGACAGCGAGGCCGCCGCCCTTCCCGGGACCTACCGCGAGGCCAAAAACCGCGCCGCAGCCGACGCCGCCGTCACCCAGCAGAGCATGAACGAGCGCTTCACTGCCTCGGGCCTGAACTCCGGCGCGCAGGGCCAGGCGGCTCTGGCCCTCGGCATCGCGGCTCAGGGCTCCATGGCCGCCCTCGACTCCGAGGAGGCCCGCAGCCTCGCGGAGCTTGAAAGCCGGCGCGCCCAGGTGAAGGCGCAGTATCAGAACGCCGTCGCCCAGGCCATCGCCCAGAACGAGATAGAGCGCGCCAACGCCCTCTATCAGGAGGCCGTCCGCGTGGACAACAGCTTCGCCGTCCTCGACTCCGAGACCCTGGAGCTGCTCTCGGCCCCGAAGGCCGCCGCCCAGACGTCCTCCTCATCCTCATCCTACGTTCCCTCCTCCTCGACCGCCGCCCTCAGCGGCTATGACAAGCTCAGCGCCCAGCTCGGCGCCGCAAAAACCACCTCCTCTAAGCTGGCGCTCATCCAGAACGCCCTCAGCGCCGGGAGCATAAGCTCCTACGAGGCCGGCCTGCTCCGCGCGAAGTACGGCCTGCCCTCGGTCTCAGTCACAAAGCCTGCCTCCGGCGGCGGCAGCGGCAAAGTCACTGCCACCACCAAATAGGCCCGCGCCGCCTGGTCAGTTCAGCCACACTCCTCCGGCGGGACCTCCTTGCGGCGCGGCGCCTTGTCTTTGGTCTGACCTGATTCGGATACCCGTCAACCTGGCCAGACCACAGCCCTGTGATTTGGAGAAGCTCCCAATTGTCAATCGGCTGACAAAGGTCTAAAATTAAGGTTGGCAGGCGGTGCCGCCTGCCTAATAGTTGCGGAAACACCGCGGGAGGAGAGCTGAAAATGGCAGATAACGGCGTACTCAGGCGCAAGGCATACAACGCGCAGCTCATATATGAAGACCTGCTCGACAGGCTTGGAATGGAGGGCATACCGACCACCTTCGTCGCGGACGAGGGGCGCCGCGCCATGCTTTCGCGGGCCTGTTTCTCATCCAACCCCTTCCCTGCCCCGCTCAGCCTCGTGCTCACCAAGCTGAGGATACCGGCGGTGCGCAAGCTATTCGAGCCTGAAACCATACCCCAGACCAGCGCAATAGCGGCCGTGCTCTGCGCCTGTAGCGCCGCCGCAACGGAGATAGGCGCCCTGCGCGGGGACGACGTATCCGGCGCGCAGCAGCGCTGCGACCTGGTCTTCGCCGGCCTGCAGGCCGTCAGGCTCTACATGTCTGACCACAAACACTGCAAGGAGTTCACCCGCTCCCGCGTGCAGTCGGCCATCCGCGTGAACAACGCGCTCAACGGCTCCATGCACAAGTTCCGCGCGCGCGACGGGCGGGACGTCTCCTTCCACGTCTACTACCAGAGCCAGCAGGAGCGGCTGGTGAAGGCCCTGGGCCTCAGGAAGCCCTCCTCCGAATACGGCTTTTTCTCCCTGAAGAAGGACATGAAGGAGATAGCCGCCGCCGTGGCTGCGAAGGACGCGATGGAGCTTGAGGACCTCAGCTTTGACTGCGGCGCCTGCGGCTGTATGATACGCAGCCGCGAAGAGTGGGAGGCCAGCGAGGTCGGCAAGGCTGTCATCTCCATGCCGCTCATCCGCACGGAGAAGCTGGCGGAGTCCGAGGCCCCGGCCTGGGGCCGCCCGAACAGCCGCGGCCCGCTCTCCGGCATCCGCGTGCTGGACCTCACGCACATCATCGCCGGTCCCGCCTGCTCGCGCATCCTGGCCGAGTACGGCGCGGACGTCCTGCTCGTGCGCCGCGGCGACTTCAGGCACCAGGAGCAGGCCATGCTCGAGTTCGACGGCTGGGCAGGCAAGCACTCCATCCAGCTCGACTTCAACATCCCCGAGCAGCTTGAGCGCGCAAAGCAGCTCATCCGCGAGGCGGACGTCGTGACCTACTCCTACCAGAACGGCTGCATGGACAAGTTCGGCCTCTCCGAGGCGGACATCCGTGCGCTGAACCCCAACGTCATCTACTCGAACCTCAACTGCTTCTCCGACACCGTGTGGAAGGACCGCCCGGGCTGGGCGCCCTGCGCCGAGGACATCACGGGCCTGTCTGTGCGCAACGGCTCGCTGGAGGCGCCCGTTAACCTCAACGGCGTGCCGCTGGACTACTTCCCTGGCTTCATCCTGGCCCTTGGCACGCTCCGCGCCCTGGCGCGGAAGCTCCGCGAGGGCGGCGGCTACAAGGTGACCACCTCCCTGACCCGCGGCGCGCAGTACCTGCACGAGTGCGCCGACCTCTGCGAGGCCGCCGGCGGGCGCGCCGTACGCACCAGCTCTGTGGCCGTGCGCAGCAAGGACTCTGTCTGGGAACGCGTCTTCCAGTACGTAAAGGGCTGCGCCACGGGCGGCGAGTGCGGCTTTACCGCGCCTCCCGTAGTGAACACCGCCTACCCCGCCGACAAGCGCAACCTCGTCTTCACCGACGGTTGCACCGGCTGGGCTCAGGAGCGGTAAAGGGCATAAAAAAAGCTCCCCTCACGTGAGGGGAGCTTTTCGTTTATACAGCTATGCGCCTTGCGCCGACGTACATGCGGGAGTAGTAATCCTCGTCCAGGCCGGAGATGGTGACGTAGCCGCAGCCGGAGCTGCTGTGGATGAACTCGCCGTCGCCTATGTAGATGCCCACGTGGCCTATGCTCTCGGAGGAGCTGGCAAAGAACACCGCGTCGCCTATCTGCAGCCCGCTCTTATCGACCGCAGTGCCGTTCGAGTACATGGAAGCCGCGGTGCGGTTCACGCTGTAGCCGAAGTTTTTCATGACGTAGCTCACGAAACCGGAGCAGTCAAAGCCCGAGGGGCTGGCGCCGCCCCAGACATAGGGCGTGCCGAGATACTGCTCTGCAAACTCGACGATCTGCTCGCCGATGGAGGCGGAAGCGGCTGTGGAGGCCGGAGCCTCTATCTCCGTCATGGAGATGTAGTCGCCCCTGATGTAGCCCGTGACGCCGCCGGCCGTGACTTTGTACCACTCGCCCTCGACGCCCGTGATCTCCACCTGTTCGCCCGCGGAGGTGACGCGCACGACGCTGCTGTCCGTTCCGGCGGCGGAACGCATCCGCACTCCCGTGCCGTCCACCCAGCCCATCTCGGAGAGCGCCATCGTCTCGGAGAAGCTCAGATAGTCGGCGGACATGTAGCCGGTCTGCCCATCCAGGCTGACCTTGTACCAGCCGCTGCCCGTGTCGGCATGGACTATGAGGGCCTCGCCCTGCTGCACGGTGGTGACGATGGAGCTGTCTGTCCCGGCCCCCGTGCGGAGGTTCACCGCCGTCGTAGTCTCGGCGCCGCCTATACAGTCGGCCTTCGCGCCCACAACAAGCGCACAGATACACAGCGCCCCTGCTGCCAGCGGGCGCAAGATTCTCTCTCTCATGCGGAAATACCTGACCTTTGCTGAAGTTACTTGGAGGCCAAGGCCCTCTCAAGCCAGACGGACGCCACGTCCATCGCGGCGTAAAGGCTGTCCTTCTCGCTCTTCTTCACAACCCTGTCCCGGCTCTTGAGCTCGGGGTCCGTGAGCTGGAGCTGGACCGAGACCTTGGTGGCAACGTCCATGTCCTCTACCTTTTTCGTCTCAAGGATCTGCATCATGATGATGTATTTGTCGGCCATGCTGCCGAAGTAGATGATGTTGTCCTTGCGGCGCAGAGGATGTCCCTTGTATTCAAGCTCTTTGGATGCTGCCATTTTAATAAACCTCCCAACGTTGTAACCGAATTGTAACTCGTTATTTCCGTTTTGTCAACCTTTATTCACGAAAATGTAGGCCGGTAAAAAATACCGGCCCACATCTGCGCTGTTTTTCTCTAACCCCAGAGGTCGAAGATACCGGGGGACGAGGGCTCCGCCGGCTGTTCCGGGAGCTCCGGGCTGTCCGTGACCACGGGGCTGTCCGTGACCTGGACCTCCGGGCTCTCCTCGACCTCGGGCTCCTCGCTGGGCGAGGGGCTGGGCGTGGGGTTGTCCTGCTGCTCTTTTTCCTCGGTGAGGTCGCCGAAGATCTGGGTGTCGCCGCCTATCCAGTCGGCCGCGGGGAAGCTCTTGTACTCCAGGCCCGCGTGGACCTGCTGCATGACGCGCCTCCACACCTGGGCGGCGGGGTTGCCGTAGATGTTTATCTGCTCCGGCTGGTCGAAGCCGGTCCAGACGACGCCGACGTAGTAGGGCGTGTAGCCGGCGAACCAGCGGTTCCAGTTGTAGGAGGAGGTGCCGGTCTTGCCCGCTATGGCCTGGCCGGAGAACACCGCCTCCGAGCCCGTGCCGTAGTTGGCGGCGCTGTACAGCATGGAGGTAATGTTCGTCGCGGTGCTGGACTTCATGGCGACGTGGGTCTTGGCCTGGTTGTCAAGGATGAGGTTGCCGGCGGCGTCCGTGACCTTGGTATAGGTCCTGGCCTCGGTGAAGATACCGGCATTGTCGAAGGCGCAGTAGGCCTGCGTCATCTCCAGGACGCTTATGCCGTTCGTGAGCTCGCCCAGGGCGAGGGAGGCGTAGTTGTAGTCGTCAGCCACAAGGCTCGTGATGCCGAGCTTGTTCTTGAGGAAGTTCGTGGAGGCATCAAGCCCGAGCTTGTCGAGCACCTGGGCGGCGACGGTGTTGATGGAAAGGCGCACGGCCGTGGCGATGTCCATGTAGCCGCGATATTTCCAGTCGGAGTTCTTGGGGTACCACTGGTCCTGAGACATCTCGACCTCCTCCCGCGGCGCGTCGTTGACGAGCGTGGAGGGGGTGATGAGTCCGAACTCAATGGCCGGGGCGTAGACCGCCAGGGGCTTGAATGAGGAGCCGGGGGCGCGCAGGGCGTCCGTGGCGCGGTTGAGGACGAGGTTGCCCGTCTTTTCGCCCACGCCGCCGCTCATGGCCTTCACCTCGCCGGTGTAGGGGTCCATGATGACCATGGCGCTCTGGAGCTGCTGCGAGGTGTAGCTCGGCTTGGGGAAGTTCTCGACGTCGAGGTAGACGTTGTCCACGCACTCCTGGATGTAGGGGTCGAGGCAGGAGTAGACGCGGTAGCCGCCGTTATAGAGCAGCTGCCTTGCGGCGGACTCGCTGATGCCCTTCTGCTCCATGAGGTCCTCGGTCACGTCTGCGATGACGGCCTCGACATAGTAGCTGTAGATCTCCTGCGTGGCTACCTCGTTTTCAGAGCGGGTGAAGACCAGCTCCTCGTCCTTGGCCTGCTTGTACTCATCATAGCTGATGAAACCGAGCTCGTACATGCGGCGCAGGACGGTCTCCTGCCGCTCCTTGTTGTTCTCCTCGCTGTAGAAGGGGCTGTAATAGGTGGGCAGGTTGACTATGCCGACGATGGAGGCGCTCTCCGCCAGGGTGAGCTCGGAAGGCTCCTTGCCGAAGTATTTTTCAGCAGCGGTGTAGATGCCGTCGCAGCCCTCGCCGAAGTGGACGGCGTTGAGATACCACTCCAGTATCTCGTCCTTGTCGTATTTCTTCTCAAATTCGAGGGCCTGGAATATCTCTATGAGCTTTCGCTGGACGGTGACTTCCTTGTTGCCGGTGACGTTCTTTATAAGCTGCTGAGTGATGGTTGAGCCGCCGAATGAGTCGTCTCCGCCGGTGAGCAGGGTGAACATGGCGCCTACGGTGCGGTACCAGTCCACGCCCTTGTGGGTGTAGAAGCGGTGGTCCTCGATGGCGACGAGGGCCTTGACGAGGTAATCGGGTATATCCTCAAGGTCCACCCAGATGCGGTTTTCGACGCCGTGCAGGGTGGCCAGTTCCTTATACACTCCCGGCTCTGTCTCGCAGTAGATGATGCTCGACTCCGAGAGCTGGTAATCGGAAAGGGAGATGTCAATGTCCTCCGTGAGGCAGGTCTTGACATAGAAAGCGAAGACGCAGGCAAGCAGCAGCGTCGTCGTAAGTATGACGAGCAGCACCGTGACGACTATCTTCGCCGCGAGGCCGACGGCGCCCACGACGGTGCTGACCGCGGTATCCGCGGCCTTTCCGGCGGTCTCTAGTTTTTTGTTCCTGGGTTCCTTGTCCATAGGTAAGCCTGCACCTCCGTGCACGGGCGCGAGCCGCGGCCCACGCCGGTGCTCACACCATTCTAAAATAAGAGTATATCACATTATGTCAAAAAGGAGTAGATGCTTTGTAAACTTTTGCGCGGCGTATTATTTTTGCCCTTTTGCGGCATAATTTAGCCGAAAGGGGGGCAAAAGATGAAGCACTGGATAAAACTTGCCGGAACGGCGCTGCTGGCCGGGACGGCGGCGGTCTGCGCCTGGGCGGCTGTGGGCGGCATAGCCGAGCAGGCGCGGCCCCGCGAGAGCGAGCAGGCCGAGTTCAGCTATGTGCCGAGCTGCTCTCTTGCTGAGGCGGAATACGTCCTGCGCGAATACGAGGGCTGCGTCGCCGTTTTCTCCTCGGTAGGCGACACCTCGCCCATGACGCTGACGGATATCGAGGTCGGCACCCTGCGCGAGGCCGACAGGCAGATACTGAATACCGGCCTCGCCGTGGCGGACCGGGAGGAGCTGCTGACCCTGCTGGAAGACCTGGGCTCATAAGTGCAGTTTTCCATCCGTCTGCGTAAAAAATACGATTGATTTATTGTAAGGTATGAGTTACAATAAATCCAGAAAGACAGACGGAGGAGCAGCAATGGACGAAGATCTCGGCAGCAGCTACATCACCATCGAGGACGAGGACGGCAACGAGTTCGAGCTCGAACAGCTTGCCACCATGGAGTATAACGGCCAGGAATATTCGGCCTTCCTCCCCGCCGACATGAGCGAGGACGACCCCGACTACGGCTATATCATCCTCCGCATCGAGGAGGAGAACGGCGAGGAGCTGTTCTGCTCTGTGGACGATGAAGAAGAGCTCGTCGCGGTTTACGACAAGTTCATGGAAGAGCTCTTCGGCGATGAGACAGACGAGGAGGAGGGGGAATAAGTTCCCTCCCGGCGGCATAGGCTGTAAAGCCGGCCGCATTTTCAGGTGAGCTATATCCTGCCCTGTTTGCGGATATTTTAGGGCCCTCTTAAACCCACATCACTAATAAGGGATGCCACATTCCTGCGTGAATTGCAGGCCTCCCGGCTCCCCCCTAGAGCGGGGCGTTGGAAGTTGGAAGCGTGGAAGCACAGGAGAGGCGACCCACCTGCCGGAGACGTGCAGGTTATAACAGGGTCCCCACGGCAGAGGCGG